>Ga0307990_1001082_pt1 | contig 23231 bp, 23 predicted proteins | sample EllFjometagen129_FD_203168 | JGI IMG/M metagenome (GOLD analysis project Ga0307990, IMG submission 203168) | Marine microbial communities from Ellis Fjord, Antarctic Ocean - #129 | ecosystem: Environmental > Aquatic > Marine > Unclassified | place: Southern Ocean | collected 2014-10-08
GATCACCGTGGCGGAGGGTAGGTGTTTGGCCGAGGCTTGATCGGCGAACAGCGACCACTTCAGCTCGTCCGCTTTGCGGGCAAGCCGTTCAAAGACGTCTGCGGCATGCGGACGTTTAGAGTTTGCAATAACGCCGACTTTTTTCATATCGTCGATTGTTACCGCGACTCTTCGGGCGCACAAGGATTTATTTAACGCATGAACGCACCATCCGTTGTTGAAAAACAGAAGGATATATTCTTTTCTCGGCAGGCCATTGCCGGGGTTCCCTGGATGGTTGTCAGCAAAGGGACTCTCTTTTTTGTCTATTTTGCCATTTCCGTTCTGCTTGTCCGTCTGCTGGGTGATGTGCAGTACGGCGTGTACACCATCTGCATAAATATCGCTGAAACCGCCGGAGTTTTGTGCGGTCTGGGACTTATTTCCGCGCTCTTCCGTTTTGTACCCGAACTGGTCGTGCAGAAAAATCTGGCCGGTCTCAAGCGCCTGTTATGGAAATCACTCGCATTTCAGGCAATGACCGTCCTGCTGGCCATGATCGTCTTCGTCAGCATCAAGCCGCTGTTCGACCGCTGGTTCAGCATCGACTTCCACCATTACCTGCTTCTCATCGGCTTTGTCATTATGGCCGGTCTGCTCAAAGACAATGTTTCCGCTGTCGAAACATCTCTTTTTCGTATCAAAAACGTTTCCATCATGTCGCTGATCCGCGGTCTGGGGCTGGTCGTCATGATCGCCGTCGGCCTGACGCTCGTCCCGTCGGTCACCATGGCGCTGTCGATTCAGATTGCCGCTGGCCTCGTCTATGTGGTCGGCGCGGTGCTGATGTTCCGCCACATCTACAGCTTCGACTGGCGTTCCCCGCCTTACGGCATCGGCAAACGCCGCACCATGAAATTCTCCGGCGCCATCATGAGCAGCACCATCCTGCGCATGATGACCATGAAATACACCGAAGTCTTCTTCCTCGGTCTCGTCGTTGCCCCCGAAATCGTCGGGGCCTATGACCTCGGCTACTCCCTGCCACCCATGGTCATTTTCTTCATTCCCGATGCCCTGCATATGCTCTTCACCTCCGGATTTGCCGAAGCCTACAGCCGCGACAAAAACTGCCTCGGCCGCCTCATCAAAGCTTACTACAAAATGCAGATCGCCTTCACCGTCCCGCTGGCCATCTTCGGCTTCTTCTTCGCCGCCGCCGCTGTGCGCCTCATCTATGGCGGACAAATGGCAGCAGCTGGCGGCATCGCCTCCGCCTTCTGCCTCATCCATTTGCTTTCCACCGTCTCCACGCCGCTATCCATGGCGCTCAAAGCCAAAGAAAAAGTGATGGCCTCCATGCCGATTATGATCTTCCAGATTGTCGTCAACCTCTTCCTCGACTGGCTTCTGATCATTCACTTCAAAATGGGAACCACTGGCGCCATGATTGCGCTGACCTCAGCGTTGGTGCTTTCCATGCCCGTGCGGATCATCATCATCCGCCGCATTCTCGGCGGCATCTATTTCCCCGCTGCCTACCTGCTTCGCATGGGGATCAGCCTATTTCTCTTGGCCGGATCTTTCTCACTGGTTTCCAACCATTGGAAACTGTTGGAACTGTTCGAAACGCAGTGGATCAACATCGTCACGCTGTTCGCACTTGGCGGTCTCTACATGCTTTGCTACCTCATCGCCATTCGCTTCCTGCGCCTGATCCGCGAAGAAGACATTGCCGACTTCCGCGCTCTCGACATCAAACAGCTCAACAAGGTCTTCGACCTCCTCAGCCCCCGCCGATAAAGATCGGAATATTGGGGGTGGAACGGGTTTTCCAATGTTCGGAACTTTTTGCCTGTTTGCGTTTATCTGAGGTTAAATCTTCCAAACCTTGGAACTTTCCAGTATTCGTAAGCCTCAATTTTCGAAGGAATTCCTATGCTGGCAAAACGAATTATACCCTGTCTCGATGTCACCGGCGGCCGTGTGGTTAAAGGCGTTCAGTTTGTCGACTTGATCGACGCGGGTGACCCCGTCGAGTGCGCCAAAGCCTACGAGGCGCAGGGCGCGGACGAACTGACCTTTCTCGACATCACCGCCTCCAGTGACGAACGCAACACCATGGTCGACATTGTCCGCCGCTGCGCCGAGCAGGTTTTTATGCCGCTCACCGTCGGCGGCGGCATCCGCACTGCCGCCGATGTGCGCAAAATGCTCAACGCCGGGGCCGATAAAGTTTCCTTCAATACCGCCGCCATCAACAATCCGGACATTCTCAACGAATGTTCCGAACAGTTTGGTGCGCAGTGTACCGTGCTGGCCATCGACGCGCGCCGTAACGACGCCAACGATTCGTCCAAGGGCTGGACCGTCTACACGCATGGTGGGCGCAATGCAACCGAGCTCGATGCGGTTGCCTGGGCCATGGAAGGTGTTGCGCGGGGTGCGGGCGAAATTCTGCTCACCAGCATGGATGCTGACGGCACCAAAGACGGCTACGATCTCGAACTGACCCGCGCAGTCTCCGATGCGGTCGGCGTTCCGGTCATCGCCTCCGGCGGTGCGGGAACCGTTGAACACATGGTCGACGCCGTCACCGAAGGCCGCGCCGATGCCGTACTGGCCGCCTCCATCTTCCATTTCGGTGAATTCACTATCCGCGAAGTCAAAGAACAGATGCGCGCCAAAGGCGTCACCGTTCGGCTGTAGTTTTCTGACGGAATAAACAGGATGGACCCAGTTGAAAGTCCTGTTATACCACTTTCATTTTGCTTTCGGTATTTGCAGGCGAGACGCCTGCGGTACGTATAGCCGCCGCCGCATCACATCCCGGGCCTGCTCAAGTATTTGACTTGCCATAATAAACCCTCCCAGTCATTATGCGTTTTCGCAAGAACGATGGCTTTGGATAGTGAATAGTTAATAATCAACTGTTCGATGGAGGAAAAAAATATGAAACAAAATAGGCTGATTTGTAAACTTCTACCCTTATTCCTGCTCACGGCGCTCCCCTGCATCGCGCAAGCGCTAGATTACACGTGCACCACCAATAATGGAGCAATCACCATCACCGGCTACATCGGCCCCGGTGGCGACATTAGCATACCAAGCGAAATCAATGGTCTTCCGGTTACCTCTATTGCGAATGGAGCGTTCTCTCACTGCACAAGTTTGACGAGTGTAACAATTCCCGACAGCGTCACATCATACCTCAACAGTACATTCTCCGGATGCTCTAGCCTGACCGACGTCACAATCGGCAGTGGGATCACAGCCCTTAGCTCGTTTGCTTTCGGCAACTGCACCAGCCTGACCAATGTTACAATCCGTGATGGGGTCACCGAAATTGGGGACACTGCATTCTACGGCTGTACGAAACTGCCCTCTATTACGATTCCCGACAGTGTTACCACCATCGGGCTTGGCGCGCCGTTCTCCCACTGCACCAGCCTAACCAACATCATAATTGGCAGTGGGGTCACCTTCATCCACTATCGGTTGGCAGAAGACAGCCTGACTGCAATAACGGTGGATGAGGGCAATGTTGCCTTCAGTAGTGTTAACGGAATCCTGTTTAACAAGGGTCAAACAGAGCTCATCCAATATCCTGAAGGGAAACTCAACAGTAGTTATGCGATTCCCGGCAGCGTTACCACGATCGGGGACTATGCGTTCTCCGACTGCACCAGCCTGACGAGTGTCACAATTCCCTCCGGAGTCACCACTATCTGGGACGCTGCGTTCAGTAGTTGCTCCAGCCTGACGAGCATCACAATTCCCGACACTTTTACCACTATCGGGCACAGGGCGTTCGGCCACTCCGACAGCCTGACTGGAGTTTACTTCAGGGGTAACACTCCAAGCCTTGATAGTAATAGTGAATTGCCGGAGCCATTTCCACTGCCATTCTACGATTCCCCCAATGTGATCGTCTATTATCTGCCTGGCACCACGGGATGGGGGGCAACCTTTGCTGAGCGCCCAACTGTGCTTTGGAATCCACTGATTCAAACCGGAGATGGAAGTTTTGGTGTAACAAACAACGTTTTCGCTTTCAACATTGCCGAGTCAGCAAGTGGACTTGTCTTAGTGGAAGCCTGCACAAATTTAATGATGAACATATGGGAACCCATTCAAACCAATAGTATGGGCGGCGGCACGGTCTATTTTAGCGATCCAGACTGGACGAATTCTCCCAGCCGATTTTATCGCATCAGCTCACCGTAAACTGAAAATACAAATACACATCGAACAATAAAGCAATAGATGCTCATGACTGAGGTACGAAGGAACTGAGCTTCTATTGCCGGGTTCTTGTAAGCCGTGGAGCGGATCGCATGCAAAAAAGCGCCTGAGAAGGCGCTTTTTTTGCATCGGAGTCACTAGTTAGTAGGGCAATGGTTCGGGGCGGCTTTGCCGCTGTTGCCAAATATTCGTTATTGGTGATCAGGGTCGCGGGGTGAGCTCTTCTTCGGAACGGATTTTGAGCTGTTGTGTTGAGGTTTCTCCCCTTTGTTTTCTTCTTTTTTCGTTGTCTGGGCGCAGAGATGCATCGCTGCGTCCGTGCGCGGAAGCAACCAGCTCGTTTGTATTGAGAAGGCGAGTACTGTTAGCCGACGCCTCGGTTGGGTAAGGTAAATTTGTACCAGTGGATGTGGCCGCCACACCGTTTGCAGGCCCAGGGTTTCTTTTTCGGGGGTGTTGGGGTTTTGGGCAGGAGCGGGACGAGGATTTCGTAGAGCCGGCAGATGAGCTCGCGGATGCGTTGCAACGAAACTTTCGCGTTGGGCGAGAAGAACCCGTAGTGCCGAACCTTCGTGAACCCGTGCGGCAGGACGTGTTGGAGGTAGCGGCGCATAAACTCAAAAAGTTCGAGCGTGCAGAGTCTCCATTTCTTCTCTCCACTGCGCTGATAGCGAAAGGTGACGCGGCCGTCGACGACGCGCACGATCCGACTGGGCGCGATGGCGATACGGAAGACGTATTGCGCGAGGTAGCGCAGTGCTCGTTTTCCGTTTCCGACGTTGCGTGCATCGACGACCCAGTCGGGTTCCCAGACGCATCGGGGCACGGCGAGGCCGGCTTCTTTGAGTGCCTCAATGAATTTGGCGCGATAGATGATGGAGAGCGGCTTGCCGTGGATATAGAACCCGGCGGCGGAGCTTTTCCATTCGGTGCCGTCAGCGTTGAGTCCGCCGCCGGGCACGATGAAGTGCACGTGCGGGTGGTATTCGAGCTGGCGCGTCCAGGTGTGCAAGATGCCGGTAAACCCGGCGAGATCGCACCCGACGAAGCGTTTATCTTTGGCCAGCTTTTTCATGGCTCCCGCGGCGGCTTTGAACAGCGCGGCGTAGCACACCTTTTGATTGGATCGGATCACCCGCCGTAGCTCCTGCGGCACGGTGAAGGTGATCATGAAGTAGTTCACCGGAAGTGCTTTGGCGAGTTGCTTACGCAGCCAGTCGTCGGACTTGCCGGCTTGACAGACCGGGCAGTGCCGGTTGCCACACGAGCTTCCCGTGCGGTGGACATCATGGCAGTCGTCACACACAAAGGTATGAATGCCGAACGCCGTGGTTCCGCAGTCCTGAATGCAACGAATCACTTTGCGGTGAGAGACTGGCATCCGTTCGCCGTATTGAGCGAGATAGCCGTCGCCGTGCTCGCGGAAGATCTGCTGGATGATGTTGCTCATTGCACACCTCCCATCAGACGGTTGATGCGCCCGGCGGCATCGTCATTCCCGAGGTCGGTCACGTGCAAATAGATCATCGTCGTCACCAGTGAGGCGTGGCCGAGATACTGCTGAACCAGTCGGATATTTACGCCTGCTTCGATCAGGTGTGTGGCATAGGAGTGGCGCAGCGTGTGGGTCGTCACACGTTTTCGAATGCGGGGGAGTTCCTTTAGAATGCGGCGCAAAATGCCTTGCACTGAGCCATCGCCCATCGGCCGGTTCGCCGTGCGCCCTCCATGAAGTCCTCGCCCCAATGCCGGAAAGATCAATCGGGGGTTGCGGTGGGTGAGCCAATACTCGCGCAGAACCTCCAGCGTCGATTGAGGCAACGGCACGTCGCGATCCTTGCCGCCCTTACCTTTACGCACCCGCAACACCATCCGCTCGCTGTCGATGTCGCCGACTTCCAAGGCCAGCGCCTCGGCGAGGCGCAGGCCGCACGAATAGACCGTCGTCAAAAAGGCCTTGGCTTGCGGCGTGTGCGCCGTCGTTAAAATCAGGCGAACCTCATCGATCGACAGCACCGTCGGCGGCGTGGAAAGCCGTTTAATCTTCAACAGCTTGATCGTCTCCCAATCCATCGGAAGCGTCGTCGTGTAGAAAAACTTAATCCCGCTGTACGCAATGCGCATCGTCGCCGCACTCCACCCCACATCATTCCGGCAATAGAGAAAATAATCGCGCACCTGCTGCTCGCTGATCTCCTCGGCCGGCAGATGCCAGTAGTTTTCCAACTGACGCACCGAGCGCGTGTATGAATTTTGCGTACGTTCTGCATAGCCACGAAGCTGCAGATCCTCTACCATCTTCTTTCGAAGTTTAGACTTCATTGTGTATCCTTTCTGTTGTGGGAGTGCCCGTTGCACCCCGCTTCAGAAAGGAGTTTAATTTAAAAGAAGAAGATAGCGGAAGAAACTGCCGCGCAGCGGCTTACTGGAACCAGCTCATAGACCTGCTTGGACAACGCCCGCTCAGAGTGTCGCGTAACGTTGGCACCACATTCCGGGTTTGCTCAAGTATTTGATTTGCCGCAATAAACCCTCCCAGTCATTATGCGTTTTCGCAAGAACGGGGGGCTTGGATAGTGAATAGTTAGAATCAACCAAATTTGGTCAAACACCCCTCTAATATCAAGTTCGCAGGAGAAGAAATGGCACATGATGATATTGATAAGGTCGTTTTCAAGCAGACTTGGCGGCTATACCTAATCGCCGGCCTAGCCATTTGTTTATTCGGTCTGGCTACCCTGATCTCAAAAGCTCTGAGTGTTGAAATTCTCAAGGCGGGCATGAGCGGCCTTGTTTTTGCCGCAGTTGCCTTTTGTTTCACGTGGTACAAGAATTGGGAGGTTGAGAGGAGACTCCGGAAATCTTTAACACCCAACGGAATCAGTAATCTCGCGGTTGAAGGGGAAGCTAAATCGCAAGCATTTGGCGTCATTATTACCAACAATACTGGTCGGATCATCGTAGTCCGAGATGTAGAATTCTTCACGGATTTTACGAGAAAAACCCTTTCCCCAAATTTGCTGGGAAAGTATCCCTATGTGATCCAACCAAATCACAGAAAGGATAAAACCACGACCTGCACGGTGTCAGACAAAGCAATACAGGAGTTTCTGGAGCTGCCGCCATATACACAAGCCACATGGGGATTGATCCTAGATCCACATTCGAGCTGGCTTGATGAGGAGATTCACGGGTGTTCGGTTCTTTTTGAGTACCCCCGCTTGTTTGGTGATGTCATGCTCGTTCGCGTTCGGTCATCTGACGCGGTCTCTGACATGATGAGATCATGCTGGAACTCAGTGAGAGAAAAGCTACGGTGTCCTGATAATAGAAAACCAAACCAAGCCCATGATAGCTGATCATCTGCGAACCCGCGCGTCCACTCTATCGCTGGCTCCGCCCGCTCAGGGTGACGCGTGACGTTCGAAGTCAAAAACGGCGGGCAAGGGCTGGCGTGAAGGGAAGGAGTTGTGTATATTCTCCGCTCAGTTTTCATAATCTCGATCTTAATCCTAATCTTACTCTTAATCTCCAAAGGAGTTCCCCATGTCATTTGAAAGCGGCTCCGTGAGCCTTCGCATGTTTTATGTTCCCAAAGCGTTACCGGAAGATATTTTGGAGCGGTTTGCCGAACACACCATCGGCTCGGTCGAAACCTTGCGCGACGAGGAAATTCACGGCTGGGTTGGCCCGCGCCATTTGCTCGACCGCGAGATCTCCGAGGAAACCGCTTTGTCTGGCGGAACCCTGCGACTCACGCTGTCGCAGGCGCAGCGTAAAATTCCGGCCGCGCTACTGCGCGCCGAGTGCCGCATCGAGGAGATGGTCTGGATGGCGGCCGAGCAGCGCGACTACGTCAATCGCCAGACCCGCAGCGAGATCAAAAAAGAGGTGTCCGACCGCCTGCTGCCGCAGATGCCGCCGACGCTCAAGGGGATCGACTTTGTGTATGACCGCGGCCACGGACTGCTCTACTGCACCGCGATGTCGGAAAACCAGCTCGACGCCTTTTTGGTCAATTTTACCTCGATCGCTGGGGTTCAACCGATTCCCGCCGATCCCGCCGCGATGGCGTGGAAGCTGGCGCAAAGTCGCACCGATAGCTGGCACTCGCTCGGCTTTGCCGCCGACCAGTGGGCCGACTGCGCGCCGGGACGTGAATTTTTGATGTGGCTCTGGTTTGTGTCCGAAGCCAAAGGCGGCGAAGTGAACCTGCCCGAGAGCGGTCCGTTCGCCATGCTGGTGGAAGGCCCGCTTCAGTTCGACCAGGAAGAGCAGGGCGAAATCGTCATTCGCAAGGGTGAACCAATGGTCAGCGCGGAGACCCGCGCCGCGCTGCTCAGCGGCAAAAAGCTGCGCCGCGCCAAGCTGACGCTGGCGCGCGGCGAAGAAATCTGGAATTGCACCCTCGATGCCGACGAATTTATTTTTCGCGGTCTCAAGCTACCTAAAACCGAGGCCTACGATGTGCTCGGCAAGTTCACCGAACGCATGGAATTTCTCGAAACCTTCCGCGTCGCTTTCGGCGAGCTCTACAAGCAGTTTGTTGAACAGCGCGATAGCGATGCCGCCCGCGAAACTCTTCGCACCGAAATGCGTGAATGGATTCGTACCCGTCCCGCCCGAAAAACCGAAGATTAGGAATAGGTACAGAAATATGTTAACCACGGAATACACTGAAGACACGGAAGTGAGTCAGGTGTTTTTCCGCGTATTCAGTGTATTTCGTGGTGAAAAATTATTCGCATCCAGTACATCTTTCCGTAGGATGTCATTTTTGAATTTGTAAAGGAGACCCCAATGAGCAAAGAACTGGAAGAAGGACTCGAGCTCCAACTCGACTGGAACAAGCTGGAAAAAGCCGCCGCGGCCTGTAAGGGCATTATTCCGGTGGCTGTTCAGCACGCCGACACCAAAGAGGTGATTCTTGTTGCCTATATCAATCAGCAGGCGTTTGAAGAATCGCTGAAGCGCAAAATGCTGGTGCTGTGGAGCTCATCGCGCCAGGAATTGTGGGTTAAAGGTCTCACCTCCGGCGAAACGTTTGAACTGATCGAGGCGCGCGTGAACTGCGAGCAGAATTCGCTCCTGTTTGTTGTCCGCCCCAATCGCGGAGGCATTTGCCACACCAAAAACAAAAATGGTGAGCCGCGCGACTGCTACTACCGCCGCATTGATCTCGATACGCAGGATCTCATAAATATCGATCCCTGATTTTCCCATTCGACAGGGCTCCCTCCTTCGCCAAGGCTGCGGCGGGTAGGCACGACAGGCAGACATCGGAAAAAAGCAGGCCAAACCTTCCAAAGGTTGGAAGTGGTATTTCCTGCAGAGACGGTTTATTCGAAATCCCGAACGGGTTTGATGAAAAAAAATACAAAGCACCGTCCCCGCGGGCTTGAAATACTCTACGAGGACCGCGATCTGCTGATCATCAATAAAGAGATCGGCTGGCTGACGACGAGTCCTGACCGGCATGAGATGCGGACCGCCGAGTGCGTCCTGAACGACTATCTGCGCAAAGGCGCGGCGCGCTCCCGCCTGCGGGCTTTTGTGGTGCACCGGCTCGACCGCGAGACCTCCGGTTTGTTGATTTTTGCCAAAAGCGAAGAGGTGATGCTCTATTTTCATGAGCACTGGAAAGAGGTGGAAAAGGAGTATCTGGCCATTGTGCACGGAACCCTTGCAGAAAAAACAAAAACGATTTCGAGCCATCTCGCCCAAAATAAAGCGTTGTTCGTCTATTCAACCCCCCGGCAGGGTGAGGGGAAATTTTCTGAGACGCAGTACAGCGTAGTGCGCGAGAATAAAGAGTTCAGCGCCCTGAAAATCAATCTGCTAACCGGCCGCAAAAATCAGATTCGGGTGCATCTGGCGGAGCTGGGCCACCCGGTGGTCGGCGATCGAAAATATGGCCTGAAAGAAAAGAAGTTTGAGCGGATGGCGCTCCTTTCGCGTTCGATTTCCTTTAAGCATCCGCACAACGGGCAGCCGATGTTTTTTGAGGTGCCGCGCCCCCGTTTTTTTGACCAGTTAATGGAAAGTTCTTAGCGCCTTTGCGGCTTGGCGATAGAAAATCTTCCAACCATTGAAAACTGTAGGTGCGGGCGATGACCGCGCTCGGAGGACCGAGGGGCTCTCGACTATTTAGGATGGTTTTTTAAAGGCGATCCTCTTATCGAGAGACCGGTTGTCAACGGCAAGGAGGAAGCGTAAGATCAGGAGCTTATGAAGAAGTGTCCATTTTGCGCGGAGGAGATTCAGGACGAGGCGATTTTCTGTCGTTTTTGCAATCAGTTCCTGAATGCGAAGAAAAAGGTGCCGTGGTATCTGCGGCTAGGCTGGCTTATCACGATAGTACTTTCTTTAGGCCCAGGTGCATTTTTGGCGATTCCGCTCTTCTGGATTCACCCGAACTGGAGTCGCCGCAAAAAGATCATCTGGACCGTCGTGGTTGTTCTTCTGACCTGGGGCTCATTTGTTCTGATGAAAAAGTCGATGGAATCGATCTCCGACTTCTATGGAATCCTCGACGAGCTCTATTGATTTCGTGCCAATTCGAGCGCATTTGCTACGCTTCGGCTTGTTTTTTATGCACGTTTTCTGAAAAAGCCCCATTCTCGGCAAAAGGATCAGGCAGAATAATTTTGAGGCAGAATGATTCGGATTCTCCGCTACGGGAAAAATTATTCTGCCTACAAATCATTCTGCCAAAAACTCTCATTTCCCTGCTGTTGTTGTGCCTTCCTCTTTCGGCCAGGGTTGCCTCCTGTTGGTCGGCTCACCTTTTGACGCCGTGCATCTGCACCCGACTTGCCACGAACTCAATCAGGGGTTTTCCAAGGGTTGGAAGAAAAGTTCTAGGGTTTGAAAAAATCGGGTTTGTCAAACTATCGGACGGATTCCGCTATATTTATTAAAAAACCACCATATGTTGTGGTTTTTCTTGACATACATGCGCTATTTAGGTAAATATACCTTGTTCTTTGAAAATTATTGGTTGCGCTGTTCTGTTCTCTCGGGCATTTGCCTGATTAACCTTGTCTGCCTTTTGTTTGGTGGCAAGTCAGTAGCACTAGAGATCTGATTTCTGGTTGGAGATTTATTCCCCCCGGAGTCGTTAGGTTTTTATGTGTACTGTTCACCTGCTTATTTGCTGGTGCTTAATTATGGGTTGAAAACCCCAAAATAAGACGTAGAAAGGAGGGTGTAACCATGAAGGTAATTCTAAAAAGAACGACCTTGGTTTTGGTTTCTGATAAGATTCCAAAGCAGCATGGAAGACGTTTGTTGTTGACGACAATGCTAAGAAGTTTGGCAAGCATCGTTATCAGCAAACTCTTCCATAATTATTTTTATGACCGAATTACCGCAAACCAAATCAGCGTTGATTCAGCTTCTCCAAGTTGAAACCGACACGTTCGAAGAGGTGTTGTCTCAGGCACCCCGTTTTTATCGTTGTCGTTGGGAGAGAAAACCTGCTGGCGGTAGGCGAAGAATTGAAGAGCCGGGTTCCTCGCTAAAAGAAATTCAGCGGTGTTTAAATCATAGGTTGTTTCAAAAGCTTGATGGACTTCCAAATGTTTATCCTCAAAAAGGAACATCACATAAGGACGCTTTAAAACCCCATGAAAGCCAGCCTGTTGTTGTTACTCTCGATATTAAGGATTTTTTCCCGAGTATTCGTCGTCACAGGCTGAAACAGTTGTTTCTTCGGAAAGGCTTTTGCGCAGAAATTTCAAACCATCTTCTTCGTTTGGTAACATACCGTGGTCATTTACCTCAAGGAGCCCCAAGCAGTTCGGCTATTGCTAGACTTTATATTTTGGATTTGGTTTCCGACTTAGAAAAATATCTCAAAGATATCCCATCTCTTAGGATTACAGTGTTCGCAGATGACATTGTTATTTCTGGCCCTGAGGGCACTCAAAGAACAATTCCAGGGTTAATGAGATTGGCTCCAAGATACGGTCTTAAAATTAATAAGAGGAAAATCAAGGTCATGCGTGGACAGGAGCAAAAGGCTTTAGGGGTTTGTATGTTTCCTCATCTCCATCTTGACAAAGAATTTTCAGATGAGGCAGAGCGCCTTCGAGATCAGGGTAACAAGCGCTCATATCAGGGAAAGATGGCTTATAAAAAGTTTATTGAGCGTTAGAGGTCAGGCAGGTTTCTCTTTTTTTTAGATGGTTTTTGTCTGCGTTAATCTGCTAATTGAGCCGTGCCGTCGGCTCCGTTTTGCTAGGTAAAATTATGTTTTCGCTTCGTTTCAAAGGGCGAGAGGAAATTCCCCGAAGTTTTATGACCGGTGGTGTTTGTTGTAGGTTCGGCGTTGTTTGGCAACATCTTTTTTCCATGCTTGGCGCCGGAGAGCTTCGGTCGCGGCGTTGGATTCGGCGCGCATGCGGATGAAGTGCTCGTAGCGCTCTTTGTCGATGGTTCCGGCTTCAACGGCGGCCTCGATGGCGCATCCTTTGGTGTTCACATGCGCGCAGTCGCGGAATTTGCAGCCGCCTTCGAGCGCGACAATGTCCTCGAAGGTTTCGTCGATGCCGGCGGCGGTGTCGAGGTGGCCGAGTTCGCGCATGCCGGGCGTGTCGACCATCAGTGCGCCGTTTTTGAGCACAATCAGTTCGCGCCAGGTGGTGGAGTGAATGCCTTTGCCATCTTTTTCGCGGACGGGCAGGGTAAAGTATTCGTCTTCTTTACCGAGCAGACTGTTGATGAGCGAGGTTTTACCGACCCCGGAGGGGCCGAGCAGGCAGTAGGTGCCGCCGGGCTTGAGCAGTTTTTTCACTTTCCGCATTCCGGAGCCGGTGGTGTTGCTGATGGCGTAGGCCTCTACGTTGGGCAGGCGCTCTTTCACCTCTTTCATCCGTTCTTTGAGTTCGCGGCGGGGAAGAAGGTCTTTTTTGCTCATCAGGACAACCGGCGTGATGCCACTGTCGTAGACGATGGATAGGTAGCGCTCCAGCTTGCGCAGGTTGTAGCCTTTGTCGAGAGTGTGGACGACGAAGGCGGTGTCGATGTTGGCGGCGATCAGCTGATAGCTGATTTCACGGCCGGCCGTTTTTCGTTTCAGTTCGGTTTTACGTTTGAGCACGGAGTGAATAACCGCAAAGCCGTCTTCTTTATCGAAGTCTTTGGCCAGAACCCAATCGCCGACGGTGAGGTAGTTTTTGTTGGCGCGCGCCTCGTGCCGCAGCTTGCCGGTGCTTTTGGCGGGTCGGGTTTTGTCGCCGTCGCAGATGTCGCTCCAGCCTTTATGGATCGCCGTCACACGTGCAACCGCCCAGCCGTCGCCGGGCTTTATCTCAACCTGATCTTTAAACCAGGAACTGTAACCAAATTCTTCTAAGGTCATGTTTTGAGTAACGCTTCCGTTGTGGGCCAGTCGATGCAGGCGTCGGTGATGGACTGACCGTATTTGAGGTTATCGCCGATCGGCTGGTTGCCGGCTTCGATGAAGCTTTCGAGCATGGCGCCGATGACAGGGCAGTCCGGTTGTTTACGCTGTTCAAGTAGTTCGTTCCAGACGTCGGCCTGCCGCGCTGGGTCTTTGCCGGAGTTGGCGTGCGAGCAGTCGACCATCATGATTTCAGAAACGTCCGCCGCGCGGAGCTTCGCGGTGGCCTCGGCGATTTCGTCGGCGTGGTAGTTGGTTTTTCCGCCGCCGCCGCGCAGGACGAGGTGGGTATCCGGGTTGCCGGTGGTTTTGACGATGCTGCTGTGCCCGCCTTGATCGATTCCGACAAAGCTGTGCGGGCTGCGGCAGGAGATGAGCGCGTCGACGGCGCGCTGCACGCTGCCGTCGGTGGCGTTTTTGAGGCCGACGGGCATGGAGAGGCCGCTGGTCATTTCGCGGTGCGTCTGCGATTCGATGGTGCGCGCGCCGATGGCGGCCCAGCTGACGAGGTCGGCGGTGTATTGCGGAATGATCGGGTCGAGAAATTCGGTGGCAATCGGCAGGCCGAGCGCGAGGATGTCGAGCATCAGCTGGCGGGCGGCGCGCAGGCCGTACTGCATGTCGTAGGAGTCGTCGAGGTGCGGGTCGTTGATGAAGCCTTTCCAGCCGATGGTGGTGCGCGGTTTTTCGAAGTAAACGCGCATGACGATCAGATAGTGGTCGTTCACTTCGTCGCGCAACGTGGCAAGGCGGCGGGCGTAGTCTAGCGCGGCTTCGGGGTCGTGAATGGAGCAGGGACCGGTGATGACCAGCAGGCGAGGGTCGGAGCGGTCGAGTACCGCGCGGATGGCGGCGCGGTTGCTTCGAACGGTTTCCTGTAGTTCTTCAGTTAGCGGCAGTTGAGTTTTTAGTTCCAGTGGGGTGATTAGCTTGGTGACGCTCTCCACCCGTAGGTTTTCAGTTTTTTGCGATTCAAAATTCATGTGCCGGAGTATATAGATGGAGGGATGAAGAAGACAACGATTTTGCAGGAATTGCTCCGTGAGCTAGAGAACGACTTGCACCGTCTGCAGGCGGCGAACGAAGAGGCTTCGGCCGGGGCGAAGCACAGCGAGGCGCGCGCGGAGACCAAGTGGGACACCTGCGGGCTGGAGGCGTCGTATCTCGCGCGCGGTCACGCGCAACAGTTTAAAGCGCTGGCGGCCCATGTGCATGAGCTGCGCGCATTTGTTGCGCCATCCTTTAAGGACACCCCGATCGATGTCGGTGCGCTGGTTGAAGTGGAGCAGGATGGCGAAAAAATGCTCTTTTTTCTGCTTCCGTTCGGCGGCGGAGTCGAGCTGAACATTGAAGACCGTGAGGTGACGGTCATTACGCCCGAGTCGCCGATCGGCGCGACGCTGATCGATAAAAAAGAGGGCGATGGTTACTCTTTTCGTGCAGGAATGACCGGGAACGTTCTTTCTGTGAGCTGAGCAATGGCCTTGCGCCGATTGCCGGTTGCGGGTAAAACATCCGAATTCATTATGAGCATCACACCGAACAGAGAAGCATTTTTGGAGAAGGCGAAGCAGGGCAACCTGATTCCGGTCTGGAAGGAGATTCTGGCCGATCAGGAAACGCCGGTTTCCGCTTACGAACGCGTCCGCACCTTTTTACGTGAAAAAGATCACGTATCGCATACCTGGATGCTGGAAAGTGTGGAGGGCGGCGAGCATATCGGGCGTTATTCCTTTATCGGCGGTAATCCGCGCGCCATCATTCGCGCCAACGGCACCTCCACCGTTATTACTGAAGGTGATCGCACCAGTGAAGTGAACAATGCCGATCCGCTCGATGTGCTCAAGGACTATATGGCCCGCTATCAGCCGGTTGAAGATCCGGCCTTGCCGCGTTTCATCGGTGGCGCGGTCGGCTTTATCGGCTACGACATGGTTTCCGTGTTTGAGCCTCGTGTGCCGGTCGTCGAAAAAGACGAAATCGGCAACCCCGATATGGTGCAGATGGTCACCAACGCCATCATTATTTTTGATCGCGTTAATCAGCGGATCAAAGTGGTCGCTAACGCTTACGTAGACGGCGATGCCGACAAGGCGTATGACGAAGCACTCGCCGAGATTGATGAACTCTGTCAGGCCCTGTTGACCCCCGTGAATCGCGTGCTGATCGATGCACTCTCGGAGGTGGAGCCGATTGAACCGCAGTCGAACACCTCGCCGGATGAGTTCCGTGCCATGGTCGAAAAGGCTCAGGAATATATTCGATCCGGCGACATCATCCAAGCCGTGCTCTCTCAGCGTTTTGAAACGCATAATGAGGCGGATTCGCTGGATGTTTACCGTGCACTGCGTGCCATCAATCCGTCTCCCTACATGTTCCTGCTCGATCTTGGCGAAAGCGCATTGGTTGGCGCATCGCCCGAAATCCATGTGCGTTGCGAAGATCGAAAGGTCGAAGTTCGCCCGATCGCCGGCACCCGCCCGCGCGGAAAAAACGAAGCGGAAGACTTAGCCCTTGAAAAAGATCTGCTGGCCGATCCCAAAGAGATTGCCGAGCACGTCATGCTAGTCGACCTCGGCCGCAACGATGTCGGCCGCGTTTGTGAATTCTCGAGCATCAAGGTTCAGGAACAGATGATTATTGAGCGCTACAGCCATGTCATGCACATTGTTTCCGACGTCACCGGAACGCTTTCGCCGGAGCACGATGCCTACGATGTCCTTCGCGCAACATTCCCTGCCGGCACGGTTAGCGGTGCACCGAAAATCCGTGCCATGGAAATCATCGCCGAGTTTGAAAAGACTAAGCGCGGTCCGTACGCCGGAACCGTGGGTTATTTCGGTTTCGATGGGAACCTCGACACCTGTATCACCATCCGCACCGTTGTGCTTGATAAAGATAAAGCCTACGTGCAGGCCGGCGCCGGCATCGTCGCCGACTCTGTCCCCGAAATGGAATATCAGGAAACCCGCAACAAAGCCCGCGGCATGATGAAAGCACTGGCTCTTGCCAAACACTACGCTGCCGCGCGGGAAGGGGGCTCAAAATGATTTTGGTCATCGATAACTACGACTCGTTCACCTACAACCTCGTGCAGTACCTCGGTGAGCTCGGCGCGGAGATGAAAATCTTCCGCAATGATAAAATCACTGTCGCCGAAGCCGTTGCGCTCAAGCCCGAAAAGGTGCTGGTTAGCCCCGGCCCCTGCACGCCGAAAGAGGCCGGAATTTCCTGTGACATCATTCGCGAGTTTGGGCCGCGTATTCCGCTGCTCGGCGTTTGCCTCGGTCATCAGTCGATCGGTGAAGTCTACGGCGGAAACGTCGTTCGTGCCGAACGTCTCATGCACGGAAAAACCTCGCCGATGATTCATAAAGGGGAGAGCGTTTTCAAAGGGCTTCCCAGCCCGTTTGATGCCACCCGCTATCACTCACTCATCATTGAGCGCGAAAGCCTGCCGGTTTGCCTGAAGATCACGGCGGAAACGGCCGAGGGCGAAATTATGGGCGTTCAGCACACCGAGTATCCGGTGCATGGTGTTCAGTTTCACCCCGAATCGATCCTCACAGAACATGGCAAAGAGTTACTTCAGAACTTTCTGGATCTGTAACGTAGACGCGACGCCCTCGTCGCGTTACTTGGCAGGAATGGAACGCGACGAGGGCGTCGCGTCTACGCTAACAATACCCGAGTGGCTCCTGTTCAGTTTTCCTGTGTTCAGTGTGTTCCGTGGTTTGCTTTATGCCAGCAGGTCGGTTTTTGCGGCCATAATGAAGTCGTTCATGTGCAAACCGCAGATCTTATGCGTCCACCACTGCACAGTCACTTTTCCCCATTCGGTAAGAATGGCGGGGTGGTGGCCGTTGTGCTCGGCCAGTTCCCCGACATGGTAGGTGAAGTCGAGCGCCTTGACAAAGTCTGGGAATTCAAAGACGCGTTGGATACGCGGCGTGCCGCATTCTTCGATGATGCGCCAGTCGGGGATCTGTTTTTTAAATTCGATGGCGGCTTCGTTGCTGATCGGCAGGGCTCCCTCCTGACATACTTCACAGGTTTGTTGAGATAACGATTTCATGATCTTTTCCCCCTCGTGGGGCATTTTACCGCCTTTCCATTAATCCGCTATTCCAAAATTCCATCATTCCGTTATCTTCCTTTTATGTTTTTCGATACTCATGTGCATTTTGACGATTTTGTGGCGGACGGCTCATTCGATGCTGTTCTGGAGCGTGCAGAAGTTTCCAACGTTCATCAACTGCTCTCCGTCGGCGGGTCGCCAGAAGCCAACGCGCTTTCGCTGAAGTTGGCGAAACAGTTTCCCGGTAAAATTTTCGGTTCAGCGGGCTATGACCGCCATCTGGCCGAAGAGGGGTGCGATCTGGCCGCGCTGTGCGAGTTTGCGCAGCAGCCGCAAACGGTCGCCATCGGCGAAACCGGCCTCGACTATTTCTATGAGCCCGAAAAGGCGGCTGAGCAGAAAACGCTGTTTTCCCAATGTTTGGAAATTGCCGCCGAGGTGAGCAAGCCGGTGATCGTCCATACCCGCGATGCGGACGGTGATACCCTCGGCATGCTAACCGATTTTTCCAAGGTTTGGAAAGGCGACCCGGCACGTATCGGTGTGCTGCACTGTTTTACCCGCGATGACAAGCTGGCGAAGGCATTGCTCGACCTCGGCTTTTATATCAGCTTCAGCGGCATTGTGACCTTCCGCAACGCCGATCCGCTGCGCGCGGTGGTTAAGATGATTCCGGCGGATCGTCTGCTGATTGAAACGGATTCGCCCTACCTGGCACCTGTTCCGCACCGCGGGAAACGCTGCGAACCCGCTTTTGTGACGGACACGGCAGCTCTGCTGGCGGAATTGCGCGGTGTGGAGGTGGAGGAACTCGCAAAGCAGACCACAAGCAATGCCATGGTCTTATTCAATTCCACGTTTTAAATTTGTTAACTATTGTACATCATGGTTTTATAGATATTTCCACCCCATACGTTTAAACGTATGGGCAAGATAGCATAAAAAAGCCGCCCGTTTAGGGGCGGCTTTCAGCGTTTTCCAATGATTGGAAACGTTGGGTGCAGGCTCAGCCTGCTTACGCTTCGATTTTGCGAAGCGCGTTGTTTGCGCGGGTCTTGCGGCGAACGGCCGTGTTCTTTTTGATCACGCCGCGTTTGACGGCTTTATCCAGAACAGAGCTGTATTCGCGCACCGCAGAACCGGCCGTTTCAGCAACGCCAGCGGCGAGCGCTTCATGCGCTTTACGCTTGGCGGATTTCACGCGGGTTTTCACCGCGAGATTGCCGACTCGACGGCTCTCGGAAGAGCGCATCCTTTTCTGAGCACTTTTAATATTTGCCATGGTTCATAAACCTTTTAATTAAATTATGAATAGGAGTTGTTACGGGCTTCGCGACGATCGCGAGCTGCACGGGTACGGGCACGAGCTTGTTTCAGACGTTTTTTGTCGCCCGGTTTCTCATAGTGTTTGCGGTTACGCATGTCTTTCAAAATCCCCTCGCGATCGAGGAGCTTTTTCAGGCGGCGGAGTCCTTTTTCGACGGGCTCACCGCGGCGGAGTTTTACTTCACAAGTTGTACTAGCCATATTTTTCAACACCCCCTCGAAATCATTTCGGGGTTAATTTCACAAAAGAGCGGAGAAATTAGGGCAGAGACCGGGCTTTGTCAACCGTTTCAATGCTCAATGTTCAATTCTCAACATTCAATGTTCATTGAGTATTGATCATTGAAAATGAATCATTGTTCAGGTTAGCAGATTCTCATCTTCCGGATGATGCTCTGTTTTGAGCTTTTCCGGTTTCCATGGGACGTGGCTGAGGATGAATGAACCGAGCCAGGTAAGGAATAGGATGCCGCCGCCAAACAGGAGCAGGGCGTTGACAGAATAGCCCTCGTAGGCATCGGAAAAATCGGTCAATAGGGCGCTGCCAAGGATCATCAGCAGGACAGCCGGGGTGATCAGCCGGATGCAAATATCCCAGAGAGGGAGGAGTTTCATCCCGTCGGACTGGTTGACATGACGTCGCATGAATTGTGATTTGAGTAACCAGCCGATCAGAACGCACTCCACGATGCCGCCGAGGATGAGTGCGTAGTTGTTGATGAAATGATCGATGATATCGAGAATGAAGAGCCCTGCGCGTGTGGTGAAGATTACGCTGCCCACAAGACCTATGGAGCAAATGAGGGTGGTGGCTTTCTTTCGGGAGATGACGAACTTGTCGCAAATAGAGCAGGAAAACGCTTCGGTGAGAGAAATCATTGACGAGATTCCGGCGACGATCAGGACGAGGAAGAAGAGAACGCCGAAGAGCTGGTTGAGCATTGGAAGCTGATTGATGGCTTCCGGGTAAACGATAAAAGCGAGGCCGGGGCCGCTTTTAATGGCTTCGGCAAACGGAACGCCATTGGCTTTGGCCATAAAGCCGATGGTGCCGAAAACGGCAAAGCCGGCGACAATGGAATAGAGGCAGTTGAGTGTGCAGGTGATCAGCGCGTTGCCCACGATGTCTGTTTTCTTCGGCAGGTAGCTGGCGTAGGTGATCATGATGCCGAAGCCGAGCGAGAGGGTAAAAAAGATCTGGCCGAAGGCAGCAACCCATACACTGCGTCCGGCGGCTGTGCCGAGATCGATTTTTGACAGGTCGGCGGTGAGATAAAATTCTTTGATAGCGGCCCACGCGCCATCGAGTTGGACCGACCAACCGACGAGGATCAGCGTGAGCACTACCAGCAGCGGCATGAAGACCATGCTCGCCTTTTCAATGCCGCGGCTGACTTCGCGGAAGCAGATGGCCCAGCAGGTGACCCATGCCAGCGCGGTGGCGCCGAGAATCGGCCAACGGATTCCGCCGAGTTCAAACGGTCCGTCGCTTAGTTGCAGGAATTGGCCGTAGAAAAAGGATTCGGTATCCGCTCCCCACCCGAGATTGAATGAGAGGCAGAAATAGTTGATGCCCCAGCCGATGACGGCGGCGTAGAAGAGGTTGATGCCGAAAAAGGCGACGACGGGCATCCACCAGCCGAGTGGTTCCCACAGAGGGTTGATGCGGGCGAACGCCAGCGGCGGGGAGGCTTTTTCGCGATGACCGAGCGAATATTCGAGGATCATCAACGGAATGCCGGCGCAGAGCAGGGCGATCAGATAGGGGATCAAAAACGCGCCGCCGCCGTTTTCGTACGCCATGTAACTGAAGCGCCAGATGTTTCCCAGCCCGACTGCCGAGCCGATCGCCGCCAGCAAAAATCCGACTTTGCTCCCCCAGAGAGATCTTTTTTCAGTCATCGCGCTGCTCTTCCTGAAAAATGGAATAGTGGAGTGTTGGAATAATGGATTAATGAGTGGGTTGAGATGTTCACATCAATCCAGTATTCCTTTATTCCATCATTCCTCGTTTAATTCCTGTGACGGAAGGTGATGCGTCCTTTGGTCAGGTCGTAGGGAGACATTGCCACGGTTACGCGGTCGCCGATGGCAATACGGATGAAATATTTACGCATTTTGCCGGAAATGTGGGCGAGAATGACGTGTCCGTTTTCAAGTTTCACGTTATAGAGCGTGGCGGGCAACACTTTTTCCACAACGCCTTCGAATTCCAATGCTTCTTCTTTAGCCATAGTTTTCCTTAATTAAATTGAACGGACAGATGCTACACGCAGGCGCTTCCATTGCAAGTTTTTGGCACTTTGAACTTTCAAGCGGTTGTGGCGGGGCGTTACCTTTCTCAGCCCGCCAAAGGGGCCGCTTTAAATAAAGGAAAAATTATGGATGCATTAAAAAAATCGACAGTTTTTGAGGGGCCGGAAGGTCCGGTGGTTCTTGTCATTATGGACGGGGTTGGCATTGGAAAAAATCCAGATAGCGATTATGTGAAAATTGCCAATACGCCGAATCTGGACTGGCTGCGCGAAAACGCCGTGTACACCGAGTTGAAGGCGCATGGCAAAGCGGTCGGCCTACCGGACGACGGCGATATGGGTAACTCGGAGGTCGGTCACAATGCCATCGGCTGCGGACGCGTATTCTCGCAGGGCGCAGCGCTAGTCGGCAGGGCCATTGCAAGCGGATCGATGTTTGAAGGCAATGTCTGGAAAGAGCTCATTGCCAATGCGATTGAGAACGATTCCTCGCTGCATTTCATCGGTCTTTTCTCCGATGGGAACGTGCACTCGAACCTGAACCATCTCGAAGCGATGCTGAAAAAGGCTAAAGAGCAGGGTGTTAAAAAAGCACGTATTCACCCGCTGATTGACGGTCGCGATGTGCCGCCAACCTCCGCGCTCGACTATGTCGACCGCTTTGACGCGTTCCTGGCCAATATCAACGCCGACGGCACGGTCGACTACTGTGTCGCCTCCGGCGGCGGCCGTATGAACATCACTATGGACCGTTATGATGCGGACTGGACGATGGTCAAGCGCGGCTGGGACGCCCATGTGAAGGCGAAAGGCCGCACCTTTGCCTCCATGCGCGAGGCGGTTGAAGCTTTCCGCGCTGAAAAGCCCGGCATTTTGGACCAGGATTTGCCCGCGTTTGTGATTGAGCGTGACGGCGCACCGGTCGGACCGGTTGTTGATGGCGACAGCGTGGTTTTCTTCAACTTTCGCGGCGACCGCTCGCTGGAGATCACCAAAGCGTTTGAGGCGGATGAACTGACCGAGTTTGACCGCGGCCCGAAACCAGACGTGATCTATGCCGGCATGATGCAATACGACGGCGACCTCAAAGTGCCGAAAAAATATCTTGTCACTCCCCCCGCTATCGACCGCACGATGAGTGAGTACCTTTCCAAGGCGGGCGTAAAACAGTTCGCCATTTCCGAAACGCAGAAGTTTGGACACGTCACCTACTTTTTCAACGGCAACAACTCCGGCAAATTCGAAACCGAGACGTGGAAGGAAGTTCCGTCCGATGTCTGTCCCTTCGAGGATGCGCCGCTCATGAAAGCCGCCGAAATCACTGCTGAAGTGGTGAAAGCCATTGAGAGCGGTGAATATAAATTCATTCGCCTTAACTTCCCGAACGGCGATATGGTCGGTCATACCGGAGTGGTTTCGGCTGTAAAGCTTGCGGTTGAAGCCGTGGATGAAGGCGTGGGCCGCATTATGGAAGCACTGAAGGCGGCCAACGGCATCATGGTTTGTTCCGCCGACCACGGAAACTCGGACGACATGTGCGAGCTCGAAAAGAAAACCTTTGAGCTGAAGCTGGACGACGAAGGGAAGTGCAAGCCGAAAACAGCTCACTCACTCAATCCCGTTCCGGCCATTGTGTACGATCCTGCTGGCACATCCGGCGCGCAGCTGGCCGGCGTGAAGGATGCGGGTGTTTCGAATCTGGCAGCCACCTGCATCACGCTGCTTGGCTATGAGCCGCCTGCCGACTATACCCCGTCCATCGTGGCGGTCGGTTAATTATCAAGGGTTGGAAGTATCCAGTCCCGTTTTTCCAAACCTGCAGAATCAAATATCAAGTGCAACAACGGCCTTTTTCATGACAGCCTTCGGTGTTCTATAATTCAAAGCCTTCCGTGGACGGTTATTGATCAGGCCAACGGCCTGCTCAACCTCTCGGGGGTTA
>Ga0307990_1001084_pt1 | contig 23196 bp, 18 predicted proteins | sample EllFjometagen129_FD_203168 | JGI IMG/M metagenome (GOLD analysis project Ga0307990, IMG submission 203168) | Marine microbial communities from Ellis Fjord, Antarctic Ocean - #129 | ecosystem: Environmental > Aquatic > Marine > Unclassified | place: Southern Ocean | collected 2014-10-08
AGAACCTCGAAGAGGAGGGGCGGGTTTTCGTGATCAGGCCCTCAACGGCCATACCCGTGGGGCGGTCCGAACGTGACCAAAGGAAACTGTACGCTGCCTATGATAAGGGATATAATGAGGCATCCCTGTCATACGAAGAGATGCGTTCCTATCTTTTAAAAGAGTGAGAACGAGATAATTTTCTGACATAAAGAAGAAAGGGGAAAATAATGGATATAGTGTTTTGGGTCTATATTGTTTTGGGTATTATGATGTTGGTCGGGGGGCGACGCTTTTTCTGGGTCTTCGTGGGGGCCATGGGGTTTGTTGCAGGCTTTACCTATGGTAAAGAGATATTCGGTTTTGAATCTGTCCAGACCCTTCTCATCGCCGCTTCCATCATCGGTGTAATCGGTATCGTAATCTCACTCTTCATGCAGGGCATTGCCATCGGAATCGCCGGATTTCTTGCCGGCTCCTACGTCACATTTTCCCTGCTCCCCCTCTTCGGCCAGTATTCACCGGAGGTCACATGGCTCATTACCCTCATCGGCGGTGTCGTGGGAGTGGTGCTCTCTATTCTGATCATCGACTGGATGCTCATATTCCTTTCATCCCTTACGGGTGCCGCGATCATCGTACAATATATTTCCCCGGAGTCATGGGTGAAACCGGCCATGTGGGTAGTACTTGCCCTTTCCGGAATTGTAATCCAGACCATCCTCTTTTTACGGAAAAAGAAAGAGGAGGATTGAAGAAGCATGCCTCTTACAGGCACTGATGTGTCATGGTTAACCCTTTCCCGCGAATCCGTTCATGCTGATGCGATTATAGTTGAGTGATTCCATGGGATTGGGTCGTTTTTCCTCGGCCGGATATCCAACGGCCAGGATGGTTTCCACTTTCAGGTGATCCGGCAGGGACAGGAGGGTTGCTATATACTCCTCGGCTGTCGTATTACTGTCATGCATGCGCTTTCGTATCTGTATCCAGCAGCTCCCCAGACCCATCGACTGGGCCGTCAGGTGTGCGATCGTGGTTGCAATAGAGCAATCCTCAATCCATACGTCCGATTTCCCTTCGTCGGCGCAAAAAATTATAGCCAGTGGTGCTCCCGAGAGAACTTGAGAACCGAGATCCTTGGACTGGGCAAGCCTTTCGATCAGCCCTTTGTCTTCAATGAAGATGAAATACCATGGTTTATTCCCTCTCGATGAAGGAGACCTGAGGACCGCTTCCTTCAGTATGTCCAGCTTGTCCCCTTCTATCGGTTTGGTTTCGTATTTTCTTATGCTTCGTCTTGACCGCAGTATCTCTATCATTTTGTACCTCTTTTGTGGCCAGGAATTTATCTCTGCCACCATAATTTTATAGTATATACGGTTAGTATGATTTCTGGGCATTTATTGCAAATAAATAATTGTGATGGTGTTATCGAAATATGACCCGTCGAAGGTGTTGAAAAAGGATATCAGGTTGCTTCATAAGAAAGAGGGGCGGTGAAATAAAGAGGAACAGGCATGGTAGTTCATTTTTGGATTGTATCAAGGAGAAAGAAAAGATAAAAGACAGTACAGTGAGTCAGTTTGTAACATGGATGATCAATGTGTGTACAATCATGCAGTGTGATGGTAATCCTGCAAGATTGTGATCTATGAGAGGTGGATAGGATATGAGACTCTCCGAACTGGAAACCCCCTGCCTTGTTTTAGACAAGGGAAAAGTGAAAAATAATATCCAAGCCATGCGCCGTCATGTCGAGCGACTGGGCGCTCATTTGAGACCTCATGGGAAAACGGCCAAGAGTATTGATGTCATGCGTCTGGCGCTGGATGATCCTTCGGGCCCTATTACCGTTTCCACCCTCAAGGAGGCGGAATATTTTTTCGGGCAGGGCATTACCGACATACTCTATGCCGTTGGAATTGCGCCGGTAAAACTTGATCATGTTGCCCGTCTGGTCATGAGGGGCGCCGATCTTACTATTATTCTCGATACCATTGAGCAGGCTAAGGCCGCCTCACTGAAGGGTCGAGAACGGGACGTCACATTTCCCGTATTAATTGAAATAGACAGCGATGGACATCGCTCCGGTAAAAGGGCTGACGATCCCCTGCTTGTTGAGCTGGGACAGTTTCTTCATCAAGAACAGGGTGTGGAACTGAGGGGTGTCATGACCCATGCAGGGGGCTCATATGATTGTAGAAACATCGAAGATATCCGGCTAATGGCGGCTCAGGAGCGGCATGCTGCTCTTTCCTGTGCCGATGCATTGCGACGTGCCGGGTTGCCCTGTCCCATAGTCAGCATCGGATCGACACCAACGGCAAAATTTACAGAAGATCTTTCCCGTGTAACAGAGGTTCGTTCCGGCGTTTATATGTTTTATGATCTCTTTATGGCCGGGATCGGTGTCTGCGTTGTCGAAGATATCGCCCTTTCCGTCCTCGCCTCCGTGATCGGGTATCAAAAGAAGAAGGGCTGGATCATTACCGATGCCGGATGGATGGCGCTCTCCCGTGATCGCGGTACGGCAAATCAGGCGGTAGATCAGGGGTATGGTCTCGTCTGTGATTATCAAGGACATCCTTTCTCCGATGTCATTGTAACTGCTACAAATCAGGAACATGGCATCATTGCGAAGCGCCAGGGGATCGGTATCGATTTCAATACATTTGCTGTAGGCTCTTCTGTGCGCATTTTGCCCAATCATGCCTGCGCCACGGGTGCCATGCATGATCGATACTATGTCATCGACGGCACAGATGAGATTATTGATGTCTGGGATCGAATAAACGGGTGGGAAGGGGGCTCTCAATTAGTTGATTTTTCAGGCAAAATAAGGGGGTAAAGGATACGATGAAAAAAATCTTTACAGAAAAGGCACCGAACCCTGCGGGACACTACTCACAGGCAATAGTGTATGGCAACACCGTCTATGTCTCGGGACAGCTACCCATAGATCCGGAAACGGGAGGAAAACGGATCGGATCGATTGAAGAACAGACGGAGCAGGTTCTCAAGAACCTGTCTGAAATACTCAAGGCTTCAAAGAGCGGCATCGACAAACTGGTTAAGACGACTGTCTACATTTCCGACATTGGGTTATGGAGCAGGGTCGATGCAGCGTATTCACGTTTTCTGGGAGATCATCGCCCGGCGCGGGTTGTTGTGCCAACGCGTGATCTCCATTTCGGATTTCAGATTGAAATCGAAGCGATTGCCGCTGTAGATGAGACGTAATTTGCAGTAATCTGATCATGTTCAGGGGGCGTCAGATGAAACACATTTTCAACATCACATGTCCTATCCGTGTTCCCGACGGTACGCTGGTGTCACCCTTTCTTAATTCCAAGGACAGTACCAGCGGCCTTCCCTTTGATTTTATAGATGGTTTCAGCCTTTCTGCAGGTACGATCGAGGCAGGCACAAAATCAAAGATCCATATCATGCCCTTTGTCACACAGGTAACATTCGTTCGAGAGGGAAAGCTGGAAGTCCGGATGAAGTGCACTGAAGACGAAGACCTTTATTATCTGAGGATTAGTGCCGAGCAATCTATCATTACCCGGCCGGGATCGTTGTTGCAGTTGATAAACAGAGGCGACAAGCCCTGCAAGGTCCTCTATATTGTTAGTCCCGCCTACATCTATGAAATGTCAAAGGGAGTTGTCATTTACGACGATACCGCTGTACTCGATGAAGACTGGAAGGATTTACGGGAATCGGGGTGGAAGTCTGCGAAGGAACTGCCCACCATGAAGCGGCGGTTGGCGGCGATAAAACGCCTGGTAGAGAGATAACAGAAACATTACCTGCATACCATTGTAAAGGATCAAAAAAGCACTCCCCTCTTTACCTTCTCGTGAACAATGCTTATATTATAAAATCGGTAGAGGTAAAAAACGAAAGATTACCATCAGGACCATTCCACTTACCAGGCCGACAGAGGAAGAGAGCATCAGGGGAAAAGAAAACTCCCGTTTCCTGATGAATAGCGTTGAGGTGGGTTCGTCTCATTCTTGACATAGATGGCGGCAAGGCATAGTATGCCTTCGCAGTGAATTATGAACTGAAGAGCGAACGCATACCCCGCTGCTTGCGGTGGTGATAGCGGATGAACGCAAAAAATAATTTATAACTTACTAACCCCACGAAAGGGGATAAATCCCTATAGGGGGGATAAGTGCGTTAACGAAGTTCCTTTTCACAAAAAGCAACTTCTAACTTACTAATGTGGTCACGAAATTGCTTTCTAGCGAAACCAATTTCTACCTTACTAAAAACAGGAGATGCCCCCGCAACGTGTTGCGGGGAACTTCAATAATATGTAGAACATGAGATTAGAAGGAACAATATGCCCCAGAAAGAAAAGATTAGAAATATTGCAATCATTGCCCACGTCGATCATGGGAAGACGACCCTTGTCGATGGAATGCTCGGACAAAGCGGGATCTTCAGGGAACACCAGCAGGTGGAAGAGCGTGTTATGGATTCCATGGATCTTGAGCGGGAACGTGGGATTACCATTATGGCAAAAAACACGGCTATATGGTACGGCGATGTAAAGATAAACATTGTGGACACACCGGGTCACGCCGATTTCGGTGGAGAAGTTGAACGGAGTCTCAATATGGTGGACGGGGCGCTCTTGCTGGTCGATGCCAGTGAAGGGCCATTGCCACAGACCCGTTTTGTCGTAAAGAAGGCACTTGCCAGGAAACAGCCTATAATAGTCGTTATAAACAAGATTGATCGTGGCGACGCAAGGATTGACGAGGTTATCGACGAAATATACGACCTTTTTATCGACCTCGATGCCAGTGAATCGCAGATAGAATTTCCCATATTATACACCAACGCAAAGACAGGCGTTGCTCATGATGAACTGGGTGACGATTCTACCAATCTCCGCCCCCTTTTTGAGGCGATTATGGCCCATATTCCTCCACCGGAGGCGGATGACGATGAAGTGCCGCAGTTTCTCGTAACCAATCTCGATTATGATCCCTATGTGGGGCAGCTTGCCATCGGGAGGCTGGTAAACGGCGTTCTGGAAATGCAGAAGTCCTATGCCCTGTGCGGAGAAGACACGACATGGGGAGGGGTCAAATTTTCCGCCCTCTATACTTTCAACGGGTTACGGAAGGTGCCGATCGACAGGGCGGAAGCGGGTGATATCATCGCCTGTGCCGGTGTTGACAATATGGAAATCGGCGATACTATTTCAGCGGATGAAAATCCCTGTCCGCTCCCTCGCATTCGTGTCGATGAACCGACGGTTTCCATGCTATTCTATGTAAACAATGGCCCCGTCGCAGGTAAAGAAGGTAAGTATCTCACATCCCGTCACCTGAGGGAACGCCTGGAGCGGGAAATCCTCCGAAACGTGGCTCTGAAAATAAAATTCCTCGAACGGAAAGACATGTTCGAAGTCTGTGGTAGAGGGGAATTGCAGATGGCCGTCCTCATCGAAACCATGCGCAGGGAAGGGTATGAGTTTATGGTTTCAAAACCTCAGGTAATCACGAGGGAAAAGAAGGGAAAAATACTGGAACCGGTGGAGCGGCTTTTCGTCGATATTCCCGAAGAGTTCATAGGTGTGGTTACTGAAAAGCTATCGACACGAAAGGGGAGAATGACGAATCTGATAAACAAGGGGAGCGGACGCGTCAAGATGGAGTTTATCATTCCCTCACGTGGTTTGATCGGTTTTCGCAGCCATTATATGACGGATACAAAGGGGGCCGGCATTATGAATACCCTCTTTGAAGGATACAAACCCTGGTTCGGTCCCATTCCCCAGCGTGTCAATGGCGCTATGGTTGCCGACAGGGCCGGCAGGATCACCATGTACGCCTGTCATGCCATGGCAGATCGGGGTGAGCTTCTGACCGAGGTGGGAACGGAAGTCTATGATGGGATGATCGTGGGTGAGCGTAACAAACCGGGTGATCTCAATATCAATATAACCAAGGAAAAACACCTGACCAATATGCGGAGTTCAACCTCCGATGCCACGGTTACACTGCGTCCGCCCAGGCGTCTCTCACTGGATCAGTCCATAGAATTTATCTCAGAAGATGAGCTTATCGAGGTGACTCCCCTGAGTATCCGCCTTCGCAAGATGGAACTTGACAAAATAAGACGACCCCTGAGGATCAAAAGCTGATTAATCGGTCTTCACCGGGGGTAGAGTCTCATTTCATAGGAAATAATCTATCTTCGGTCGGAGTTTCTGCCTTTACCTTTTCCAGAGAAAAAATGTGCAGATCAGGGTTATAGTGGCCAGTGTTATTGCAACTGTGGAAGAAACCGACGTAGAAACCATAATGATCGATGAGGTATCCATAGGATAAGTGCTCCCACCCCTGCACCGCCACTGCTATCGAAGTAGTAGATGCCAAGCACCTTTGAACGGTGTTTGGCGTGACAACAGTCCATGATATAGGCCTCCACCACGGGCAGCCCCATATTGACAAGGGTTCCCAGGGAAATCAGGACGATGGAGAAGGCAATACCGAAGGAAGCGAGATTGAGCAGATAGATTGTCGGAGCGCCGAGAAGGCCTATAATCAGGATTACGAAAACCTTTCCCAGGCGGTCGGCCAGATATCCGCCGAGCGGTTCTCCCACAGTCCTCCCAAGAAATAGAGTGTTATAGTCGTCGCCGCCGCTTTTTCGCTCATCCCGAGATGATCGACGGTGAAGAGGGGAACGAAATAAGTAATGGACATTATCAGCCCCCTTAAAGTCGAGGATTTTTCTTCACCACTTTTTATAGGGATTTTTTACGAGATTTGCATTGTAATATCTGGGATTGTCAGTCACGTCTCGTCCCAGCCATGGCGGTCTTTCAAAGGGTTCATCCTCGCGTGAAAGTTCCACTTCGGCGATGATCAGTCCCTCATTTTCGCCCAGGAATTCGTCAACTTCCCATATATGTTTCCCCAGGCCTATTCTATAGCGGATCTTTTCGATGATGGGCTTTTCACAGAGTTCTTCCAGAATGGTGTCGGCATCGTGGGCGGGTATTTCATATTCATACTCCCTTCTGACGGTGCCCGCAGGGGGTCCCTTTATGGTGATGAATCCCCTCGTACCATCAGTACGTATCCGTACCGTGCGTTCCTTGGCGGTATTCAGGTATCCCTGTCTGTATGTTATTCCCTGCACGAGAGACCGCCAGTCATCCCCCGCCAGGAGAAATTTTCTCTCTATTTCTTTTCCCATTATACTTTCAAGTAACTTAAGTTGTTGTACTCGCAGAAAATATGACTTTTTACGGGTCCATCTTTATTGATTCCCCGGAAACGATTCGTCTCACCCGTTCGATCTCTTCTTCCGTGTCCACCTCGACAGAGTCGTGCAGTGTCTCGACCACCTTTATCTTGTAGCCATGCTCCAGCGCTCGCAGTTGTTCGAGGGATTCACGCTTCTCCAGAGGGCCTCTTGCCAGCTCCGTGAAGGTTGTGAGAAAGGACCTTCTGTAGGCATATATGCCGTGATGCTTATAGAAGGACCGCTTTTCCTCCCCGTCACGATCATAGGGAATGGTGGCACGCGAAAAATAGATGGCGAAGTGATTATTGTCGAAGACGGTCTTGACGGCGTTGGGGTGATGGATTTCTTCCTCTCGCTTGATCCGGTAAATAAGGGTGCTCATTTCAAGGGATGAATCCGCCAGAAGGGGGCCTGCAACTTCGTCTATCTGTACCGGTGCGAAGAGGGGTTGGTCTCCCTGTATGTTGACGACGATATCTTTCTCATCCAGGCCGAGTGTGGAAACCGCCTCGGCGATCCTGTCCGTTCCCGACCGGTGGTGTTCCGATGTCATTATGGCATTTCCACCGAAACTCCTGACCCCTTCGAAGATCCTCTCATCATCCGTGGCCACGGCCACATATGCCACAGTCTCGGCCCTGGAAACTCTTTCGTAGACATGCTGTATCATCGGTTTCCCGCAGATATCAGCCAGCGGTTTCCCTTCGAAACGGCTCGACTGATATCTGGATGGGATAATGCAGATTACTTTCGGCATAGACTTTCTTCTCTAGAGGACCGCTCCGGCCTTTCTGATACCGCCTGCGATCTTTTCGAATGCCTCTTCAGTCATCCGTACGGGGATTATCATAAAGAGTGTTCGCCCCAGTATGTCTTCCGAACGGGGAATAAGCTCAGTTCGATAGTCCAGCGTTCCCTTGTACATTGGGTTGGTGAAGGGATATTTCTTCGAGTTGGCCGTCGACTGTGCCAGAAAGTGTTCCCATCGGGGCACATAGTGCCAGGTATTTTCCTTGAAGAGAAAGGTGTCCGTACCTTCCTCTTTCAGCACCTTTTGGAACCTCTTTGCCGTCCCTTCGTCGGGGAAATTAAATCCCAGAAAGGTTGCCGTGTCGCCTGCAGGATCGAAGATGGGCCTGAACCCGACACACGCGATTTTTGCAAGTTCTTTCCTGATAGCCTTTTTGTTTTTTCTCTGCTCGCCGACGATATAGTCCAGTTTTTTCAACTGGGCCAGTCCGATGGCCCCCTGAAATTCGTTCATGCGATAATTAAAACCGAGTATGCTCCGCCCTTCGTCACCCCTTCCGACAGTGGAATTGTGATCATGCCCGTGATCGTGGTACCATTCCGCCCGGTCGGCCAGTTCTTTGTTGTTCGTAATGACCATGCCGCCCTCACCGGTGGTCATGGTCTTTACGTAATCAAAGCTGAAGGTCCCCATGTCGCCGAAGGTCCCCAGTTTTTTCCCCTGGAAACTTCCACCGCAACTCTGGGCGGTATCCTCAAGAACGAGGAGGTCGTGTTTCTTTGCCACCTCGACAATTTCGTCTATCCTGGCGGGTGCCCCGCACATATGGACGGGGATGACTGCCTTTGTTCGCGGTGTTATTCTTTCCTCGATTTTCTCCGGGTCCAGTCCCATCGATTCATCGATATCGACCATGACGGGTATGGCGCCCACATCGAGAATGGCCTCATAGGTTGCCACAAAGGTAAAGGAGGGCACGATGACTTCGTCGCCCGGTCCGACATCCATAGCATTGAGGGCTACTGAAAGCGCAGAAGATCCCGATGTAACGCCCAGGGCATATCCCGTTCCGCAGTAGCTGGCAAATTCCTCCTCAAAGTGCCGTACCTTGAAGACACCCTTTCTCCGTTCGTCAAATCCATATCGCATGAAAACGCCCGTCTCCATGACGTCCATGACCTCTTTCATTTCCTCTTTTCCTATAATTTCGTTTCCCGGCATTTCTCTTCTCCCGTTATAATGTTTGTTTCTTCTCCACTTCAGTTGGAGAAGTTTTCCTCTTCCTTTTGTTTTTTAACCGTGAACAGCTCAGTAATTCTTCATCATTTCACTTGAACCCTAATTTTTAAAATGCTTCCTCGTATATGGCTATCGCATCGTCGATGGTAACGGTGCGGGGATTGTTTTCAAGCGGCCTGACAACCATCATAGCAGCTTCGGCGAGTTTGTGAAAGACATCCCGGGGGATACCCAGTTTCTCAAGGCCTGTGTCTATGCCGCAGTCACTGATCAGTTCTTCTACTGCATCGACGGCCAATTTCGCTGCAGCCTGTGGGGGTATACCGACAGTGGTTTTTCCCATGGTTTCCGCAATGCGGGAAAACTTCTCCACTGCGCCGGAGACATTGAAACGCATGGTGGGTGCGAGGAGGACCGTATTGGCGATACCGTGGGAGATGCCGTACTGGCCGCCCAGGGGATATGAGAGTGAGTGCACGGCAGTGACACCGGCGTTTGCAAGGCCCAGTCCGGCATACATGCTCCCCAGAAGCATATGTGACCGTGCCTCCACATTCTTTCCGTCCTTGACGCAGGTCCTGAGATTGTTCGAGATGAGTCTGATTGCCTCCATTGATATCATTTCACTCATGGGGCTGGCAGTGATCGACGTGTAAGACTCTATGGCATGACAGAGGGCGTCCAGGCCGGTGGCTGCCGTTACTGCCGGTGGAACACTCAGGGTCAGTTCAGGGTCCAGCAGCGCGATATCGGGGTACATGTATATGCTGTTAATGCCCTCTTTCTTGTTCAAATTTTTTCTTATGAAGACCGCAGTAAAGGTGACCTCACTCCCCGTACCCGCAGTTGTGGGAATCATGATGGTGGGGAGACCGGGTGCGGGAACCCTGTTCAATCCCAGGTAATCCTCGGCTTTTCCGCCATTTTTGGCGATCACGGCAGCCGCCTTGGCCGTATCCATGGTGCTCCCCCCGCCGATTCCAATGACGATGTCACACCCTTCTTGTGTGGCCAGGGCTGCCCCCTCATCGGCCAGTCTCAGTTCCGGTTCTCCCGTGATTTTGTCATAGATGATGCAATCCTTGCCGTCACTGCCGCACAATTTTGCAATCTTCTCGCGAAATTCTGCCGATGAAAGATTGCCATCGAGGAAGAAGATGGGTCGTTTTGCCCTCAATTCAACTATAAGATCGGGAAGCTGCTCCAGCGATTCGCTTCCGAAGACTATCTTTTTTGCCCCTGTAAAGGTGAATATTTTTTTCATAATGGCTCCTTCTTTGTGTTAATGATTTGCTCGCTTTCCTGAAATGGCTCAACAGCAGCTCAACAAAAATCAGTATGGTGTTAATGTCGGGTGCCCGTTAACCAAGAATCCTGGACAGTTCATCCTGATGATATACGGGTAAGGGCAGCACCCTTTCCCCCTTTATAAGTGTCTTTCCCCTTTCCTGGCTGACCATGACGCCGATTCTGGCGGCCGGGATGCCTCCGGAGGACAACTTTTCTATCACCGCGTCAGTGGCGGAGGGTGAAACCGAAATGAGGAGGGAACCGGATGCAAAGGTTCCCAGGGGGTTTACGCCGTAGAAGTCACAGAGGGTCCTCGTTTCTTCCCTGACAGGGATAGTATCATGAAATACCTCAACCCCCAAATTACTCGCCTGCGCCATTTCGAAGATACCCGTGGTGACGCCTCCTTCCGTGGGATCGTGAAGGGCATGAATCTCATTGAGGCCCGACAGCAGGGCTGCATCTTTTACCACACTGATCCCCGGTTCAAAGAGAAATTGCTTGGCCCTTTCGATCAACTCATGGGGAAACCTTTCCTTCAGTTCCCTTTCCTTTTCTCTGGCGATGAGAGATGTCGCCTCTATGGCTGCCGACTTTGTTATGATAATATCGTCGCCCACCTGGGCCGCCGAGGTGGGTTTGAGGTCTCTCTTTTTTGCCTCACCCAGCATCTGCCCGATAACGACGGGACCGGTTACTGCCGTCGTCACTTCTGTATGACCGCCACAGTAGGCTATCCCCAGTTTGTTGCAGCAGTCTGCTATCTGAGAGAATATAAGTTCCAGATTTGTCTCGCTACTCCCTTCGGGTAAGAGAATCGTGGCGAGAAACCAGAGGGGGGTGCCACCCATGGATGCTATATCATTGGCATTGATGTTTACCACATAATAGCCGATTTCGTCGGTAGCTCCCGTTATGGGGTCCGTCTTCGCAATGAGGTACCCGTCTTTCATTGCGATTACGGCGGCATCCTCGCCAATTCCCGATCCTATTATGACGCGGTCGCTTCGGTTAGTATATCTCTCCAGCAGTTTCGCAAGACTATCCATATGAATCTTACCGATTTCCAACTTCGACATAGCCCTTAGCGCCCCTTTTCCCATGATGTAAGAAAGTAATAGACCAGGCCGGCAACCACGATAGAGGGGATTGAACCACCGATCGAGTATTTCATGACGGCAATAAGCTCGTAGGTGGCAAAGCCAGCAGCCCAGGAGACCATGGCTATGATGTTAAATCCTTTGAAATACCAGTAGTCACCGCCTACCTTGTAGAGTTCTTCGATCTGGAGGCTTCTCTTTCGTATGATGAAATAATCCGTCAGGATGACACCGAAGAGGGGCATAAACATAGCGCCGATAAAGAGGAGGAAGTTTTCGTACTGTCCCATGGGGAAGATAAGGGCAACCAGTATGGAGAGGGTGCCTGCAATCCACATAAGTGACTTCGGTGTTATACGGGAGGAGATATTCATGACGGAACAGGTTGCCGAGTAGACGTCAGGAAAATCGGATGTTATCGTCGAAAGCAGGATCATAATGAGTGCGGGGACGGCAAGGCCTATCTTTCCCATTGTTTCAAGGATCAGGATGCCGGGATCCGTTGAACCGGTGAGAAGTGTTGCCGCCAGACCCAGTACATACATCCACGAGGATATGATAAAGTATCCCCACCAGGTGTTCCAGAATGCCGATGCCGTTCTCTTCGAAAAACGGGAGTAATCGGAAACGAGGGGGAGCCATGATATGGGCATGGCAATGACGAGATCGAGGCCCGTCATGAAGGGCATCTCTCCTGTTTCAGCAGTGGATACGGTCCCTCCTAATTCACGGAAGGAGACGACCGTCATCACGGCAATAACCAGAAGCAGGACGACGATGGCGACATGCTGCATTACTTTCCACGCCGATTTACCGGTGTAAAGGGCCCACAGCAGTGTTCCGAGGCCGATAAGTACGATCCAGAATTGGTTCGATGCAAGGATGCCACCCATCGGTTTACCAAGCAGACTGCCCGCCTGTCCCGCTATGATCAGCATGATGGCCGACCATCCGATCAATTGTATGATGTTCAAAAGGGCGGGCAGGCGCGATCCCCTGATACCGAAGGATGGCCTGACGGACACCATGGCCATGATGCCGTGATCGGACCCCATGATACCCCCCAGCGCCATGAAGGAATTTCCTATGATGTGACCAAGTATGATTGCCCAGAGGCCCATCCAGAGTCCCATGGGGGCGAGGAAGCCACCGGCCCATATCTCTGCAAGTGATATGGCGACGCCGGCCCATAGCACGAAATAATCGATGCCGCCAAGGGTCCTTTCTGATGAAGTCACCGGGTTAATATCCATAGCCATCCGTTCCTTTGTTCCTTAAAATTGACTGTCTGGCAAGAAGTGAAGCATTCCTCACACAAGTCGGAGCTTGAGTGTCACGCCCCGCCAATATCGGCTGGTCTCTTTATGTGACTGCGGAAAAATATTCTATTGTCAGCACGATACATTTCACTCGAAATGAACGTTAGTAAGTTAGAATTTGCTTTCTTGTAGAAAGCAAATTCGTTAACGCATTAGTAAGTTAAATATTGCTTCCTGTAAGGAAGTAAACTTGTTAACGCACTTATCCCCTTTATGGGAGCTTATTCCCTTTGTCGGGGTTACGAGACTACTTACGAAATGATCAGAGTAATTGCAAGAAATTATTAATAGAAACACATTATCTTCTGGTGCACTATGTCGGCAACTATCCTGAGATCACCTTCTCCTATATCGCATACCTTCATCACCGCGCCATATTTGCCGCTGTCAGGGATCAGATTTTCCAGTAGATTTGGTGATTTATCCAGCCATTCGGCGTTAAAATAGACCCCCTTATTTCCAGGGAAGATGGCTACATAAAAGATCTTCGTTTCCACTAGATCCTGGAAGAAGTGCGTGCCGTAGGAGAGTTCCGGCATCAGGTTTCCCTCGCAGTGTGCGATCTCGCCGAGGACGACGATATTGTTGATCTCCGAAAAATTGACGGGCACTCCCAGTGAGGGTGTTGTGGACCCCCATCGTCCCGGACCGAGGAGCATTATGGGAAGTTCCTCCCTGTCGGCGATGAGGCGGTTCAGCCTCCCCACTATGCGGGCAATATCGTATTTCTCGGAAATGGTCAGTCGCGTATATGGTTCAGGTTTCACATAAATAATCCTGCCGATGGACTGAGAGATGCTCCCGCCGAAGAAGTTTCCCTCCGATTCGAAAATAATCCTCGACCTGTCCACCTTTTCGGGGAGTTCCACTCTCTTTTCCAGACCGATCGTCTGCAGGGGCCTGCACTGTACCAGGTTGATTTTAAATCCTTTATTGTCCGTGAAGTTGACGGTAAACTCGATGTCGACGGGATATTCGTATATGGTCTCCAGCTTTTTCAGCATTTTCCCTGTAATCTTCGCAAAGGGGGTGTTGGAAAGGAAGTCGTCAAAGGTGATGACCCATGCCGCCTGATTGCCTATCCCCAGTTCACGCAACTGCCTGTCCGTTTCGTGATCCCTGACACCGATTCTGCCCATGTCTATGTCAAGGCCTTCACCCATCAACTCAAGTAGGGGGATGGTCTTCAGTGTGTTGTCAGTCAGATCGAGGACGTCAACATCATGTTGTGAATATTTTCTCGTATCTTCCATCCCCGCGTGGGGTCTTAAAAGGGGTGCGTCAAGAGCGGCTATCCTCGGATAGTCTCCCTCCACACGATTTACCGCTCGTGTCCCCAGCCCGAATACCAAACGGAGCATCCCCGCTTTTGGTTTCATCTCCTTCTTCCAGACAAAGGGGTTGTAAGAGGTTCCGACGCCAGCCACGTCGGGGAAGTAGTAATGACTGCGATATGAACCGGACACACGCTGAATCAGGAGCGCCATCTGTTCGTCGGACTCTTCCATGTTTCTTTGTCGCCGATAGGAGAGGGCATTTTCATTCATGGTGCTTGCATATATTTGACGCACCGCTTCTTCAAAGCGGACGTATCGTTCCTCGGGAGTGCCCTGGTTGACGCAAAAGATACTTTCATACTTTCCCGCGAAGGCGTTGCCGAAGGAGTCTTCCAGAAGACTGCTGGAGCGGATAATAATCGGGGACTGACCGAAATATTCCAGCATCCGCATAAACTGTTCTTTGATCTCGTCGGGAAAGGTTCCATGGAGCATCTTTTCCCTCAGGGTAGCTGCTACGGTAAAGTATCCCTCCTTTGTTTTCTGCTTCACCCTCAGTCGCCACCATCCATTTTGAATCAGGTAGGTATAAAAGAGGTCGGACCCCACGTAAAAGGAATCGTGAGGCTCCAGATGAGTGTCCCAGTTGGTCTTTGTGTCGCCTTCAAGGATCTTCCGCGCAAGGAGCATTCCCAGCGTCTTTCCGCCGACAAAACCGGTGCCGAGCAGTCTCTTCCGTATTTCAAGCAGATCTTCAAGAGAAAAATTTTCCCTTACAAGGATCGACATTCGCGGTTCCTTCGTCATCATGATCCGGCATATGCGGGCGATCATTTCTTCCTGTTTTTTCGGTGCCCATGGCTGTGCCAGAAGATCTTCCGCTTCCATGAAGAGTCGATCCCAGTAATCGAGCCGCCTTTCCGTGCGTTCCGTTTTTCTGTGGGAAATACTGGAGTACAAATTGGCTGCGTCGACGCTGTCTATAATGGGGATACATTCTTCACCCTCTTTTTTGTGAGGGAGAAACATTGTCGGAGAATAGCGTTTCCACAGTTTGATGGGATGGACATATATATTGCCGTCGACATTGTAGACATCTATGAGTACCTGCGTCGTATCCCTGATGAGTGCCACTGTCTGAAAGGAATGCCGTTCACGTATTATTGCAAAGTGTGCCACCGTGTCCAGTTCAAAGAGGTAGGGACAGGTGATTGTAAAAAAGTTCCCGATCATGAGATCGGTCGCCCACGATGAAAGGAGGTTTGAAAGACTGTCAAATACGTAATAGACATGCTTCCCCTCTTTTGTAATTATGTTGTGGACTTCCGTTGAAAAGGATTCAAATCCGCCTGCCGGATTGAGGTGATAGGTGGTGATATCTTTGTGAGGCCTGATGATCGGTTCATGATCTCCGAATTGCATATAGACGACGCGTTTTTTTTCTTTCAGTGCCCTTTTGACAAAAAGCTGAACAAAATATGCGTAATCTTCAAGGGTATCGACCTGCCACACCACGTTGTCTCCGATTCGCAGGTGTCCGATGATACTATCGAGAGAGTCAAGACCCGTACTTACTGGCCGTGAATTCCCCTGGTATGCCCTCTGCCGGCCTTCATTTTTGTTACTATTCATGTCTGCCTGCCCTTCGCCTTTCTATCGAGTAATCGGATTTTCAGCACTAATCGGCAGGAGGAATATTCCTCCCTCTTTCAGAAGACAGATTATTTATAAATATCTTGAAGCGGTCTTACCTCGATGGGTTGCTTGTTGAGTCGCGCTATCGCGTTCACTGCCGCACGGGCGGCTGAAATGGTAGAGTATAACGGTACATTACGGGCGAGTGCCTTGCTTCGAATCTTTATCTCATCCCGCCCCGGTTTGGGGCCGCTGGGCGTATTTATAAGAAGGTGTACAGCGTTGTTCTTGATATAGTCGAGGAGATTGGGCCGGCCCTCGTCGAGTTTCATGAGTTCCGTTACGGGAACACCATGGTCCGTCAGTGCCCTAGCTGTTCCCGAGGTGGACAATATTTCGAACCCCAGCTTGGCGAACTCTTTGCCTATATCGACAATCTCCCCCTTATCATGATCTTTGACACTGATGAATACCTTGCCCGATTTCGGTATCGATTGGCCTGCCGCCATCTGGCTCTTTGCAAAGGCCATCGCAAGATCGGGATCGATGCCCATGACCTCTCCCGTAGATCTCATCTCCGGCCCCAGAAGGGTGTCGGAACCGAGGAAACGGGTGAATGGGAGGACCGATTCCTTCACGGCAAAACATTTGGGTTCGGGATCGGCCTTTATACCCTGATCCTTCAAAGACTGGCCGATCATGATCCGCGTTGCGATTTTTGCCAAGGGCATGCCCGTGGCCTTTGAAATGAAGGGGACCGTTCTCGATGCGCGTGGATTTACCTCGAGAATAAAGAGTTCATTATCCTTGACTGCGAACTGTATATTGAGAAGTCCCCTGACGTCCAGTTCCAGTGCCATGCGTCTCGTTTTGTCTTTTATCTCTGAGATTATGTCTTCTGTGAGAGAATAGGCGGGAATGACCATGGCGCTGTCTCCCGAATGAATGCCCGCATGCTCGATATGTTCCATCACTCCGCCGATGATAACATCCCTCCCGTCGGCGATGGCATCGACATCCACCTCGATGGCATCTTCGAGGAACCTGTCGACGAGGATAGGATGGTCGGGAGAGGCCATGAATGCCTCTTTGACGAATCCATCAAGGTCGGATTTGTTCCATACCACTACCATGGCCCTGCCGCCCAGGACATAGGAGGGTCGGATGAGGACGGGATAGCCGATCCGTTCGATAATTTCCTTTGCCTCTTCGAGGGAACGTGCCGTGCCGTTTTCCGGCTGCCTGATGCCGATTTTGTCGGCCATTTCCTTGAAGAGTTTTCTGTCTTCCGCCCTGTCGATTGCCTCGGGAGATGTTCCCAGTATAGGTATCCCCAGTTTCTGAAGGGGGAGGGCCAGATTCAACGGTGTCTGACCTCCCAGCTGAACGATGACCCCCTCGGGATTCTCATTTCTGGCAATGTTGAGGACATCCTCCAGTGTGATCGGTTCAAAATAGAGCCTGTCGGAAATGTCATAGTCCGTCGATACTGTCTCGGGATTGGAGTTCACCATGATCGTTTCATAGCCTGCCTCTCGCAGGGCCATCGACGCGTGAACGCAACAGTAATCGAATTCTATGCCCTGTCCGATTCTATTCGGTCCCCCTCCGATGATCATCACCTTTTTCTTCGTACCACTGCGGCTTTCGTCTTCCTCCCCATAGGTGGAGTAGTAGTAGGGAGTATGGGCCTCGAATTCTGCGGCGCAGGTATCTACCAGTTGATATACGGGCCGTATGCCTTGCTGCTCCCGGAGACTTCTCACCTCCAGCTCGGCTATGCCGATGATGTTGCCGATCTGGCGATCGGAGAAACCGAACAGTTTTGATCGTCTCATGACATCGCGTGGCACGTCTTTCCCCTCGGCATAAGCCTTAAGTGTTCGCTCCATTGCGACTATCTCCTCGATGTTTCTGAGAAACCATGGATCGATATGAGTAATAGCGGTAATATTGTCAATGGACATGCCCATCTTTATGGCGTGATGGACGTATAAGAGGCGTTCCGGTGTCGGTCGTACGAGCTTTGCCCTCATTTCTTTTTCGTCAAGATCTTCGATTGTGCTTTCCAGTCCCGAAAGACCTATTTCAAGACCCCTGAGTCCCTTCTGCAGGGCCTCTTTGAAGGTGCGCCCTATTGCCATTGTTTCTCCCACCGATTTCATGGATATGCCGAGGGTGTTCTCGACGCCGGAGAACTTTTCGAAGGCAAAGCGGGGTATCTTGACGACACAGTAGTCTATGGTGGGCTCGAAGGATGCCGGCGTCTTTTGTGTTATGTCGTTGGGGATTTCATCGAGGCTGTAACCGACAGCCAGTTTTGCGGCAATCTTGGCAATGGGGAACCCCGTTGCCTTTGAGGCCAGCGCCGATGATCTCGATACACGGGGATTCATTTCTATGACAACCACCCGTCCCGTTTCGGGATGGATTGCAAACTGTATATTGGACCCCCCCGTGGCGACGTCGATTTTTCGTATAACCGCTATGGATGCGTTGCGTAAGTACTGGTATTCTCTGTCTGTCAGGGTCTGGGCCGGCGCCACCGTTATGGAATCTCCCGTATGCACTCCCATGGGATCGAAATTCTCTATGGAACAGATGATGACCACATTGTCGCTGAGATCCCTCATGACCTCCAGTTCGTACTCCTTCCATCCCAGAACGGACTCTTCGATCAGGATCTCACCCACCATGCTCTGTTCCATGCCGTGCTTGGCGTAGTCTTTAAATTCTTCCACATTATAGGCCAGCGCCCCTCCCGTTCCACCGAGGGTAAAGCTTGGACGAATAACGAGAGGGAAGCCGATATCTTGAGCGATCTTCCACGCCTCTTCCATGGTACCGGCAACGGCGCTTCGTGGCACTTCCAGGCCGATTTCCGCCATCGCATTTTTAAATTCATTTCTGTCTTCCGCTTTCTTGATGGCGGCAAGATTTGCGCCGATCATCTCCACGCCAAAGGTGTCGAAGATGCCCCGTTCCGCCGCTTCGACGGCCGTATTGAGGGCCGTCTGTCCGCCTATGGTGGCAAGTACGGCATCGGGGCGCTCTTTTTCCACAACCTTTTCTATAATGTCCGCCGTTATCGGTTCTATATAGGTCCGGTGGGCCATGTCGGGGTCGGTCATGATGGTTGCGGGGTTTGAATTCAGGAGGACTACCTCGTATCCCTCTTCGATGAGGGCCTTGCAGGCCTGGGTCCCTGAATAGTCAAACTCACAGGCCTGTCCTATGATGATAGGGCCGGAGCCGATAATAAGTATCTTTTTTAAGTCTCTACGCTTGGGCATTGATTCCCTTTATTCCCATTCAATGGTTCCGGGCGGTTTTGAGCTTATGTCATAACAAACCCTGTTTACGCCCTTTACCTCGTTTATAATTCGTGAAGATATGCGTCCCAGGAGATCGTGGGGTAACTTTACCCAGTCCGCCGTCATGCCGTCCATACTGGAGACGGCCCTGATGGCTACTACATTGGCGTAGGTCCTCTCGTCCCCCATGACTCCCACACTCTTTACGGGAAGGAGAACGGCGAAGGATTGCCATATATCTTCGTATTTTTCGTATTGTTCCATTTCTTCCTGCACAATCAGATCGGCGTGGCGCAGTGTAGCCAGATCTTCTTTCGTTACCTCTCCTATGAGTCGGACGGCCAGTCCCGGACCGGGGAAGGGTTGTCTCTTAAGGAGTCGTTCCGGCAGTCCCAGTTCCCTCCCGAGACGCCTTACTTCATCCTTGAAGAGTTCACGAAGCGGCTCAAGGAGTTCAAAATCGAGATCATCGGGGAGACCGCCCACGTTGTGGTGGCTTTTGATCATTGCCGAGGGCCCACCGTGTGCGGACTGACTCTCAATAACGTCAGGGTAGAGCGTTCCTTGGGCAAGAAAATCGGCATTTTCGAGGTTCACCGTTTCGTCCCTGAATACATCGATGAATGTCTCACCTATGGCCTTTCTCTTTTTCTCCGGGTCAATGACCCCCTTCAGCGCATCGAGGAATCGGTCCCGCGCATCTGCGATGGTAACATCCAGGGGATAATCTTCGCTGAATATGGAACGAATTTCCTCTACCTCGTTGGCACGGAGCAGGCCATTATCTACAAATACGGCCTTCATCTGTTTCCCTACGGCACGGTCGATGAGGGCCGCCACGACAGCCGAGTCGATACCGCCCGAGAGACCGCAGACAACATTAGAGTCCTTGACCCGTTTTTTGATGGATTGTACCGATTCTTCTATGAATGTTTCCATTGTCCATCCACCTCGGCAGCGGGCCACAGTGTAGAGAAAATTTCGCAATAATTCTATTCCCCTGGGCGTGTGAACCACTTCTGGATGAAACTGGACACCGTAGATCTTTCTCCCGACATTACCCATGGCGGCAACGGAGCACGATGCCGTGCGGGCCAGGACTTCGAATCCTTCCGGCGGTTCGGTGACGTGATCACCGTGACTCATCCAGACATCGAGGTGAGACCCCATGTTGTCAAAGATTGTGGAGTGTTTCGTGATTTCAATCTGAGCCGGTCCGTATTCTCCCTGTGTCCCCTTTTCAACCTGACCTTTTAGCAACAGTGCCAGGAGTTGCATGCCGTAACAGATGCCTAGAATCGGTATGTTAAGCAACGAAATGCCCGCATCCATTGCGGGATGTCCCTCATCCAGAACCGATGAAGGACCTCCTGACAGGACTATGGCCGTCGGTTTGCGTGCCGCCAGCTCGTCGGAAGGTGTATCATGCCTGACGATTTCACAATAGACACCCAGTTCCCGTATCCGACGGGCTATGAGCTGGGCCGTTTGTGAACCGAAATCAAAGACTATTACTGTTTCTCTCATATAAAAAGGTTTCCCCTGTTGTAATGTTAAGGTTACTGATTATTTTTCCTTTTTTCCATTAGTTCGATAAAATGACCGAAGAGATACCGGGCGTCATGTGGCCCCGGTCCTGCCTCGGGGTGAAACTGTACGGAAAAGACGGGCAGATTTTTGTGTCTCATTCCCTCCAGTGTTTGATCGTTCAGATTGATATGGGTGATCTCGACGGCATCCCTGTCGAGACTATCCACATCGACGCAGAAGCCGTGATTCTGAACGGTTATGTGAATCTTTCCCGTTTCAAGATCCTTCACCGGGTGGTTCGATCCGTGGTGTCCGAACTTGAGCTTGTAGGTTGTTCCCCCCAGGGCGATGCCCAGAAGCTGGTGCCCCAGGCATATGCCGAATATGGGTAATGTCTTCATTGCCAGCAATGTACGGATAGTATCGATGGCATAGGTAACGGGAGCGGGATCACCGGGACCATTGGAAAGGAGAATGCCGTCGGGATTGAGGGCCATGATTTCCTCTACAGACGCGTCGGCTCTGACTACTCGTATGCTGCACCCTGCCTCCTGGAGTTGGCGGAGAATACTGTACTTGACGCCGAAGTCCATAACGACGACACGGTACTTCCCTTTTGTGGTAAAATCATATGGCCTTCCACAGGTCACTGCCCGGGCCAGGTCGCGTCCCTCCAGACCGGGCACGCTCCGTACCTTTGAAAGGAGCGAGTCCCTGTCATAGTCTTCCGTCGATATAATGCTCCTCATGGCACCCGCTTCTCTTATATGCCGTGTCAGGGCGCGCGTATCTATTCCCTCTATGCCGATGATGTTATGTTCTTTCAGGTAGGCATCGAGTGTCTTTTCTGATCGCCAGTTGCTCGGTGTTGTGCACAGTTCATGAACGACAAAGCCCTCGAGCCAGAGAGAACGCGATTCCGCATCCTCATCATTTATGCCGCAATTGCCGATCAGGGGATAGGTCATGGTGACAATCTGCCCTTTGTAGGAGGGGTCCGTCAGCACCTCCTGATAGCCTGTCATCCCTGTGTTGAATACGACTTCGCCCGTGTATTCCCCCGGTGAACCGAATGATGTTCCCTCAAATATTCTGCCGTCTTCCAGCGCCAGTATTGCCTTCATATAATAAGTATCCTGCTACTTTTTCTCTTCGGGTTGAGGAGGCAGTACCTTCTTTCCATGGATCCATTTCCCGGCCCCGGGAGTGACTAATCCCAGTTCGGCCAGTTGTTTATGTGATACGGGTGAAGGTGCCTCCGTCAGTGGACAGAAGGCGCTCCTGTTTTTCGGGAAGGCAATGACCTCCCTGATGGAGGGGGTATTGAGGATCATGGAGACAACTCGATCCATCCCCAGGGCGATGCCGCCATGAGGCGGAATCCCGTAGTCGAAGGCCTTCAGGAAAAAGCCGAACTTTTCTTCTATCTCACTCTCCGATAATCCCAGGGCCTGAAATATCCGGTTCTGTACATCACGATCACTGATTCGAATGCTCCCGCCGCCCAGTTCCTCTCCATTCATGACCAGATCGTAGGCACGGGACTTGAGCTTCAACAATCCCTCTTTGTCTTCAGGATCGAAGTCTCTCCTGTCGGGCGAGGTAAAGGGGTGATGACTCGATGTGATCCGCCCGTCGGCATATGCAAAGAGGGGAAAGTCGGTGACCCAGAGGGGACAGTATTGCTTGTCGGGTATCAGCTCCAGTCTCTCTGCAAGGTGGAGTCTCAACTGACCCAGGACGGATACGACCAGCTCATAAGAGACATCTGCAATCATGATGATCACATCGCCATCCCCGGCTGCGAAGCGTTTTATTATCGATTCCTGTTCCTCTTCACTGAAGAACTGGACGATGTTGGATTCCAGCTTTCCCTCTACGACGCGCATCCATGTCATGCCCCTGGCGCCGAAGGAGGGGACGATCTCCTTGGCATATTCGTTCTGCAGCACGTTCTTGCTCAGTTTCTCCGACTGGCCCTTGATGTTGATCCCCTTTATGTGACCGCCACGTCCGATGATCTGCTTGAATATGTCGTAGGATGTATTCTTAAAGAGATCTGTGGCCTCGACGAACCGCAGGTCGAACCGTGTATCGGGGCGGTCCGTACCCATGCTGTTCATGGCCTCTTCCCAGGTCATACGGGGGAAGGGGGCTCGGAGGGTGATTCCTCCTATGTTAAAGATTTCTACGATGAGATCTTCCATCGTCTCATAGATGAATTCCTCGTCGATGAATGATGCCTCAAGGTCGAGTTGTGTAAATTCGGGCTGTCGATTGGGACGGAGGTCTTCGTCCCTGAAGCATCGGACGATCTGGAAGTATCTCTCCAGTCCACTTACCATGAGCAGTTGTTTGAAAAGCTGTGGCGACTGGGGGAGTGCGTAGAAATGTCTCTGATGGACGCGGCTCGGTACGAGATAGTCGCGGGCCCCCTCGGGGGTGCTCTTGGTGAGCATGGGTGTCTCCACCTCTATA
>Ga0307990_1001085_pt1 | contig 23191 bp, 19 predicted proteins | sample EllFjometagen129_FD_203168 | JGI IMG/M metagenome (GOLD analysis project Ga0307990, IMG submission 203168) | Marine microbial communities from Ellis Fjord, Antarctic Ocean - #129 | ecosystem: Environmental > Aquatic > Marine > Unclassified | place: Southern Ocean | collected 2014-10-08
ATTTAAAAGAAAGAGTTAAAGTATTGTTTGATAATGATGATATTATACTTACATATAGTAGTGAAGGAAAAATAATATCAAAAATTATAAAAGGGAATGAAGTGATTCAGGGAAAAAAAAGTATTAAGATAGAAACACTTAATAAAAACGATGAAGTTAAACGCAATTTCTCAAGTGATATTGATTTCTGGTATGATAATTATTTTATTACTTATGGTTATCAAAAAATAAAAGATAAGTCAAAAGGAAACAGAAGAACTGTTTTTTATTTTAATAAAATTGCTTTTCAATAATTGATAAGACAAAAATATATGTTCTTTCTTAATTATTTTATTTTAAAAATTTTTAAGAGATAAAATTTGTAGGATATTAAGTTTTGTCGGAGTGGCAGGACTTGAACCTGCGACCCCTTGCACCCCATGCAAGTACGCTAGCCAACTGCGCCACACCCCGTAATTTTTTACAAATTTACATAAAAAAATTTATTTATACACAAGTAATATAAAAAAAACGTAGGTAACGGTCAAGGCTATGTGCCTGTTGATTATCATTTTAACGGTCTTTTCTTAATCATTCCTCCTTTTGCATCTTTTATACTATGCATTACAATAAAAGCATCTTTATCAATTTTATCTATCTCGGTTTGCAACTTTGATAATTCCAATCGTGTTATTAATGTATATACTATATCTGTCTGTTTTAAAGGTTCACCTCTTTTTGCAAATCCCCTTTTGCCAGAGTATATAGTGCATCCTCTTCCCAATTTTTCAATTATTGCTAATCTTATATCCTCATTCTTATCAGAGATTATAGTCACGCCTATGTACTCCTCAACTCCTATTACAACAAAATCAACCGTTTTTGAAGCAGCCAAATAAGTCAAAATAGCATACAATGCAATTTCTATGGAAAATACATATGCGGCAACAGCAAAAATAATGATATTAAAAATTAATATTATATCTCCTATTGTCAATGAAGTTTTGCGGCTAATAAAAACAGCCAATACTTCTGTTCCATCAATGACTGAACCTCCACGAACAGCCAGTCCTATTCCTAATCCTAAGAAAAAGCCACCAAAAACAGAAATTAACAATTTGTCATTTGTTATTGAAGTAAAAGGGATTACATAAATTGAAATAGCAAGTAGTATAATTGCAATAATACTTTTTAAAGCAAATTGTTTACTTATTGTCGAGAATGCTAATATCAAAAATGGAATATTTATTAATACAATTAATATCGATAATGAAATTCCAGTCAATTCGGTAGCAATAAGAGATATACCCGTTACACCACCATCAAGAAATGAATTTGGAAGTAAAAATCCTTTCAGTCCAAAGCATGCTGATAAAATTCCTAAGAGAATTAGAAAGCTGTCTCGTACTATATGTACAAATCCAACTTTTGTATTTTGTATTTCTCTTTCAAATTGCTTTGAAGATGGTTTTTTATCCTTCTTTTTAAGTTGACATTTTACGGACTCAACGATAATATATTGAAAAATTGGGTTCATATTGCTTGGTTTCAAATTCTTATTCTAATGGCACAATACTTGTTTATACTTGGACAACTTGTCCGCTTTAGCTTCTAAAAAGGCAAGTAAAATGGTCAAATATTTTATTATTTGTCCTGTTTATATTTTCAGGTGGATTCTAAAAAATATTTTTTTTTTAGCCTGTTAAATATGCTTCCGCATTTAACTGGCTAAACTTTTAAATAGAGAAAATCGCAAAACCTGTTAATCAATTTTCTTTAATCGGTACAAATATACAATATGTTTTTTTAATTATCACACAAAAAAATATTCTAAATTTTTTACATCTATTTATCTATCTATCAGGCATTTAACCTTACAACCTGTTCGTATCTGTATAAATTATGGCATTCATGTTTTATTGCCTTGTGCATACCAACGGGATAAAATTACCAATGATTTAAAAACAATGGATTACCAACACAACGGGTTGCACCACATTGTTTTGTATAAACACTAATTTTTTTCAAAAGCAGGTTTTATTTTAACACCATCATATTTTATCTCTATTCCATTTTTATATAGTGTAGTAAAAAAAAGTAATCCATCAGAGTTATATTTTTTCCATTCTCCTTGTTTCGCTCCCATTATATACATACCTTGTTTTTTAATATTTCCATTACCCCAATAATATGTATGTTTTTCATCAGGTATATCATCAATATATTTACCTTCAAAATTTATTTGTCCGTTACTATAATAATATTTCCATAATCCTTCCCTTTTTCCTACTACATATTTTCCTTCTTCTCTGTGATTACCAAGTTCATAAATCCATAATCCTTCTTTTAAGCCATCAATATATTCTCCCTGTGTTATTATTTTACTACTGTCAGTATATTCTTTTGTAAATCCATTTAAGACACCATTTACAAATTTTTCTTCTCTGAGTAAATTTCCCGACTCATAATACCATCTCCATATTCCATCATTTTTTTTGTTTTTATTATAAAACCCTTGTTGTTCCAATGTTCCATTCTTATAATAAAATTTCCATACATCTGTTTTTTCTCCGTTTTCATATTTACCTTTTGATTTTAATTCACCTGTTTCGTAATATTCTTCCCATAATCCTTGTTTAAACCCTTGTTCGTCTATTATTCCATTATTAACAACAATACCTTGTTTATATGTTTTTGAACTTATTATCTTGCCTTCCGAAGAATAATCTCTTCTTATCCCTTCAGGTATATTATCTTTATAACTTGCTACTGTTTTAATTACTCCTGTTTTATAATAAGTAGTTTTTACATCTAATTTTGTTAATTCCTCAACATCTTTTTGTAATTCATCATCTATATATTTATCAATACTTACTATATTCCCATCTTCTGAATATTTTTTAAAATATCCATTTTTTTTGCCATGATTATATATTCCCTCTGATTTGATTTTTTCGTTTTTATAAAAAATTTTCCAAGTGCCGTGTTTCAATCTATCAGTATCAAATCTGTTAATACTTTCCTTATTAACAATAAAATTATTTCTATATTCAGTAAGAGTTATAATAAGTCCTTGTTTGGAATATTCTTTAGCTATTCCCTGTTTTTTTCCTTTAACAAAATTTATCCCTTTATGTATTTTCCCGTCAGCATAATAATAAACTGTTAATCCTTGCTTAATGTCATCTGTAAAGTTTTCATCAATTATTTCTTTATCATAATAAGTTCTTTTTATTCCATTTTTTTTATCATTCTTATAATTTACTTCTAAAACTATTTCCCCTTTTTCATTATAAAATTTCCATTTCCCGTCAAGTTTAAAATTCTTTCTGTTTCCTTCTGATTTTAAAATTTTATTTTCATAATATGTTTCCCAGTAACCATCTGGCTTTCCTTGTATTATCAATCCTTTACTTGATATGTTTCCGTTTTTATAATAAAAATGTGTGTATTTGCTTGTATCATTTTCATTTTGAGCATTTAATGTATTAACACAAAACATTAAAAAAATCATAACATTTAGTATATAAAATAACAATGCTGACTTTTTTATGTGTTTATAAATTTTATTCAAAATTTTATATTTTTTATTGGTTTTTTGTTTTTTGTTTTTACTTTTAGTTCTTAAGTTTTAATCAATTCCCCTAACTGAATTTTATAATAGAATTATTTTTTTGCTCTTAAAAAATGTGGCTCCTCAACAATAATAACAACAAAGATAAATATTAATATAAAAATAGTGTTTACTATCAAACGAAAATTCTGAGTTTCAATATTTAGCAATTTACTAATAAAAAACAGAGAAACAGAAAGTCCTAAATATCCAGTTATCCTTTTAAAATCATATTTTACAGGAAAATATTTTTGTCCTATAAGATAAGAAACAATCATCATAGAAGCATAACAAATAAAAGTAGCCCAAGCCGAACCCATATAACCAATAACCGGAATTAATAAAAAATTAAGAACTAAGGTTATTGTTGCTCCAAAAATAGCAATATATGCACCATAAAGTGTTTTATTAGTAAGTTTATACCATATAGAAAGATTAAAGTAAATACCTAAAAACAAATTAGCAAGTAATAAGACAGGAATTACCGGTGCTCCAACTCTAAAAGGCTCACCAATAAATAATATTACAATATCTTCATACATCATTATTCCAAGAAATATAAAAGAAACAACAATAACAAAATATTTCATCACATCTGCATAAAGTTTTTTGGAGTTCTTCTCTTTTGAATTTGAAAAAAAGAATGGGTCTGCGGCATACCTGAATGCCTGAATAAATATAGTCATTAAAATAGATATTTTATAACAAGCTCCATATATTCCTAATTGGCTCATAGCTATATCTTTAGGAAGCAAATATTTTAACAGGATTCTGTCCATTGTCTCATTAATAATACCTGCTAATCCCGCTACTAATAATGGCAAAGCATAAATTATCATTTTTTCCCATAACTTATAATCAAATACATATTTGATTTTTATTATCTCTGGCGATAACAATAAAACCGTTATACTGCTTGATATTAAATTTGAAATAAATACATATTCAACTCCTGCTCCTTGTTTTAATCCCCAGTTATGAAAATCTACATAGAAATATAAATTTAATCCTATGTTTACAGCAATATTAATAAGTTTTATAATCACAAAACGTTTTGACTTGTTTTGTGCTCTTAATTTAGCAAAAGGAATAGAAGATAAAGCATCAAGAGATACAATTAAAGCAAGCCATATAATATATTCACTATGATTTGGATACTGTAATAAATTAGCTATATCATGAGAAAAAAATGTTGTAATTATTATAAACAAAGATGAGGTTCCAAGTAATGATATAAGCGTTGTGCTGTAAGTATTCTTTTTTTTATCAACCTGTGAAAAACGAAAAAAAGCTGTTTCCATACCATAAGTAAGAATCACTATAAGAAATGCTACATAAGCATACATCTCTGTTACAACGCCAAACTCAGCAGTAACAAAAGCCCTTGTATAAAGAGGAACTAATAAATAATTGATAATACGTCCAACTATACTTGAAACACCATATGTAGCTGTCTGACCTGCAAGATTTTTTATCTTATTCAAATTATCTTAATATTAAAAAAATTTAAATTATAACTGATTGTAAAAATTCTTTTTTAATATAACTTTACAAATTAAATAAATATTTTATAAGTAAATATAAAATGTCAAATTTATATTATTTTAGCATTCTAAATAAAAAAGAAAATATTTGTAAATGGAAAAATTAAAAAAGATTAAAACTGCTCTTATCTCTGTCTATAATAAAAATGATATTAAACCAATAGTGCACAAACTAAATAATTTAGGCATTACTATTTATTCAACAGGAGGAACTTATGATTTTATTAAAAAACTTGATGTTAAAGTAACATCTGTAGAAACTATTACTTCATATCCATCTATTTTAGGCGGTAGAGTTAAAACTTTACACCCCAAAATTTTTGGAGGAATACTTTACAGAAGAAATAATAAAAAAGATACAGAACAAATAAAAAAATATGAAATACCACAAATAGACCTTGTCATTATTGACCTGTATCCTTTTGAAGAAACTATTGCTTCTACTAATGATGAAAAAAAAATTATAAAAAATATTGATATTGGAGGAATTTCTTTGATAAGAGCTGCTGCTAAAAATTTTAATGATGTCCTTGTTGTCCCTTGCTCTAATCTATACAAAGAGCTAATCAACTTGTTAAACGAAAAAAAAGGATATTCTTCAATTAATGACAGAAAATACTTTGCTAAAAAAACTTTTGCAATTTCCTCTGACTATGATACTTCTATCTTTAATTATTTTAGTAACAATGAGAAAGAATATACTTTTAAGAAAAATATTACCAAACATACAATTTTAAGATATGGTGAAAATCCTCACCAAAAAGGAATTTATTATGGAGATATAAGTAAACTTTTTGAACAATTGAACGGAAAAGTTATTTCTTATAACAACTTAGTAGATATTGATGCTGCTTTTAGCTTAATAGATGAGTTTTCCAAACCCGCTTTTGCTATCATAAAGCATACAAATCCTTGTGGCGTTGCAATAAGACCAAAACTTATTGATGCATGGAAAAATGCTTTAGCAGGCGACCCTGTCTCTGCTTTTGGCGGAGTTATTATTACAAATAAAATACTGGATGAAGAAACAGCAAGAGATATAAATAAATTATTCTTTGAAATAATTATTGCACCTTATTATAAAAAAAATGCTCTTAAACTGCTTAAATCTAAAAAAAATAGAATAATTTTGCAAAAAAAAATATTTCATACACATAAAAAAAAATTTAAATCAATTTTAAACGGAGTAATTGAACAAACAAAAGATTTAAAAACAGAAACTATTGCTGATATGCAAACAGTTACAAAACTTACTCCAACAGAAACAGAAAAAAACGACTTGGCTTTTGCAAATATTATAGTAAAACATAGTAAATCAAATGCTATTGTATTAGTAAAAAACAAACAATTAATAGCAAGTGGCATTGGCCAAACATCAAGAGTTGATGCTTTAAAACAAGCTGTTATGAAAGCCAAAACTTTTGACTTTATCTTAAAAGGTGCTGTTATGGCTTCTGATGCTTTTTTCCCTTTCCCCGACAGCGTTGAAATTGCTCACAAACAAGGAATTAAAGCAGTAATCCAGCCGGGTGGATCAGTAAGAGATAAGGAGTCTATTGATTATTGTAATAATAATAATATTGCAATGGTATTTACCGGAATAAGACATTTTAAACATTAATTTAAATATAATAATTATATGGGACTTTTTTCTTTTTTAACAAAAGAAATTGCAATTGATTTAGGAACTGCTAATACAGTTATAATCTACAATGATAAAGTTGTTGTTGATGAACCTTCCATGGTTGCTATTGACAGAAAAAGCGGAGATGTTATTGCTGTAGGAAAAAAGGCAATGCTGATGCACGGAAAAACTCATGAAAATATAAAGACCATACGTCCTTTAAGAGATGGCGTTATTGCTGATTTCCAGTCTGCCGAATATATGATTAGAGGGATGATAAAGATGATTAGCCCTAAAAAAAGCCTGTTCCCTCCTGCTTTAAAAATGGTTATTTGTATCCCTTCCGGAATAACTGAAGTAGAACAACGTGCTGTTAAAGATTCCGCAGAACAAGCTGGCGCCAGAGACGTAAAACTTATACACGAACCTATGGCTGCTGCAATAGGTATAGGGATAGATGTATTAGAACCAGTAGGAAATATGATTATTGATATAGGTGGAGGAACTACCGAAATAGCTATCATCGCTCTTGGCGGAATCGTCTCTAATAAATCCATACGAATAGCTGGTAATGAACTTGATAAAGATATAGAGGAATATATGAGAAAACAACATAATATGTTTGTTGGAGAACGTACTGCTGAAAAAATTAAAATAAAAGTAGGTTCTGCTATAGAAGAGCTTGAAAATCCTCCTGATGACTTCCCTGTCCACGGTAGAGATATGCTAAGTGGAATACCTAAAGAAATATCTGTTAACTATGCAGAAATAGCCCATTGCTTAGAAAAAACTATTATAAAAATTGAAACAGCCATCTTGCAAGCATTGGAAATGACACCACCAGAACTATCTGCTGATATTTACAAAACAGGAATTTATCTTACAGGTGGCGGCTCTATGCTAAGAGGTTTGGATAAACGAATTGAACTGAAAACAAAATTGCCTATACATATAGCTGAAGACCCCCTGAGAGCAGTAGCAAGAGGAACCGGTATTGCATTAAAAAATTATGATAAATTTACTTTCTTAATAAAATAATTCTGAGAAATATTGTAAGATATCCGGCTAATATTACTATAAAAGATTATATTTTAACATAATATATAGTCATTGAGGGTTATTAAATAGTGTCTGTTCATAAAGTAAGTGTTTAGTTCAGAATGTTCGAGTTCGAGGCTTGCGCAGTATTGAAAATCAGAAGTTTACTTTTGTAAATGACTGATTTGAAAGACAAGCATAACGAAGAAATCGAACATTATGAACAAACACTAAATAGTCAATGAACAACTGAATGACCGCGAAGCCAAATGACTAAAAATATTACGCAAAATATAACAACACAAAGCATACTTTTATTCTTATGTTCTTATGAGAAACTTATTTACATTCCTGTGGAAACATAATTTCTTCTTACTGTTCATCCTGCTTGAAGCAATTGCTATAACCCTGACTATCCAAAATAATTATTATCAAAAAGCAAGTTTCGTAAATTCTACAAATATATTTACAGCTAACATATTAAATATAAATAAAAATATATATGAATATTTTTTATTAAAAAAAACCAATGAAATATTATCTGAAGAGAATGCTAAATTACATTCTAAATCCATCAAATCTTTTGTAAAATTAAATAATAAAATTTTTTATATAACAGATACTTTATACAAACAAAAATATCAATATATAAGTGCAAAAATAATTAGCAATTCTGTTAATAAAAGAAATAACTATATTACATTGAACAAAGGTAAGGATAATGGAATAAAAAATGGTATGGCTGTAATAGCTCCTAATGGAATTGTAGGAATTGTTAAAGATGTTTCAAAACATTTTAGCTCTGTAATATCAGTTCTTCACAAACAGGCAAAAATAAGTGCAAAAATCAAAAAAAATGGATATACAGGCACTATTATATGGAACGGGATAAACTATAAAATCGGGACATTAAAAGATATTCCTACACACGCAAAACTTTCAACAGGCGATACTGTCATTACAAGTGGATATTCAAGTATGTTCCCCAAAGGAATATTAATAGGAACAATAATTGATTATAAAAAAAACCAGGGAAGCAACTTTTATACTGTCTATCTGAAATTCTCAGAGGACTATAACAAAATATCCTATGTGTATGTAATAAATAATTTACTAAAAAAAGAACAAAAAAAATTAGAAACATCTTCACAAAATGACTAATCTTGTTTTAAAAAATATATTACGTTTTTTTATTTTAATATTATTTCAGGTCTTAATACTTGACAATATACATTTAAGCGGTTATATTAATCCTTATTTATATGTCTTATTTATATTACTATTACCTTTTGAAACACCTAAATGGTTGTTACTTATATCTGCTTTCTTTATCGGATTAGGAGTTGATATGTTTTCTAATACAATAGGTATGCACGCTTCTGCATGCACTTTTATGGCTTTTTGCAGACCTTTGGTTCTAAAAACTATTTCATCTAAACAAGAATATAAGCCAGGTATCAGCCCAACAATAAAGGACTTAGGATTTAAATGGTTTTTTTATTATTCTGCTATTCTGACATTTCTACACCATTTTTTACTTTTTAATATAGAAACATTCCGCTTTTCGGAATTTTTAACAACTTTTAACAAAATTATAATTAGCACAATATTTTCTTTAATCTTAATAATAATTACACAATATATATTTTATAAACAACAAAAAGATATATCCTGATAAAATGTTGTAAAAAAAACTAATTTTTCCCATCAGAACAAATTATTTATATTTTTGTAAATTTGTATCAGACAACTGCCTGATTTTAAATTTATACTTTTAAAAATTGTTTTTGGTTTAATTTTTGCTTATTTAATATTAAAAATATAAAAAAAATGAAAATATCTTCAATTATAGTATGTATTATAATATCATTAGGTCTGCATACATCTTCTTTATGTGTAAACCCTCCTGATGATATTACTGATAATGTTGCTGCAGCAATTCGTTCGGGAAATTCTGAAAAATTATCAAACTATTTTGGTTCTACTATTGATTTATCTGTGCCCGGAAATGAAGGCACATATAGCAAAGCCCAGGCAAAACAGATAATTAAAAATTTTTTTGAAAATAATCCTCCCAAATCATTCACAATCAAAAATCAAGGAACTTCCAAAGCAGGAGCTAAATTTTCAATAGGAATTTTAAATGTTTCTAAAAACACCTCTTTTAGAACTTATTTTCTTATTAAAGAAATTTCAGGTAAATCTTATATTCAACAACTTATATTTGAAAAACAATAAGTTAGTAACCATTGTCCCGTTAAATAACTTTGTTGCCTCACTTATTCAGCAATTTAACGAAGCAAATATCTTAAGGGGACTTCTATTAATAAAACAAATTATCTTTTATGAATAATAAATCTGTGGCAAAAATTATTGAAAATGCCTTAAAAGAAGATTTAGGAAATGGAGACCATACTTCCCTGGCTTGTATCCCCAAAAATGCAACAGGTAAAGCACAATTGTTAATAAAAGAAAATGGAATTATTGCAGGTATTGAAATTGCTAAAAAAGTATTCCTTAATCTTGATAAAAATATAAAAATGCAAATTTTTTTTTCTGATGGCTCAAAAGTAAAAAAAGGAGATATTGCTTTTATTGTTGAAGGAAACATAATATCAATTTTATCAGCCGAAAGAACTGTCTTGAATTTTATGCAACGGATGAGTGGAATAGCTACTAATACATATAAAATCGTTTCTTTACTTAAAGGACTTAACACCAGGGTTTTAGATACGAGAAAGACAACTCCCAACATCAGATTGCTGGAAAAACAAGCAGTTAAAACCGGAGGCGGCGAAAATCATCGTATGGGATTATATGATATGATAATGATTAAAGATAATCATATCGACTTTGCAGGAGGAATTGAACAGGCAATAAAATTTGTTCATAATTATTTGAAAAAATATAATAAAAATCTGAAAATTGAAATAGAAACAAAAAATATTGCTCAGATAAAAAAAGTTTTATCTGTTGGAGGTATTAACAGAATTATGTTTGACAATTTTTCTGTAAAAGATACACGCAAAGCAGTAAAATTAGTAAATAGAAAATATGAAACAGAATCGTCCGGTGGCATAACAATTAAAAATATAAGAAAATATGCTGAATGTGGTATTGATTTTATTTCTGTCGGAAACTTAACACACCATATTAAAAGTATGGATATGAGCTTGAAAGCCATTGTATAAAAAGTTTAGTTATGGTCTGCTTAAAAACATTTAATTAATGTCAAATAAACTTCTTCAAAAAATTATTATTAGTAAACCTGTTGTTTTGCTTGTTAATAGTTCTAAAAAAATTGTTATACCGTTTTCCGGTGGGGCTAATCTTTATGAAGTAATAAGTACTTTTTCACAAATAATGCAAAAAAGTTCTATTACAACAAGGGCAACTTCTCTGTCTTTTTCTTTCTTATTAACTGTCTTTCCCGGAATAATTTTCTTTTTTTCAATTATTCCTTATATACCAATTAATAATTTTCAGGATACTTTGCTGGTAATTATAAAAGATATTTCACCTAATACAACTTATAATATAATAAGCGGAACAATTGAAGATATTGTTAAAAGTCATCATGGAGGACTGCTTTCTGTTGGTTTTATATTTACACTGTATTTTGCTGTAAATTGTATTAACAGGATAATTGTAGCATTTAATGCTACTTATCATATCACTGAAACGCGGTCAGGACTAAAGCGACGTTTAATATCAGTTATAATAGCTTTAATTTTGTTTGTAATAGTTATAATAGCCATAATATTTATAATTTTTGGAACATCAACTATTAGGTTTCTTGTCAATCAGGAAATACTTAAAGGAATTTTTACATCAAATACTATATGTAGTATTATACAGGTTTTAAAATGGATAATAATTACAGGTATGTTATTTTTTTCTATTTCTTTTTTATATTATCTTGCCCCTGCAAAGAGAAAAAAATTCCGTTTTATTTCAATAGGTTCAATATTAGCAACATTGTCAATATTTATCCTTTCATCAGGTTTTAACTATTATATAAGCCATTTTTCACGATACAACAAAATCTATGGCTCTATTGGAACTCTTATCATTCTGTTGCTTTGGATATATTTTAATGCAACAATATTACTTGCCGGATTTGAACTTAATGCAAGTATATCTATTGCAAAAAAAAATAATGTATCCGACTAAAGCAGGTAATAAAAAATGCAAGAAGCCCGTTTGACGGATTATAAAAATAAAAATATATTTGTTGTACTTTAAAAAAAAATTTATATTTGCTAAAAAATAAATAACAACTTATCCGCTTAGGCGGACTGTTATTTACATACTTATTTGGCATCTAAATAACAGTTTTAATGTAATAAGTTGGTTGTATAAATAAGTTGAACTTCATGCTTAAAAAGACAATATTGTGGTAAACCTAAAAGAAAAACGAAATGAATGCCACCGCACAAATAGCACATTTGGTTTTTGCCACCACACAGGAAAAACCCGGAAAAGCCAAAAGAGTTTAATTTTAGCCAACGCTCTGACAGAAAAAAGTAATTTTAAAACGAATAAAAGAAACTTAAAATAAATGGCAAAAAAGAACAATATCGGAACAGACGAACCATTGGAAAAACAACTCTGGAAATCAGCTGACAAATTGAGAAAAAATATTGATGCCGCAGAATACAAACACGTTGTACTCGGACTGATATTTTTAAAATATATCTCCGATGCTTTTGAAGAATTATTTGAAAAACTAAAAGCAGGAGAAGGAGAATACGCAGGAGCAGACCCCGAAGACAAAGACGAATATAAAGCTGAAAATGTATTTTTCGTGCCAAGTGATGCTCGTTGGAATTTTCTTTTATCCAAAGCCAAACAACCTACTATTGGAAAAACGGTTGACGAAGCAATGGATGCCATCGAAAAAGAAAATCCATCATTAAAAGGCGTTCTACCAAAAGTTTATGCAAGACAAAATCTTGACCCGACAAGTTTGGGTGAACTAATTGATATGATTGGAAACATTGCCTTAGGCGATGCGAAATCAAGAAGTGCTGATATTCTTGGACACGTTTTTGAATATTTCTTGGGTGAATTTGCACTTGCCGAAGGCAAAAAAGGAGGACAATTCTATACTCCAAGAAGTGTTGTAGAATTATTGGTTGAAATGCTTGAACCATACAAAGGACGAGTTTTTGACCCTTGCTGTGGTTCAGGTGGAATGTTTGTTCAATCTGAAAAATTTGTTACTGAACACCAAGGAAAGATAAACGATATTTCTATTTACGGACAAGAGAGTAACCAAACCACTTGGCGACTGGCAAAAATGAACCTTGCCATAAGAGGATTAGACAGTTCACAAGTAAAATGGAATAATGAAGGCTCATTTTTGAATAATGCTCATAAAGATTTAAAAACTGATTATATAATTGCAAATCCACCATTTAACGTAAGCGATTGGAGTGGTGATTTACTCCGTAAAGACGGTCGTTGGCAATATGGAACACCACCAACTGGAAATGCCAATTATGCTTGGATACAACATTTTATCTATCACCTTGCACCAAGCGGACAAGCTGGTTTTGTTTTGGCAAAAGGTTCTTTGACTTCTAAAACTTCTGGCGAAGGAGATATTAGAAAAAACATGATAGAAGAAGGATTGGTTGATTGCATTGTAAACTTGCCTGCCAAATTGTTTTTAAATACTCAAATTCCTGCTTCACTTTGGTTTATGAGCCGTAACCGAGCAAATGGTAAATACAGAGACCGAAGTAAGGAAATACTTTTTATTGATGCCCGAAATATGGGTTTTCTGATAAACAGAAGAACAAAAGAACTTTCACAAGAAGATATTAAACTTATTGCAGACACCTACCACAATTGGAGAAACTCTGACGGTGATTATGAAGACATAAAAGGCTTTTTAATGCAACAAGTATAGAACGAGTAAAAGAGCTTGATTATGTTTTAACGCCAGGGCGTTATGTAGGCTTGGCTGACGAAGAAGATGATTTTGATTTTAACGAACGATTTACCGGTTTAAAAACCGAATTTGAAGAACAGTTAAAAGAAGAAGCCATTTTAAATAAACGCATTTCTGAAAACCTTGCTAAAATTGAGTTGAAAGATGAGTAAAAATAAACTAATAAGAAATAGTACAGCAGAGTTTTTGATATTCACGGCTCAAGACAGTAAAAACAGTATTGAAGCCCGATACGAAAACGAGACTATTTGGCTTACTCAAAAGTTGATAGCAGAACTCTTTGAAGTAGATATTAGTACCGTAAACGAACATCTCAAAAATATTTATAAAAATGCCGAGTTAGATAAAAATTCAACTATTGGGAAATTCCCAATAGTTCAAAAAGAGGGTAACAGAAATGTAAAAAGAACAGTAGCTTTTTACAATCTTGATGCCATTATATCTGTTGGTTACCGTGTAAACTCTGTTCGGGCAACACAGTTTAGACAATGGGCAACTAAAGTTTTAAGAGAGTTTGCCATTAAAGGTTTTGTGCTTGATAAAAAACGGCTTGAAAATGGCTCATACTTAAACGAAAACTATTTTGAAGAACTGCTTGCCGAAATTAGGGAAATAAGGTTAAGCGAACGCAAATTCTATCAAAAAGTAACTGATATTTATACTACAAGTTTAGATTACAATAAAGACGCTAAAACAACAAAAGAATTTTTTGCCAAAGTGCAAAACAAACTACATTTCGGTATTCACGGACATACAGCAGCCGAGCTTATTTATAAAAGAGCCGACAGCGAAAAAGATAAAATGGGATTAACAAGTTGGAAAAACTCGCCCGATGGAAGAATTTTTAAAACAGATGTTTCTATTGCCAAAAATTATCTTACAAAAGATGAGATAGAATCGCTTGGTAGAATTGTAAATGCCTATTTAGATTTGGCAGAAGAAAGAGCAAAAAGAAAAATACCGATGACTATGCAAGACTGGGCAAAACGACTTGATTTGTTTTTAGAATATGACGACAGAGCAGTTTTAAAAGATGCAGGAAAAATAACCGCAGAAATTGCAAAAGACAGAGCAGAAACAGAATTTGAAAAATACCGCATTGTGCAAGACCGCCTCTTTGAAAGCGATTTTGATAAGTTGATTATGAAACAGCTTAAAAATTTGCCTGTGCGTGGCACGCAGACAGGAGGAGGTGGCAATGAGTGATAAAAATAAAATAGTACCAATAAATATTATTCAAAACCGCATTTGCACTATTCGTGGTGTTCAGGTAATGCTTGATAGTGATTTAGCGGAAATGTATGATGTTGAAACAAGAGTTTTAAATCAAGCTGTAAAAAGAAATATTAACCGATTTCCTGAAAAATTCAGGTTTCAGTTAATTCAAAATGAGTTTGTTGAATATGAAGAATTTTTAAGTTTCCAAAATGGCACCTTAAAAAAAGAAGATGAAATTTTAAAGTCGCAAAATGCGACCTTCGAAAAAAATTCAGTAAACTTGAAATCACAAATTGTGATATCAAGTTCAGAACACGGGGGTAAAAGAAAACTACCTTTTGTTTTCACAGAACAGGGTGTTTCAATGCTTTCTGCTGTTCTCCGTAGCAAAACAGCGGTAAAAGTGAGCATACAAATTATTGATGCCTTTGTTGAAATGAGAAAATTCATCTCTCAAAACGCAACCCTTTTTCAGAGAATAAACAATATTGAGCAAAAGCAAATAGCAAGCGATATTAAACAACTTAAATCCGATAATAAAATCGATGCTATTTTAGATGCTATTGAAGCAAGAGACATTAAACCAAAACAAGGTATATTTTACGACGGACAAGTTTTTGATGCTTACATTTTTATTGCCGACCTTATAAAATCTGCCCAGAAATCAATTCTGCTGATTGACAATTATATTGATGAAACAGTTTTACAACTTTTTACCAAACGAAAAAAAAATGTAGCTGTAAATATCTATACTAAAAACATTACAAAAATTTTAAAGCAGGATTTAGAAAAACATAATAAACAGCATCCAAAAATAGAGATAGAAAAATTTACCAAAGCCCACGACCGTTTTTTAATAATTGACGAAACTACCGTTTATCACTTTGGAGCAAGCCTTAAAGATTTGGGCAAAAAATGGTTTGCCTTCTCCAAAATGGATATGGAAGCTATGAAAATGATTGCGAATCTGAAAAACGGAGGTGGCAATGAGTGAGTGGAAAGAATATAAGTTAGAAAAGATGGGAACTGTAATTACTGGTAAAACTCCGTCAAGAAACAATCCAGAAGATTGGGGAAACGAAATGCCATTTGTTACCCCATCTGATTACAAAAATTACAGAAAAAAGGTTATGAATAGTGAAAGGAAACTTTCAAAAATTGGAATTCAAAGATTACAGAATAAGATATTACCCAAAAAATCAGTTCTTGTAACATGCATAGGTTCTGATATGGGGAAAGTTGTTTTGAATGATATTGAGGTAATAACGAATCAGCAAATAAATTCAATAATACCAAATACAAAAATAGTTTCTAACAATTTTTTATATTATAGATTAGTTTCAATGTATGAAACATTAAGGATTTATGGTGGCGATGGAACGGCTGTTCCAATAGTGAATAAAGGTGACTTTGAAAATTTAGAAACAGAACTCCCCCCACTCCCTGAACAAAAAGCCATAGCCGAAGTACTTTCAAGTTTAGACGACAAAATAGACCTGCTCCATCGTCAAAACAAAACCCTCGAAAAAATAGCCGAAACATTTTTTAGGCAGTGGTTTATGGAGGAAGCTAAGGAAGATTGGGAGGAAAGAAAATTAGGGGATTTTACTACAGTAAAAAGAGGAGGTTCTCCAAGACCAATTCAAGAATATATTTCAGACACTGGATTAAGGTGGCTAAAAATTTCTGATGCAACAAAAACAGCATCACCTTTTATTTTTGAAATAAAAGAACATATCAAGATTGAAGGATTAAAAAAAACTACACTTTTAAAAGCAGGTTCTTTAGTTCTTTCTAATAGTGCAACACCAGGTATTCCAAAAATCTTACAAGTTGACTCTTGTATTCATGATGGGTGGTTACATTTTCCACAATCTCATTTTTCAAATGAATTTTTATACTTATTATTCAAAAAAATACGACCTGAATTATTGATGCAAGGAAATGGAAGCATATTCACTAATCTGAAAACAGATATTTTGAAAGAATATCCAATTCCAATACCTGACGATAAAAGTTTGACGTTTTTCGACAATCAAGTTAAGTTGATATTTGAAAAAATGCTTGAAAATCAAACCCAAATCCTTACTCTTGAAAAAATGCGGGGTACATTGTTGCCAAAATTAATGAGTGGAGAAATACGGATAAAAATGTAAGGGTAGCCCTTGTGGCTATCCGATAAAGGGAATATATGAAAAAATACAATACAAATAATACGGGTAGCAAGGACTACCCCAACAGGCGTTCAATCCGATTAAAAGGATACGATTATTCGCAGGCAGGATTGTATTTTATAACCATTTGCGTAAAAAATCGTGAATGTTTGTTTGGTGAAATAAAAGAAGGAGAGATGATATTAAACGACGCAGGGGAAATGGTCAAAACACAATGGTTGGCATTACCAAAACGATTTAAAAATATTCAATTATATGAATATGTCGTAATGCCAAACCATTTCCACGCAATATTGGAAATCGTAGGGGCGACCCTTGTGGTCGCCCAAAATAAAACGGTCGCCCAAAATAATATGGTCGATTCGAAAAAAGGACAACCACAAGGGATTGCCCCTACCGCAACGAAAAACAAAACCATTGGCGATATGATTGGTGCGTTTGAATCCATTACGACAGTTGAATATATATGCGGCGTGAAAAACAATAATTGGCAACAGTTTGATGGAAAATTATGGCAACGCAATTATTGGGAACACATTATCAGAAATGAAACAGAATATAACCGCATTGCACAATATATTATTGATAACCCGATAAAATGGGAAAATGATAAATTAAACGATGGTGATGGAATCACAGACAGAATATAATTCAGAAATTTGGATGATATAATATGACTAGAATAACCGAAAATACAATAGAAGGATTTGCAATAGAATTATTGGAGCGTTTGGGCTGTCAATACATTTATGCACAGGCAGATAATGATAAATAAAAAAATGTAGAATTATGGGCGATAAATTCCAAAATAAATATCGAATAAAATCACATAGGATGCCGGGTTGGGATTATTCTGGTGATGGATATTATTTTATTACATTGGTAACCCAAAACCGTGAATGTAATTTGGGCGAAATTGTGGATGAAATAATGATTTTATCGGATTTTGGACAAATTGTTAAAAATGAATGGGATAAATCGTTTAATATGCGTGATGAATTATTTTTGGATGAATTTATTATAATGCCAAATCATTTGCACGCAATTATAATATTGAAAACCACAAAAATTGAAAAAATAAATGATACGCATGGTTTGTATGGTTTGCACGTTGTAGATACGCACGGCCGTGCGTATCTACAAACCACGGAACAAACCGAAAAAAAATTACCATTTATTCGTAAATCAAAATCTATATCATCATTTATTGGTGGTTTCAAATCGGCAATAAATTCAAAAATTGATAATTTTATTGATAAAAATAATTTGAATATTCTGAAATATAATAAAAATAATTATTTTTTTCAACCAAATTATCACGACCATATTATTCGTAATATTAACGAATATCAACGTATAAAAAATTATATCATCAATAATCCATTAAAATGGAATGATGATAAATTCAATCCAAATAATATAAAGCAGGTTAAATGACACGAATAACCGAAAATACAATAGAAGAATTTGCAATAGAATTATTAGAGCGTTTGGGCTATCAGTACATTTACGCACCTGATATTGCTCACGATGGAAAAGTAAAGATAGTTGAGAATGACGAATTAAAAATGGCAAATTATGAAAGATAAAAACAACCAGTTAGAAAAATTCTCAAACTTTGTTATTTTTCAAACCGCTACTGGAAAAGTAAATGTTGAGGTATTTGTAAAGGACGAAACAGTCTGGCTTACTCAAAAAGCAATGGGACAGCTTTTCGGAGTTGAAAGCCATACCATTACTTATCATCTTAAAGAGATTTACAAAACCGGTGAAATTGAGGAAAAAGCAACTACTCGAAAAATTCGAGCAGTTCAAACAGAAGGCAAAAGAGAGGTTACAAGAAGTCTTGATTTCTACAATCTTGATAGCATAATATCCGTTGGCTACAGGGTAAACTCCTATCAGGCAACTCAATTCCGAATTTGGGCAACAAAAACCCTAAAAGAATATATTACCAAAGGTTTTGTTCTTGATGATGAACGCCTTAAACAGGGGGGAATCATTTTTGGCAAAGATTATTTTGATGAGCTTCTCGAGCGAATACGAGAAATACGAGCAAGTGAACGAAAATTTTATCAGAAAATCACCGATATTTACACCCTTTCTGCTGATTATGATAAGAATGCTCCCATTACAAAAAAATTCTTTTCAACGGCTCAAGACACACTCCACTGGGCAATTACAGGAAAAACGGCTGCGGAAATTATATACAGCGAAGCCGATGCAAAAAAAATCTATATGGGACTTACAAACTGGAAACAAGCACCCAATGGGAAAATTCTTAAATCCGATATTTCTATTGCAAAAAATTACCTGAACAAAACACATATTGACGAGCTTAACCAAATTGTTTCTGCTTACCTTGACCTTGCAGAACTCCGAGCTAAACGACAGATTATAACTAATATGGATGAATGGGTGGTTTTACTAAATGATTTTCTAAGATTAGCTCAATTTCCTATTTTAAAACACAAGGGTAAAGTATCCGCATTAGAATCAAAATTAAAGGCAGAACAGGAGTTTGAAAAATATCGGGTTAAACAAGATAAGAATTTTATATCAGATTTTGATATGGAAATTAAACGAATAACAGGTAAAAAAAATGAGTAATAAAATAACCGAAAATACAATAGAAGGATTTGCAATAGAATTATTGGAGCGTTTGGGCTGTCAATACATTTATGCACAGGCAGATAATGATAAATAAAAAAATGTAGAATTATGGGCGATAAATTCCAAAATAAATATCGAATAAAATCACATAGGATGCCGGGTTGGGATTATTCTGGTGATGGATATTATTTTATTACATTGGTAACCCAAAACCGTGAATGTAATTTGGGCGAAATTGTGGATGAAATAATGATTTTATCGGATTTTGGACAAATTGTTAAAAATGAATGGGATAAATCGTTTAATATGCGTGATGAATTATTTTTGGATGAATTTATTATAATGCCAAATCATTTGCACGCAATTATAATATTGAAAACCACAAAAATTGAAAAAATAAATGATACGCATGGTTTGTATGGTTTGCACGTTGTAGATACGCACGGCCGTGCGTATCTACAAACCACGGAACAAACCGAAAAAAAATTACCATTTATTCGTAAATCAAAATCTATATCATCATTTATTGGTGGTTTCAAATCGGCAATAAATTCAAAAATTGATAATTTTATTGATAAAAATAATTTGAATATTCTGAAATATAATAAAAATAATTATTTTTTTCAACCAAATTATCACGACCATATTATTCGTAATATTAACGAATATCAACGTATAAAAAATTATATCATCAATAATCCATTAAAATGGAATGATGATAAATTCAATCCAAATAATATAAAGCAGGTTAAATGACACGAATAACTGAAAATACAATAGAAGAATTTGCAATAGAATTATTAGAGCGTTTGGGCTATCAGTACATTTATGCACCTGATATTGCTCACGATGGAGAAAAATCTGAACGAAGCTCTTATGAAGATGTTTTGCTAACAGAAAGACTGCAAAATGCTATTCGTAGAATTAATACAAAAGTTCCTTATGATTCGCAAGAAGAAGCGATAAAAGAAATTCAGCGTATTAACTCACCTGAATTAATTGCCAATAACGAAAGTTTCCACCGAATGCTTACTGAGGGCATCAATGTTTCTTATCAAAAAGAGGGGCATCAAAGAGGTGATTTAGTTTGGCTCATTGATTTTGAAACACCTGAAAATAATGAATTTATTGTTGCTAACCAATTTACAGTTGTTGAAAACGGGAACAACAAACGCCCTGATGTAATTCTGTTTGTAAATGGTATTCCTTTGGTTGTTATTGAATTAAAAAATCCTGCCGATGAAAATGCAACAGTAAAATCGGCATTCAAACAATTACAGACTTACAAAGAAATTATTCCAAGTTTGTTTACTTACAATGGTTTAATGATTATATCCGATGGATTAGAAGCCAAAGCAGGTTCTTTGTCAGCAGGGTTCACGCGTTTTATGGCTTGGCCTGTCTGCGTGCAACGCACAGGCAGAAAATCGGCAGACGGAAATACTTTCTTGTATAATAAATTTTATACTTATGTCATTGAATGTGAAGACAGGAGTTTATATATTGGTCAAGCATCTGATTTAATAAAGCGATGGGAGCAACATATTTCAGGTCAAGGATCTAATTGGACGAAAAGTCATAAACCTGTAAGAATAATTCACCACGAAATATTTCCATCAAGAGAAGAAGCATTAAAAAGAGAAAAAGAATTAAAAACTGGTTTTGGTAGAAAATGGATAAAAAGAGAAATTGAAGCAGGAAGAAATAAACCGTTTTATTTGAATGAAGAGATTGAAATAAAAGCAACCAAAAAATCTGATTCAAAAAAATGGAATACGGGTTATATATCGGAATTAGAAACATTGATTAATGGAATGCTAAACAAAGAAACTTTGTTGGATTTAATTCGTCATTTTGTTGTTTTTGAAAAATCGAAAAAAGAAGATGCTAAAACCGGAATTATAAGCATTTCAACAGTTAAAAAATTGGCAGCTTATCATCAATATTATGCTGTAAACCGAGCAGTTGAATCAGCTTTAAGAGCCACGGGATATTCTTTAGATAAAGAAACGCCAGTTAGTATGGTTATGGAATCGCCAGAAAGTTATGGAGTAGCAGGAGTTAAAACACAACCAAAAGGTGATAGAAAAGGTGGCGTTGTTTGGCATACACAAGGAAGTGGCAAATCACTTTCAATGGTTTTCTTTACTGGAAAAATAGTTTTGGCATTAGATAATCCAACTGTATTAGTAATTACAGACCGAAACGACTTGGACGACCAGCTGTTTGATACATTCGCATCTTCAACACAGCTTTTAAGACAAGAACCCAAACAGGTTGAAAATAGAGAAGATTTAAAAGAGAAATTAAAAGTTGCTTCGGGCGGTGTAATATTTTCAACTATCCAGAAATTCCAACCTGATAATGGCAATATTTATGAAACTTTATCCAAAAGAGAAAATATTGTTGTTATAGCCGATGAAGCACACAGGACACAATACGGATTTAAAGCCAAAACAATAGATGATAAGGACTATCAAGGAAATGTGGTTGGTAAAAAAACCGTTTACGGTTTTGCAAAATACATGCGAGATGCTTTGCCAAATGCAACCTATATCGGTTTTACGGGAACGCCAATTGAAAGTACAGATGTAAACACACCTGCTGTTTTTGGAAATTATATTGACGTATATGATATTGCCCAAGCGGTAGAAGATGGTGCAACTGTTCGTATTTATTACGAAAGCCGTTTAGCAAAAGTGAACCTAAGCAAAAAAGGTAAACAGCTTGTTGAAGATTTAGATGAAGAACTCGACCAAGAAGATTTAACCGACACGCAAAAAGCAAAAGCCAAATGGACACAGCTTGAAGCATTAATTGGAAGCGAAAACCGAGTAAAAAATATTGCAAAAGATATTGTAAATCATTTCGAGCAACGCCAAGAAGTTTTTGACGGTAAAGGAATGATTGTTTCAATGTCGAGAAGAATTGCAGCAGACCTCTACAATGAAATTATTAAAATCAAACCCGAATGGCATTCTGATGAATTGGACAAAGGTGTAATAAAGGTTGTAATGACTTCTGCCAGTTCAGACGGACCAAAAATTGCTAAACATCATACAACAAAACAGCAAAGAAGAATTTTAGCCGAGAGAATGAAAGATTCAGATGATGAACTAAAATTGGTTATTGTTCGTGATATGTGGCTTACTGGATTTGATGTTCCTATGCTGCATACTTTATACATTGATAAACCAATGAAAGGTCATAACCTGATGCAAGCAATTGCAAGAGTAAACAGAGTTTATAAAGATAAACCAGGTGGATTGGTTGTTGATTATCTCGGAATAGCTTCCGATTTGAAAAAGGCACTTTCTTTTTATTCAGATTCTGGTGGTAAAGGTGACCCAACTATTTTACAGGAACAAGTTGTTGAATTGATGTTGGAAAAATTAGAAGTAGTTTCAAATATGTTTCACGGTTTTGCTT
>Ga0307990_1001086_pt1 | contig 23190 bp, 9 predicted proteins | sample EllFjometagen129_FD_203168 | JGI IMG/M metagenome (GOLD analysis project Ga0307990, IMG submission 203168) | Marine microbial communities from Ellis Fjord, Antarctic Ocean - #129 | ecosystem: Environmental > Aquatic > Marine > Unclassified | place: Southern Ocean | collected 2014-10-08
TTCTGCGGGGAGGCCGGTTGGGCCTACGAGATTTACTTTCGGCTGGGCAGCAAAGGCATAGCGGACCGCGACCGGTGAACTAACTTTTTCAGAGGTTAGAACAATACTTGTTACTGTAATTTCAGCGTTTGCGCGATGCCATATTTGATCTTGTCCCGATACCCAGAAGGCACTCGGCGGTTTGTTGTCATTGGTGGTCATTCCTTGGGAGTTTGAGAATTCTATTGTAACCTTGCTGCCTTCTATTTTCATTTCCTTGTATACCGGGCCCTGGGCGATCAGGTCTTTTTTGTAGACGTCGCGGGCGGCTAGTAAAGCGAGGCGTTTTGAGATCGGCAGTTTGTCGGACGGATGAATATTCATTAAAAACCCTGTGTCAATGGTTACCGGTGCACCGGTGTGTGGGAGTGTGCGGGCTTTGCATTGTGACTCTCTCATCCATGCCAGAGACGGCACGCCCGGATTCTGGTATTTCTCTGACTCGTCAACCTTGTAGCTACTGCGGTAGAGGGTTTTGTATACGGGCAGCGGGACGACCAGCATGTGAAGTTTTGGGTTATGGAATGCTGCTCTTAGCTGCTTTGTAAGGTTTATTATCGATGCTTCGTATTGGAGAGCGCCGTCGATTTTTGATCCGCAGGCGTTTGCTTCGCCCTGATACCAGACGACGCCGGTTACGGGGAAATCGATGAGCGGGTGAACCATTGCGTTATAGATAATGTTTGGTTTCTGCCTTAGCCTGATGTTGACGCGGTTATTGCCGTCTCGGGGCCATGGTTTTGATGTATATTCCAAAACCTGTGCTTTTTCCTTTGTATAGAAATTGTTCATACGCTCCTGGAAGTGCGGGAGGTCTGCAACCAAGTCAATTGGCATGAAGCCTTCAATGAACGCACTGCCCCATGATATCTGAATTATACCTATGGGGACGTCTTCGAGCATTTGGTGGAGGTAGTATGCGAAACCGGTGCCGACGGCTGACCATTTATCGACAGTTTCGGGGGTGTACCATTTCATTTCGCCTTTTTGCTGTTTTCTCAGGGCAACGTTGTGAGTTACACGAAGACGGCGGATGGTTTTGTTCCTAACGCCGTCGAGTATCTCCTGGCCACCGGAAATTGCTTTCAATGGGGGATATTCCATGTTTGACTGGCCTGCACATATCCAGAGTTCGCCGAAGAGGATGTCCTTGCAGGTGATGGTTTTTCCGGAGGAGGATTTCACCGTCAGTGTATAGGATTTTTGGCCGGACTTGAACGGCGGGAGTACAGCTTTGAAGTAACCGCTTTGGTCGGCATAGGTTGTTGACGCCCTGCTGCCAAGGGTTACTGTGATCTTCTCGCCGGGCTGGTCCCATCCCCATACCGGAATTGGTACGTTTCGCTGGAGGATTGCCTTGTCTGAAAATGGCGAGCCTAGTCCCAGTGCGTAGGAGTTGACTGTAAGCGTCAGGATAGCGAACGCTGCAAATATAATGCTCTTTATTTGATTTTTCATGACTTAATTACTTTCATTTTTTTGTAACAGGCACGAGGCGTGCGGGACTCAGGGTTACCGGGCCAATGAGGCCGGAGGTCCGCAATTTATCGCCCTTGTTCCAATGCTTCCAGGTTACAAAGGTCACTCGCTGCGGAACCGGACGCTCTTTGCCGCTGGTTAGCCAGTCCGGCCATTCAGCCAAAGATTTATTGACATACCATTTCATGTCTACATCATTGTACTTGCAATCGCTGGGGTATTGCTCGTCACCGATCAGGCGGTTTACCCATAGGTTTGTAACGTCAACTTCAAGTGTATTTGTGCCCTTCTTAAGAGTTTTACTGACTTCGACCCTGAAGGGCTTGTGCCAAAGAACGCCGAGTTTTTTACCATTGATACGGACATCAGCAATGACGGCGACTTCGCCAAGGTCAAGCCAGACTTGCTGGTTCTTTTTGAGGAATTTCTTTGGCAGCTTGAATTTGATCGTATTTGTTGCTGTACCTGAGAAATAACGAATCCCCGGGTTGGAGTGCTGAGTCCACGAGATTAGTTTATCGAAGCGAGCCTTTTTGGGTGCACCGCGTTTTTCCTGAAAGCTGACATCCCACGGACCAGTAAGATTTAAAGGCTTAGGTAAACCGGTCACCTTAACCTTGCTGGTTTTCCCAGATGCGCGGCGGAGGGTATGAGTGCCGTTGTTCCATGCACGCAAGCAGGTCCCATTGTTTGTATCAAAGTCGAGAAACTTGGCTTTAGGGCCTTCTGCTGTCACATACGGGTCGATTGCGGGTTTAGCAGTTTTACGGAATACGACAAAAACAGACTTCTCCGGTGCCAGGTTCAGCGGAACTCGGACATGCTCGCCTTCGACAGTCCAGCCCGGGGCATCTGTTACGGTGCCCTTCTCTGCATCGAATAATTCGGGTTTCTTTCCGACTGTGCGGAAGCCTGCAATTGTATTAACGGTTTTGTCGGATTGGTTAGAAACGAAGAATATATCTGTATCATCGGTACGGCGATAGATCCATGCCATATCTTTGGGCAACTGTACGGCTGGGGATACCTTGAGTTTAGCAAGTACGTCAACTGGAGATATGCCGTTGAATACATTGCCTTTGCCAAAACGGTTTGATTTGACGGTTTTCCCATCGCACTTGCCCCATACCTGATCAGCTATCGCAAGTACTTCTTGTTCAGAAACTGGAAAACCGGTCAGTGTCGGACTGTGCTTTGGTTTTGACGACAAAACGGTTGCTCCGGCGGCGATCAGGTCACGAACCTTGCGGGCGACATGCAACGACTGGAACATTGTGTTTGGCATAACGAGCAAACGATAGCGTCTGCCGCATGGCAGGACGATATCTCCATTGTCAATTTTAAGCTTTGCGAATATGTCCGTTCCACAGGCATCGTAGTCGAAACCGGCGTCTTTGATATCCTTTCCATTGACACCGCCGTTTGGCGAGGCTTCACCTGAAAAGCAAAGCACGTCGGCTGCAAAATCGCCATGTTGGAGAAGGTATTGCGAGCGGGAAATATACTCAATCCACGCCTTGCCAGGTTTAAGCCAGGTCACATTGCGGTCGAAATGAGATCCCCACTGCCCAAAGGTCATGCCGGGAACGATGTCGGACGAAAACGGCTGATGCACAAAGGCATGAAGAACCAGGCGGTTGATGCCTTCCGTCCAGACAAGATCGCCCAGGACCTTATGTTTTCCGGGATGGTTTTGCCATCTTCCGACATTCGGTTGGGCGGTGTAAGCTTCAGCCCCTGTCAGATTGCCGCCATTGATATGGGCAATTGAGGATGCCAGCTTGATAGATGGAAAATAGTCGCCTCCGGCCCAGAACTCACCCATGGGCAGGTCAGCTTTTGCTGCGACGGCGAGGCTTTCGAAAGGACCAGTGTATGGCTCAGTGGAAAACTTCATACCGTTTTCGTGGCACAGGTCAGCGATGTATCCGTAAAAGTTTTCAGCGAAGAGCTCCGACACCGTCCGGCGGTAATCCCAGAGGAAACGATCGGTTGTTGGTCCGTCTTTAACCAGGCGGCCGGTAAGTGCAGGGAAATATGGCATCAGATCATAACCGCGGCGTTTTTTGAATTCCTGACGCATGCCAAATGTCCATTGATTCATGCCAGCTTCGTAGCTGTCAACGTGCAGGGTCTCAAACACCTCACCTGCGAGTGGACCAAGACGGTCGAGTATGGGTTTGATCCCTCCTTTCCAGTGGGCGTCAACAGCCGCGCAGTTGAGTTTGTCGACCTCAAGACCGCGTCCGGATTCTGAAGCAGGAGAGTTTCGAGTTCCCATGGGGGTATGACCCAGACGAAGAATCGTCCAACTACCTTTCGGCGCATTCCATGTGAGTGTTCCATCTTTACTTACAAATTTACTGACATCAACAATCCCATTGAGCTTGATTGCCGCATCGACTGGGCACGGCTTGAGGTCGGGTTGACGCTTCTGTCTGCCACCCTGCTGAGCTGATTTAGGCTTCCATTGATGAACACGATACTCTACGTTTTTGATCGTCGGATAGGCAATAACCGCAATGTCACGATAGTAGTTCAACAGAGTTTCTGGCTGAGCAAGTTTCTGAACCATGCGTTTGCCGCCATCAATCTTAACTGCTGTTGAGACGAATCTTTGAGAACTATGCTTCGGTTTGATCCACGGGCCTCCCATCGCTGACCAGCCTGCACAGTTGTTAGCACCGAGCGTTAGCCCAAGTCGATCAGCTTCGCCGGCGGCAAACTTGAACAGGTCCAGCCATTTATCGCTCATATAGTCGATCTGACCGGGAGGGATTTCAGTACCGTGGGATTCGCCGGTATTGAATATCAAAGCCCCGCCAATACCTGATTTGGCCATGGCCTCAAGATCTGCAGTTATGCCCTGTCGCGTGATATTGCCACTCATCCAAAACCAGTACGTATGCGGCTTGGCCTGGGCAGGCGGGTTATTGAAACCGGATTCGAGATTTTCGCCTGCTACTGTAATAGACATCGAAGAGATAGTTATAGCCAGTGTTGCGAGTATCACAATCAACAAATTCCTGATCCAGGTTTTCCTTTTTTGGGGTATCATTTCTTATTCTTTATTACTCCCTTGGTGCAGTGCTTTAGCCATTCGGCATGAAGGGTTTTTAATTCAGAAACTATTTCGGGGTATTTTCCGGACAGGTCATTTGTTTCTGTTTTGTCTTTTTCCATGTCGAATAGTTCCCATTTGTTTTTCCATGCGACAAGCTTCCATTTGTCTTTCATTACAGCTTTGCCCCTGGACCACTGCCAGAAGATCGGTTTTTGACGAGGGGCAACTTTGTCCTTGAATGCGTCGACGAGGCTTTCGCCTTCGTATGGAGTAATGGCGTGTTCCTTGTGGTTAGTTGGATAAGAGGCCCCGGATACTTCCATCAGTGTGGGCATGATGTCGATGAAGTGGCCCGGATGCTGCGTAATGGACCCCGTTTTTTTTATGACGCCCGGCCACCAGGCGATCAGCGGAGTGCAGACGCCGCCTTCGTGGCTGTAGTTTTTAAACATTCGATAAGGGGTATTGCCAGCATTGGCCCAGTTGCCCCCTAAAGAGGTCCAGCGAGTTAGCTCGCCGATCTGGCCGGTCTGTTTTTTCAGCCGGACAACCTCTGAAGAACTGCCGTTGTCCGAGGCGAACATTATCAGAGTGTTATCGAGTTTGCCGAGAGACTTGAGTTTGTCAATGAGCTTGCCGATATTCTGATCGACGCGGTCTATCATTGCAGCGTAAACGGCCATTTTGCGAGACTCGTTTTTTTTGTCTTCAGCGGAAAGCGAACCCCAGTCCTTAAATGTTGCCTTTGACAAAGGCATGGTATCGTCGACGATGCCGAGCTTTTTCTGGCGGGCATAACGCTCATTGCGTAAAACCTTCCAGCCGTCTTTGTATCTGTCCTCGTACTTTTTGATGTCTTCGGGCCAAGCCTGGAGTGGATCATGCGGCGCAGTAAAAGCAAGATAAAGGAAAAACGGTTTGGTCTCGTCTTTGTAATCGTCGAGAAAATCCATAGCGTATCCGGTAAAGGCGTCAGTGGTATAGAATTTCTTAGCTTTCGGGGTGTAGGGCTTAACGGTTTTTTCATCGAAGCACCATACGCGTTTTTCACGGCGTTTCTGGGCGGGGAGGCCTTCGCCGACGCGTTGTTTGCCGGGGTTAAAATGATTGCTACAGCCGTCGCGAAGTCCGTAATAACGGTCGAACCCCTGGTCGTATAAGCTATCAAGGCTGTGATGCTTGCCCGCTGCCAAAGTCCGGTATCCCGCAGTGCGAAGAACATCTCCAAGCGTAACACAGTTTTTGGTAAAATGCACCGGACCGCCTCCCAGGCCGGTTTGCTGGGCGTAAAGACCGCTAAGCAAACAAGCACGCGACGTATTGCATTTAGCGGTGTTATGGAACTGCGTAAAGCGAAGTCCATCCTGCGCCAGGCGGTCGATATTAGGCGTTTGAATCTCGCTGCCGTAACAGCCGATATCAGACCATCCCATATCATCGACAAGAATAAATACAATATTCGGTTTCTCGGCGGCATAGACGCTGCTTGACATCAGAATACAACTAACAGCGAGGACACCCAGTACGATCAATCTCTGCAATTCATTCACTTTCATTTGCACATTTCCTTTTTTTAATTATCTATACCATAAAAGTTTTATTTTATCAAATTTTCGGTTCGATGCCAGGATGACTTGTCGGTTCTGTGACTTCAGCCTGTCCCTGGCGGCAATTAGTTTTTTATCTCTCAAGGAATTGGAACCAGGCGGGCCGGGCGTAGCGTGACCGGACCGATCAAACCGGAGGGCTGCAATTTATCGTCTGCATTGTAATGTTTCCAAGTTGTGAAGGTAACACGCGCCGGCACCGGTCGTTGTTTGCCGCTGGTGAGCCAGTCGGGCCATTTGGTCAGATATTTTTCTGTCCACTCGCAATCAGCGGGGTATTGCTCGTCACCTATCAGTCGGTTTATCCATAGGTTGGTAACGTCAACCTCAAGTGTATTGGTACCCTTCTTAAGAGCTTTACTGACTTCGATCCTGAACGGTTTATGCCATAGAGTTCCAAGTTTTTTATTATTCAAACGAACTTCGGCAATAACTGCAACATCGCCAAGGTCGAGCCAGACTTGCTGGTTCTTTTTCAAAAATCCCTTTGGAAGCTTGAATTTGATCGTGTTTGTTGCCGTTCCTGAAAAATACTTAATTCCTGAATTTTCATGTTTGGTCCAGGAGATTAGCTTATCGAAACGGGCCTTTTCTGGTGCGCCTCGTTTTGGCGGGAAGCGGATATCCCACGGGCCGGTGAGATTTAGAGGCTTTGGTAAACCGGTTACCTTGAGCTTGGTGGTTTTCCCTGATTTGCGACGGAGAGTTTGAGTGCCGTTGTCCCACGCACGTAAGCAAGTTGCTTTACTCGTATCAAAACCGAGAGATTTACCGTCTGGACCTTCTGCGGCCACATATGGGTCGGATGCGGGTTTGGCAGGATTGCGAAAGACGACAAAGATGGATTTTTCTGATTCCAGGCTCAGCGGGACTTGGGTCTGTTCGCCCGAGACGGTCCAGCCTTCGGCAGGACGGATGGTACCATTTTCCGCGTCGAAGAATTCGGGTTTCTTTCCGGAAACGCGGAAGCCTGCAATAGTGCTAACCGTTTTGTCGGACTGATTAGAAACGAAAAATACTTCGGCATTGCCTGAGCGGCGTTGGATCCAGGCCAATTCTTTGGGCAGTTGGGCCGCCGGAGATACGCTAAGTTTAGCTAGTGCCTCGGCAGCCGATATGCCATTAAAGACTATGCCTTTAGCATATCGGTTAGATTTAACAGTCTCGCCATCGCATTTACCCCAAACCTTTTGACCGATAGCAACGACTTCTTTTTCCCATTCAGCCAAATTAGCAAGGGATGGACTGTGTGTTGGTTTTGGACCGTAGACGGCGGCTCCAGCTGCAACGAGATCGCGAACTTTCCTTGCAATTGCCGGTGTCTGGAACTGGTGATTGGGCATTACGAGAAGGCGATAACGTTTACCAGTCGGCAAAACTACAAAACCGTCTTCAACTTTTAGCTTCGGGAAAATATCTGTTCCGCAACTATCAAATTCATATCCGGCTTCTTTTAAGCCTTTTATATATGCTGTACGATTAGGCGCAGCCTGACCAGCAAATGCAAGTACGTCGGCTGTAGGTTCGCCGTACTGCAAAAGAAACTGCGAGCGTCTGATATAATCAATCCACGCCTTGCCCTGCTCCCACCAGGTGTTGTTACGGTCGAAATGACAGCCGTACTGGCCCATAGTCATACCCGGAACTTTGTCAAGCCATGGCTGGTGAGCATAAACGTGAAAAGTAAACCGGTTGATCCCCCTTGTCCACATGAGATCGCCAACGCGTTTGATGGAACCGGGATAGTTTTGCCATTTTCCAACGTCCGGTCCGGCAGTAAAGGCTTCGGCACCTGCGATAGGACGCCCGTGGATATGAGCTAATGAGGCTGCAAGTTCAGCGGAGAAGGAATAATTGCCATCAACCCAGAACTCTGCCATAGGAAGGTCCGCCTTTGCCGCGACCGCCAAACCTTCAAAGCAGGATGTGTAGGGTTCGTTTGAAAACTGCATTCCGTTTTCGTGACAGAGATCGGCGAAATAACCGTAAAAGTTGTCAGTGAAAAGTTCAGAAATTGTAATGCGAAAGTCCCACAGAAAACGATCTGTAGTGGGACCATCTTCGATCAATCGGCCGGTTAACGCCAGTAGGTAAGGCGTGGGATCGTAACCTCGGCGTTTCTTGAATTCGTCAACCATCGCCGGCGTCCAGTGGCCCAAACCTGCTTCATAACTGTCAATGTGCAGCGTATTTACCACATCTATTGCGAGCGGGCCAAGGTGGTCCAGGATTGGCTTGATGCCTTTCTGCCATTGGAGATCGACGCCCTGGCGTTTGAATTTGTCCACCTCCAGGCCTCTTCCTGCTTTTGGTGCGGGAGCATTGACATGACCCGTGGAGGTGTGCCCCATACGGATAATCTTCCACGCACCAGGCGGCGCATCCCAGCTAAGGACACCATCGGCGCTGACTTTGTCTGTTAAATCAATAATTGAATCAAGAGGCACCGCAGAACCTTTCGGAGCAGGTTTCAAGTCGGGTTGGCGACCAGTACGACTGCCGCTTTGACCAGATTTTTGCGGCCATTGATGGACGCGATATCCGGTATTAAACTTTGTGGGGAAAGCATAGACCGCAATATCCCGGTAGAAGTTCTCCCGGGTCTCAGGATGGGGAAGTATCCTTTTAACGGTTTGGTTTCCCGGTATAAAGTACTCTGAGACGGTCAGAATCTGCATGCTGTGCTCGGGAGGTATCCATGGACCGCCCATTGTTGCCCACCCTGCACAGTTATGCACGTTCATCGTCATATTCAACCGCTTAGCTTCACGGGCGGCGAACTTGACCATATCGAGCCATTCTTTACTGAAATATTCGACCGGCCCGGGCGGAATATCTGTACTCATTCTTGGACCGGCTACGTTCATAATAAGAACACCGCCGATGCCAACGCGTGACATAGCCTCAAGGTCAGCCGTGATGCCTTCGCGTGTAATGTTACCGTTCATCCAGAACCAGTATGTATGAGGGCGAGCCTCGGCAGGCGGATTGTAGAAACCTGTTTCGAGTCTGCCCGCCCCGCAGACCATCTGTAGCGAAGATAATAATATGGCGAATAATATTACTAGTGTTTTATTCATACAAAAATACCTTTACAGCATATCTTTTCCAGAAACAACAATCTTTTTGCGTTTTTTGATTTTCAGGTTTTGTTTTTTGCCTTTGTAGCGAACTACACATTCTTTTCCGGTTGAGCTTTTTATTGCTGCTGATTCCAGCTTGCCGCCCTTCCATTCTATATCCACAGTAAAGCCTCCACGAGTTTTCAGGCCCTTTACCGAACCGTCAGACCATGCTTTTGGCAGTGCAGGCAAAAGGTCTATTATGAAATTGCCGGATTCGTCACGGATGTGACTTTGGATGAGCATTTCGCAAACTCCTGCGGTCACCCCGAAGTTTCCGTCGATCTGGAACGGCGGGTGACTGTCAAAGAGGTTGGACAGCGTGCTTCTTCGCAATAATTCGCGACAGTGAGTCGCCGCCTCGTCACCATCTCTGAGACGGGCAAAAAAGCTGATCGTCCATGCGCGGCTCCAGCCTGTGCCTGCTCCACCGCTGGCCAGGCGGCCGTCTATGGTCTTTCGGGCAGCGGCGAAGAGTTCGGGCGTTTCCGGAGTTATCAGGTCGAACGGGTGAAGGCCGATAAGATGCGAAACATGACGATGACCGGGCTGAGTCTCTTTATAGGGTTTTGCCCATTCGAGGATGCGGCCGTCTTCGCCAATCTGTATAGGAGGCAGTTTTGCAGTTGCTGCGTCGATACGTTTTCGTAGTTCATTGTCTTCATTGAGAATCTTTGCGGCTCTTTCGGTTGAGTCGAAAATAGCACGGACTATTGACATGTGATAAGTCGAGCCTGCTGTAATGCGGAATGGTTTGCCAGTCTTTGGGTCTATGTAGGTGTTTTCCGGGGATGTTGACGGGACGATCCGTAGTTTACCGTCTGGGCATTGACGCAATATATCCAGAACAAATTCGGATGAGCCGGCAAGAATCGGATAAATGGTTTCCAGTTTTTTGCGGTCGCCTGAGAACTGCCATCCGTCAAAGAGCTGGATCGCCAGCCATGCTCCGGCAAGCGGGTCAAGAGAGCCATTAAGGAATTGCGATCCTTTGTTAGATCCGCTCGGGGTAACCCTACCGAACGGATTGGAGCAATGGAACGAAACCCAGCCATCAGAGCCGTACAGACGCTCGGCTGCCATTTCACCGCGTTTAGCCTGCTGGGCAAACCAGCCGACCAGCGAGTCGAGAGTTTCTTGCATATTTGCAACGGGCGCGGGCCAGTAGTTCATCTGGATGTTAATGTTGAGGTGATAGTCGGCTTCCCACGCGGCCCAGGGGCTCACGCTCCAGATGCCTTGCAGGTTGGCCGGAAGGCGACCGGACCCGCGTGAACTGCTCAGCAGCAAGTAGCGGCCGTACTGTACATGAAGAGCGGTCAAAGCCGGATCGAAACCGCCCTTCTTAACGGCGTCCAGACGCTGGTCGGTGGGGATAGCTTCAAGTTTGGGATCGGCTGGTGCAAGTTCAAGTGAAAAACGATTGAAGAAACTGCTGAACTCTTTGACGTGTGCTTTGCGAATTTCATTCCATGATTTCTTTTGAGCCTTCTTAAGGATAGAATCTGCAATTGCGGCAGGTGAGATCTTTCGATCAAAGTTCAAAATGTCACGATTGTAATCGGTTGCCGCTGTAAAGAGAATCATCACTGACGTCGCATTTTCTACTTTTAGTGTGTTGTCGGGACCTGAGGTCACCCTGCCGTCTTTGGCCATGACCTTAAGTCGACCTGCGAAACGCATGTGTTTTCCGCCCGGTCCGGAGAGTCCGCGGTTGGCGTCATAGGCGCCGTCTTTCTTCTCGGCGTCTACGATCTGTCCGTCCATATTAAGGCTGTCATTGCCTTTTACTGTAATTACGGCATCTTTGTGGCGGGTCAGACTGACAGTAAATGAAAGCGATTTCGGCTTGTCGGTGGAAATGAAAACCGCAAGTACATCGTCCGGGGCGGATATTACAACTTCGCGGGTAATGGTCGCGCCACCAACACTGTAAACGGTTTTGTTAACGGCGTCGTTGATCGATAACTGGCGGCGGTAATCAGTTACTTCGCCGATTTCGCCAAAATCGAGAAATATGTCGCCGAGAGATTCGTAGGACCTGAATGACGTCGGAGTTTTGGTCAGGTTTGCCATGCCGTAATCGCGTGCGGCGGCATTATCGCCTGCAAGGACCAAACGCCCTACTTCGGCTATGTGTTTCGGGTAATCATCCGGGAATGGGTCGGCCGGACAGCCGGCCCAAAGGCTTTCTTCGTTAAGCTGAATACGTTCTTTGCTTGTGCCTCCAAATACCATCGCACCTAATCGGCCGTTACCAAGTGGCAATGCCTCGGTCCACTTCTTAAGGTTTGCAGGTTTGTCGTACCAGAGAGTAAGCTCAGAAGCAATTGCCTGTGCAGCAATTATTGTCACGAATAAAATTAGTATTAAACGCTTCATTTTTTTCTCCTTAAAAGAACAGTTTTCATTCAATGCGATTATTTTGCAGTTTGTCCGGCATCTGCCGGTGTCAGCAGTTTCACCTCATGCAGACACAGGCCGTATCGGCCGCCTGGTGGGTTGAATTTCAAATCCACGCCGTTCCAGCCGTTACTGAAGTTTGCCGAGTAACACATCCACATACTCTTTCCGTCGCCGCTGATGAACTTGCTTGGAAAGTTGAGGAAATATGCCTGCTCGCCGAAACCTTTCATGTAGACAACAATTCGCCAAGGACCAGTGATCTTGTCTGCTTCGAGAATATAAGAATCCATCTTTGCCACAGTCGGCCAGCCGTCGGTTATGCACATCAGGTATTTCTTAAGGGCCGGAACATACGTCGCCGTAACGCACCCCATATTGTTGTTCCACTCGATCAGCGGCTTGATCTTTGCGAAATCAGATGTCCATAAAGGCTTATCATCCTTATCGTGACCTGCGAAAAATTCGTATGATTTCAGATCGTTGATCGTTTTCGGCGAGGGTGTGACCCTTGTAAGATAAACCTGATCTGCGGTGATCCAACTGAGATTGGCATGGGCGAAGGGTTTTCCGTCTACCTGTTTGAAAGCCTTTTCATATATGTCGGCAAATTCACTTTTTTTCTCGCCTGAACGCATACCGAGATGGACCCGGCCGGCGCAAGTTTCGTTTATCTTGTAGACAGTTCCATGTTCACCGGCTGTAATACATGGTCGAGGCTTGGGATCGTTTTCAACAGCACCCATACCCAACAGATAAGCCTTGCCATCTGGTGAGTGTTCCATATTCTTACCGAAATCAACAAAGTGAGGTGCACCGATCTTAACCGGGCCCATGAATTCAGCAGGCTCGGGGAAAAGAGGTTTTTCAGCCGTATGAGGTGAATCTGTCCAGGTCTTTCCGAGGTCATAGGAAATCTGGAATCCCGGCATGGGACCTAAGTTCGGCCAGTTATATCTAAAACCTTCATGACCATATGATGCCCCCGGGCCAAGGCAGTAGGTACCGTAGTACCATATACCGTCATGAACAAGCGAGCCGCAAGGGTATCTTCCACGGTAAGGTGCGGCCCAGCCTCTTTTTGGGGGGGATGTGTTTGTAATCTCAAGTGTCAGCGGATCGTCACCTTCCATGACGACATGAGCCGTGTGATAGCCGTTTTTCATGCTGCCTCCAGAACCGCATCCGGGGCCATCGGTCCATGGCGAATACATATTGCCATCACTAGCCCAGGACGGGTAGAATGTGTCACCTAACTTGTAATCGCTGTGTTTGCCTGTAAAATATATGCCGGTCAGGGTTTTGGAAAGTTCAAATGGACAGTCCTTGGGGACTTCGGATTTCCATTCGAATCCTTTCGGAAACTTTGTCTGTTTACTGACGGCTGACATGACGACTCCTTTAATCGGAAATGCCAATGCCGGCCAGCCGTTTTTGTCCATAAGAGTCGGGATCGCGATGTCATACCAGCCCATGCGGACGAATTTCGGATCTCTTAACTTCCCGCATCTAAGCACTACCTTATTGCCATCAATGACAGCCGCCGCCTCGAAGAAAGCTCTGCCGTCATCTGATAGCTCAAAGAATGTCGGGGCATTACCGTCTTTTGTTGCCAGGCCTTTGTCAATGTTGTCAAAGCTTACGATAACCTTATCGCCGGTTCGGATTGCGTTTGCGAATGTCGGCCCGGTTGTTATTACTTTTTTGCCGTACTGGTTTTTAAGGGCCTGTGCTGCAAGCCTTTCGCCTACAGGTTTTTTATGTCTTGGGTGAATCCTTGTCACGTGAATGTCAGTGTCATGGATGGGAATTACGGTGACGCCCTTAATCTCTTTGGCTGCCTTTTGCTGAGCGGCCCAGACGTAATCCGAAATAACCGAGGTTCTATTCTTCGCCTTTGAATATGGGGCGATCTGCACCTGGTGGAGAGGGATGTTTGGTATTGAAAATGCTCTTGACCAGCCGGCACTTAAAGCCTTTATGCACTCAAAGTAGTTATCTGAATTTTGATTTGATTCGCCCTGATACCAGATCGCGCCTTTGATGGCATATGATGTCATTGGGGCAATCATTGAGTTATACGTATTGGAACTTCCTCTTACGATAGAATTGAGAGGTGCGAATTCTTCGACTGGGATAAATGGTTCTATTTTTGATCCGAGATTTGCAATAATGATATAAGCGACGGGGACGTCGAGCTCCTGATAAAGCTTGTGAGCGAAGAAGAAGCCTACCGCTGAAGTGCCTAGATTCTGCTCGGAAGTAAGCATCCAGCGGCCGCCGGTATCATTGGTCAGTTCTCTTGTTGCTCTGCCGTCGGCTTTGAAAAGCCTGATCATGTCATTAGATTTATTGGCGGCGTAGACTGCCCTTTCGTCACCGGGAACCTGTTTGATACCAGAGACCATATTTGACTGACCGGAGGCGAGCCAGATTTCGCCTACGAGTACGTCCTTTACTACGACAGTGTTTTTTCCTTTGACGGTGAGGCTGCGACCCTTCTTGGAAGCCTTTAGGGGATCAAGCTTGATCTGCCATCGCCCTTCTCCATCCGGGTTAACTTTCTTAGTTTGACCAGCAAATTGCACAGTGACCTGTTCGCCCTGATCGGCCCAGCCCCATATCGCCACATCAACGCCCCTTTGCAGGATCATATGATCCGCGATGATCTGCGGGAGCTTAACTTCCGCCGATGCTAAGCATGTCATAAGCAAAGCAATTATCAGAGTTATGATTTTTTTCATTTTGTCTAACCTTTCTTCAGCACTTTTCGGATCGAGGCTGCTACCTGCTGAGCAAGCTTTTTATAACCTTCGGGCTTGTAGTGTACGTCGCCGGGAGCAGAGAGCATGGTTTTGCCAAAACTGCTGGTCAGTGCGTGGAGGTCGTTTATCATGACTCCATGCTTTTTCATTATCTTTGCCGCGACTCGGTTATACTTGACATCGTCACCAACGAAACGGCCCGCTTCGCCTTCTGGGATATTTGTCGTGTTTGCCCAGATGAGCTTTGCACCGGTTTTCTTAAGCCTGACGACGAGTTGTTCTAGATTCTTTTCGTACTGAACGAGAGGGATGCTGACCTTTCCGTTGATCTTGTCGCGGTGTCCGTAAGATTTCGCGTCCGGATGGCGATAGCAAAGATCCCACAGCCCCCAGTTGAAATGGATCACGTCCCATTTTTCATCACCGAGATACTTGTCGAGATACTTGATCCCGCGGTCAGTCGCCCCGGCATTTGAGCCAACCCCGCGACCGCCCTTACTATGCTTTACCACAGCCTGTCCTTTAAGCATCTTTGCAACCGGCTGTGTGTAACCAAGCGATATCGAATCGCCAATGATAAGCACTTTGGGAATTATCGTTTTCTTTTCCTCGATAATTTCAATCCCATGTAAGCTACCTGCGCGTTTTGGATCGTGCCATGTCCAGACGACCTTGCCATCCTTGTCAAACTCGATGGCCTGGGGAGCCTTTTCACTGTCTTTGCGGTTATGCCCGGTCCAGTTGGCAACGACAATATTGCCATTACTTAGACGCTGGGCGTCTGCGAAGAAGTAGGCTAGTACTCCATCGATCTTGCCCTTGCCGCCGAAGGACTTAAGCAGTTTCCAGTCCTTGTCGACCATTAGTAAGCTGCCGCCATAGCCAGTAGACACGAGAAACTGTCCATTGTCGAGTTCCTCTATGAAGTACGGTTTATTGCATTGCGGATCAAATCCGGTCACGAGAAGTTCTCTTACCATCTCTCCGTTTGGCTTAGCTTCTTTGACAGTCGTCCTGTTTGAGGTATAGAGAAAATTTCCGCTTTTAGAAATACGCAGAAGGCGGATAGAACCACCGATCTTTATGCCATAATCCTTAATCTGCTTGTCATTTTTGTCCAGTTCAATAACATCATTTTGACTGGCGAGAATGGTGTGACCATTGTCAAGACGCACAAGCGACCGGACTCCTTTTCCGACCTTGATCTCTTTGAGAAGTTTTGCGTCTTTTAGAGCATACTCGCGATACCCGTCAGGGACAGTAACCAGAATGGTCCCATTTTTTGAAAGCTGAATGTCACGGTTACCGGGTAAAGGGATGGTCCAATCGTTTTCGGGGCTGGTTTCGTCGACATAGAGCAGTTGCTTGCCGGATTCATCAGTGACGACAAACTTGTGCTTGATCTGTGCGGCAGAGGCGAATGGTAAAATGGTAAGTATGAAAATTAGAGTTATAAGTTTTTTCATGTTCGTATCCTATACAGAATATGGCGGACACCCACAAGCTTTTCTTGAAGATGCTACCCAATTGCTCGGTATTTCGACTGCGCGTGCTAAAGTACATCCTACATTACTACTGTCGGCAGTATGCCAACAGCACGGTGAAAATACTGACGGTGCATTACAACATGGGCACAGCCCATCCTATAAGTTGTTTTTTATTTTTTTAGCATATCTTCTTTGGCTTTGTTTGCCGCTTTGGCCAGGAAATCTCTGACAGATATATCCAGTTTCTTCTGGAGCTGCTCGTATTCGTTAAGTGACATTGAGACACTAACACGAATGCTATGTCTACCAGGAGCATCTTTCCAAACCTTTACGACATCCGATAGCTTTGCGTCAGAAACACCGAAAGCCTTAAGAATTCCAGATACCATCATAATGTTGCCGTATGCGTTCATGTGGACGCCGTCACGTGTAAGCTGGGTGCCTTTGGGAGCGTCTTTCGGAAATTTCTTAAGAGCCTGCTGCATGTCAGCGTTTAGATCCGCAATCAGACAGCCTTTTTCCTTTGCCAATTGTTTCAGGAAGGCATTGTATGGAAGGAGCTGCTGATTAAGAGAATTGCTCTGATCCTCTCTGATCATCGTTGACGTGAGGATCATCACCTTGATGCCTGCCGCCTGGGCCTTGTCGACGATCGCTGTGATGTTGACTTTGTAATCTGGGAGCTTTACACCGTTTTTGCCGTGCCAAACGTCGTTTACGCCACAGCTTAGAGTCATCCAATCGGGCTTTTTGCTTAGTACGTCCTTTTCGAGACGTGCCAACATCTGGTTGGATTTATGACCGGAAATACCGGCTAAAACACCGGTAACCTTGATGCCCTGTTTCTGGAGGCCATCCAGAACCAAGAGGCAGTAGCCGCCCGACCTGGCTCCTGCGGCCGTGATGGAATCTCCCAGAAAAGCGATCTTCTGACCACTGATGACAGAGATATTGCTCTTTGCGGCATCCTGTGCATAAAGAGGCTGCGTAAATGTCAGTGCTAACAACAGTGTCAAACTTAATACAAATGTCTTCATGATACTTTCCTTAAAAAAATGTTTTTACTTAATAAAAACTGTCAATTTACTTTTTTAATTTTGCTGTGAAATTGTATGTACCTGACGGCACTTCGAATACGGCCGATTCATTTTCTATCTTGATGAACTTTGCTCCTGCCGGGGCTTTTGCTTGTGAAGGAGCCGGCAGGTAAACTTTTGCGATGGTATTTTCGGGGATCGTAACGGTCAAATCAAAAATGTCTCCGGTTAGTTTCCACTCGCTTTTTATCTGGCCGCGGATGGAATTGTAGTGTACTTTGGCATAGGTTAGCTTGTCGGTAGGTTTGGGGGCTATCTCGATCTTCTTGTAGGCCGCATCTACAGAGCGGATTCCGCCGATATTCTCGAACATCCACTGGCCGACCGCACCGTATGTATAATGCGAAAAGGAGTTCATCCCCGCACTACCGAATCCCTTTTCCGGAGTCCAGCTGTTCCAGCGTTCCCAGATACTCGTCGCACCATTCTTAACCGGGAACAGCCACGACGGATACGTATCGGTAAACAGTAACCGATAAGCAACATCTGTCCGTCCGATCTTTGTCAGGACATGCATAAGGTCACGCGTGCCCACAAAACCAGTCGAAAGGTGCCAATCACGCTCTTTGATCCGTTCGATAAGGTACTGCTCGGCCTTTTCTTTCATCTCGCCGTCGACAAGGTCAAACCACAACGCGAGTATATAAGCAGTCTGCGTATCGCCCTTTATAATTCCGTCTTCGCCGACATAGGCCTTGTTAAACGCAAGCTTGATGTCTTCATAGAGTTTGTTATATTTCTTAACATCTTTATCCTTACCCAGCACCGCTGCGACCTGCGCCATGATCTGCGCGTCGCCGGCGGTATAAGCGGCGTAGATAACCTCCTTAGGCGTCTTCGCCTTAATATTAAGCCAGTCGCCATAGCAATGAAACTTTTCAGGTGCCAGGTGATCGGGAGCACTTTTCTGGCGGAAATCAACAAACCTCGCCATTGCGTCATAATGCTTTTCAAGAACTGTCTTATCTCCATAAACCTCATAGACCGCCCACGGACAGATAATAGCCGCATCTGCCCACGCCGGCCCACCTGAACCTTTGATCCACTTGGTAATCGCCGGAGCCACTTTCGGGAAATCTCCGTCTTTAAGCTGTGCATCCGTCAGGTTAACAAACCACTTTCTAAAGAACGACTGAACATCCGTATTCAGACAAGCGGTACGTATATAAGCCTGTGCATCGCCCGTCCAGCCAAGCCTTTCATCCCTCTGTGGACAGTCTGTCGGAACATCTATAAAATTAGCCCGCTGCGTCTGGCAGATATTATGATAAAGCTGGTTAAGACGCTTATCCGAACACTCAAAACTTCCCGAAACCGGTGTTGCCGATGTAAGCTCAATACCGGTGATCGCCTCTTTGCCGGGTTTACCGGGCAAACCCGTCATCCCGACATATTGAAAGCCATGAAACGTAAACTTCGGCTGCCAAATCTCTACACCGCTGCCTTTGCATATATAAGTGTCGATCACCCGCGCCTGACGCAGGTTTGCCGTATAAACAGTACCGTCGGCATTTAAACGTTCGCCAAACCGAAGCGTGATCTTGGTCCCTTTGGGGGCCTGAACTTTCAGCCTTGCAAAACCTGCAAAATTTGTACCCATATCAAAAATAAAATTGCCGGGCTTTGGCTCTTTTACAGACAAAGACTCAATCTCTTGGAATACCTTTACTGTGTTAGAAGGATAAGCCTCTATCTTCGCTTCAATCTTTTCGGTAACATCGGCTTTTGCCCAGCCATCGGCATTGAAACCTGGTTTGTCCCAACCGTCCATTTCCAGACGCGCGTCATAAGTTTCACCTGCAAGAAAATCGCTTTCGAGCATAGGCCCTGTACTTGCCTTCCAGCTACCATCAGTAGCAACTACCATCGCCGAGCCATCTGTATGTTCTATAACAAGCTGCCCCGACAACCGCGGGTTCTTACCGTAATGATCCCGGTACTTTTTAGCACCGATATGCCCTGCATACCATCCATCTGCCAAAATCCCTCCGATAGCATTTTTACCTTTCTTAACCATTGCGGTAACATCGTAGGTGTTGTAGTAAACCCGTATTCGATAGTCGGTCCAACCGGGACTGAAATAATCGTCTCCGATACCCCTGCCGTTGACGCTCATCTTGTAATTACCAAGAGCCGAAGCATAAAGAGTCGCCCGTTTAACAGATTTTTTGACAACAAATTCCTTACGCAGAAAACGCGGCGGGACAAGCAGGTATTTGAGTTTGTCTTTTTTAAATGCAGCTTCGGCATCAACGCGAGGCTTATCGAAACCGATCCATGCACCCAGCCATTTTGCGTCCATCATCCCCATAGTCCAACTAGCCGGTTTGGACCACTCGCTCTTTTTGCCGGACTTATCGAAAACCTGAACCTTCCAATAGCACTGCTGCTGCGGTTTAAGCAGTTTGCCGGCATAAACAATGACAGTTGATTCATCGCTGATGACCTTGCCGCTGTCCCACAAATCGCCCTTGGTTTGCTGCAGCAACTTTAAACTGGAAGCAACAAGAACGCAATAAGCCGATTGTCCCTGACTGTTAACTTCAGAAGTCAAAGTCCAACTGAGACTGGGGTTTTGATTGTCAACCCCTAAAGGATCGACCATATACTCACAACGAAGATAGTCCGCTTGAATACCACCGGCATACACAGAGGCTGTAAGCATTACAAGACATCCGAGCAATAGCATGAAAAATTTAGTTTTCATCTGATCAATCCTTTAAAATATTTCCAATTGATAAATTAGTCGAGATTAAGCTCCTGTATCCAGACGTTACGGAAACGCACCTTATTATGATGACCCTGTAGTTTAATCGGTCCTGGTCCCGGCCCTTCCCTTTTGCCCGCGCCCGTCTGCTTTGGTATTGACACGTCATCATGGATCATCTGTTCGTTATGATATACCGTTATACAAGCGTTCTCGACCTTTTCATCGCCGTCAAACCGTGCGGCCCTAAAGGCTATGTCATAACTTTGCCACTGACCGGCGGGCTTGCTGACCAGTTTATCGGGTTTCTGAATTCGGTAGATACTTCCTGCATACGAGGCCTTGTAGTCCGCCTCGGATATGCCGTATGAATTGTGAATCTGTATCTCATATCGCTGCTGGATATAAACTCCGGAATTACCGTTACTTTCCTCCCCGCGACTTGGGTCACTGTTAACATTAAACTCAACATGCATCCGGAAGTCACGGTAAGACTCTTTCGTAATAAGGCTGTCCCACATAGGCGACGCGGTAAGCACGCCATCCTTAAACGTCCACTGACATTTGGTATCGGTCTCAGGGACAAGGTCATAACCGGTTTTGCCGACGAGCACCTTTGCATCTGCCGGACGATCCGATTTCGTAATATCAATAACACCCTTCGTGGTGATGCCGGTATTTAAATTATTCGTATACGCTTTAAACTTGACTTGGGCGGACTTAAGCCCTTTACCGGCTGCAGCGACCTTGATCTCGCCGGGCTGACCGGTTGAACGTATTGCTACTCGTGCCAAACCACCGCGAGTCTGTATTTCCTTTGAACCGGCCAGTCGTGCCGCTCCGGTAACTGTTACCGACAATTTACCGTCGTTTGTATAACAGCGGTTACCGTCGGCGTCGCATATTGTCAGGTCGACATAGCTGATATCACGGCCATCGGCGATCAGCCAGTTGTTTGAAACGGCAATGGCAACCTTAGCCGCCTTACCTGCTGTCTTACGAGTATCTACGATCTTTCGGCGGCCAAACTTGCCTTTAGCCTCAAGGGTTCCCTCTTCAAAAGAAACATCCTTCCATACCAATGGAGCATTTTCAATTGCCGGGAATTCGTCACTGCTGGAAACGCCCTTTCCGAGCGACTTGCCGTTCAGGGTTAACTCTACATCTTTGCAGTTGGTAAATACCACCACATCCCGCTTGGAACCTCGCTTATAGTTCCAGTGGCCAAGAATATGAAGCACCGGGTGATCTGCCCACATTGCTTCATAAAAGTAAAATATCTCCTTAGGCAAACGATACTGATCTACGACACCATGGATATCCATTACGGCGTTTTCCGAGTAATCGGCAAAGCACCACATCGATCCGCCGCAGAACCAAGGACGCTGGTTTATCAGGTTCCAGTACTTCGCGTTTACAGCCCAGGCATGATCTTCACGATCCCACTGGCCGCGAGTAACTATGTAATCATTCAGGATACCTTCAGACATGATCTGAATTCGGTCGGGATACAGTTCGCGGTAATAATCCGGTTTGAACTCATAGCTCTTACCGGTCTTCGGTCCGATAAGCTTTTGCTTTGAAAAGTTCAGAGCACCACCATTACAGGCGACCATATCGGCAACGCTGGTCATTCCAGCAACGTCATTCTTTCGCCATTGACCGCCTACGACCATCGACACCGGCCGGTCCGGATCGACCTCTTTGAATGTGTCTACCATCTTCTGAAGATGACGACGCAGATAGGGATACTCTTTCGGGTTGATCCTCCACGCCATACGTCCGGGATGACCGGGCGGAAGATGCCCGACACCCGGCTTGTAAGCAGGCGCAATCATAACTTCGTTGACCGTATTCCATGCAATAATGCTCGGGTGGCTACCGTGATGGCGAACCATATCGCGTATCATACGCGCCGAATTATCAATAGCCTCTTCACCGCCGGACGCCCGAAGCGAACCGTGCCAGTAAGGCTGTTCTTCCATAACCAGAATACCAAGTTCATCACAGGCATCGAGGCATTCCTTCGAACGCGGATAATGCGATGTTCGCATATAGTTACAGCCCATCTTCTTCATCAGCTTCATATCGTTGCGGTGAAAACGCCCAGGCAACGCATTGCCAAGGCCGGGAAAGAATACGTGAATATTTGCGCCTTTAAGTTTGGTAGGTTTGCCGTTAAGTGTGAAACCTTTATCCGCGTCGAAATTAAAAAATCGGTAACCGATGCGGTCGGTCTGCGAATCGATAACCTTGCCGCTTTCGAGTATCTCGGTCGTCAGCGTATACAGAACCGGCTTGACATCCGACCAAAGCTTTGGACGCTTTACAATCGGCAGCTTAACCTCGATTGTATTAGTAAGCGAATAACGAGTCTTCACTGGCGTTGTCGTAGTCGAGACCACCTTACCATTCGGCGAAGCCAGGATATGTCGAACCTCAAGCGTTGAACCGGAAAGTTTCGTCTCCTCAAGATGCGTGCGAACGACCGTAGAAGCAGAAGCGGCAGTTACGTCAGGCGTGCGTATCTCTACGCCTGCGCAGGAGATGTATAAGTGTTCACGAACATCCAGCCACACCGGCCTGCTGATACCACCGTAGCGATCCCAGCCGATCCACACCGGCATTGCCGCCTCGAGTTTATAGCTGTTGTCTGCACGGACGAAAATAGTATTTTCACCCTCATTCAGCAGATCGGTTATATCCATCAGGGTTGAAAGAAATCCGCCGTTGCGTCCCCCGGCATAACCGCCGTTAACCCAGACCTTAGAAAAGTTGTTGACGCCTTCAAACTCGATAAGCAAACGCTGACCCGACTTTAATTCAGGAGCGGTAAAAGTCTTGCGGTACCAGCCGCCGCCAATATAGGGATCCTTCAAACCCGGCCCCATATCATCGGTGTTCCACGTATGCGGAAGGATAACAGGAGCCATCGCTTTCGCCTCAGCGGCAAAGTCATCCATCCATTTAGCGTTGCTCTTAACAAAACTCCAGCCGCGATTAAAATCCACCCGTCCAGACGCATTGTCAGCCGCTGCAGCAAACGAACAGGTTGTCATTAAAGCCGCTACAGCTAGAAGTAAGTTCACTCTACTGAATTGTTTTACGTACATATTTACCCTACCTTAAATCGTAATTTTATTTTTTAGACTTCTCACTGCCGATCTTCACAACCTCTTCCGTGCTGATCAGCTTACGCATTTCAGTGGATTCCTCGATTGCTTTGATAAATCCGTCAACACTTGCTCCGAGTCGACCAAGCGGACTCTTTCCGTTTCGCATCTCTTTTAATTGCGGCAGAACCCTCTTTGCGTTGGCCCCGTATTTGACCAGCGTAGCTATCGTGGATAGCTTCTGTATCCATCCGCGAGCTCCGATGGGACCAAGGTAATAGGTGTCTTTGGTATCTTCTATGACAAC
>Ga0307990_1001087_pt1 | contig 23131 bp, 21 predicted proteins | sample EllFjometagen129_FD_203168 | JGI IMG/M metagenome (GOLD analysis project Ga0307990, IMG submission 203168) | Marine microbial communities from Ellis Fjord, Antarctic Ocean - #129 | ecosystem: Environmental > Aquatic > Marine > Unclassified | place: Southern Ocean | collected 2014-10-08
TCCTGAGGGCTATTGGTTATTTTTTGATCTTTGTGCAACAGCTTTTGCTCGTCCTTGTAATAGGACTGGGCCTGATCGATGTCTGGGTCAATTTCAGGAAACTTGATAAGGTAAAATAGAAAAGAGGAGGTTATTCATGAAAATAATTTTAAAAGAGAACGTTGAATCCCTGGGCAACATGGGGGATACGATAAAGGTTTCTGACGGCTATGCGAGAAATTACCTCATCCCCAAGGGATTGGCCATAGAAGCCAGCAACAAAAATATCAAGAGTCTGGATCACGAGAAGAGGATTATCGCGAAAAAGACGGAAGAACAGAGGTCGAAGGCGGAATCCCTGGTAGCAGAACTGGCAAAGGTAACCTGCACCATATCACGGAAGGTTGGGGAACAGGATAAATTGTTCGGTTCGGTAACATCGAAGGATATAGAAAAGAATCTTCGCGCTCAGGGAATGGAGATAGCAAGAAAAAATATCGTCATTGAAGAACCTATAAGGAAGCTCGGCAAATTCACGGTTAAAATCAAGGTACATTCCGGAATCCTTGGAGAAGTCAAAGTCGCAGTAGTAGGCGAGGAATAGATTGGCTAAGTCGCAAGTGAAGGACATAGACTATTCGCTTTACAAGGTTCCTCCACAAAACCTGGAAGCGGAACAATCGATCCTCGGGGGAATATTACTCGACAACAATGCCGTCAATAATGTCATCGAGGTACTGGATGCAGACGATTTCTACAGTGAATCTCACAGGAAGATATTCACGGCCATTATTGAATTGTCTGAAAAGAACGAACCCAGCGACCTTGTCACTCTCTCTAATAATTTAAGAAACAAGAATCAGCTTGACGCACTGGGGGGAGAGGCATACCTCGCTTCTCTCGTCGACAGTGTGCCTTCTGCCGCCAATATTGCCTACTATTCAAAGATCGTTAAGGAAAAATCAACACTCAGAAGACTGATAGGCGCCGCCACGGAGATACTCAATGACAGCTACAACTCCGCCACCGATATAGATAGTGTCCTTGACGAGGCGGAACACGCCATTTTCGAGATATCCGAAAACAAGATAAAACCATCCTTTTCCCCCATAAGGGAGATAATCAAGGACAGCTTCAGGACCATTGAGCAACTCTTCGAGAAAAAGGCACTTATAACAGGAGTGTCGACGGGATTCAAACGGATCGATGAATTGACGTCGGGGCTGCAGAAGTCGGATCTGATAATCATCGCAGGTCGCCCCAGCATGGGAAAGACTGCCCTGGCAATCAATATTGCGGAGCATGCCGCTATAGTAAATAATGTCCCCGTGGCTATTTTTTCTCTGGAAATGTCAAAGGAACAGCTGGCATTCCGAATGCTTTCGTCGGAAGGAAGGGTAGATTCTCAGAAGCTGAGAAAAGGCTGGCTGGGGGAGACGGACTGGCCAAAGCTGACCACTGCTGCGGGGAAACTTTCGGAAGCACCCATGTTTATAGACGACACACCTGCCATCTCCGTCCTCGAAATGAAGGCAAAGGCGCGAAGATTGAAGGCGGAAAAAGGGCTCGGTCTGATAGTACTCGACTATCTGCAGTTGATGAAGGGGAGAAATGCTTCAGCGCCGAGAGAACAGGAAATATCGGAGATAAGCCGCTCACTCAAGGCCTTGGCCAAGGAATTGGCAGTTCCCATCGTGGCCCTGTCGCAGTTAAATCGACAGGTCGAGTCGCGGACAGACAAACGGCCCCAGCTTGCCGATCTGAGGGAATCGGGGGCTATCGAACAGGACGCAGACGTCATCCTCTTCATCTACAGGGATGAAGTATACAATAAATCGGAAGACAATCCCGAACGGGGCTTTGCAGAAGTAATCGTCGGAAAGCAGAGGAATGGCCCCACCGGAATGGCCAAGATCGTCTTTCGGGAACAATACACACGGTTCGAAAATCCCGCCTGGGGGCCGGAAGATTACTGATCCGCCAGCAACTTCGGTTCGCGCTCAACATAGGGTATGGCAGTTCTCAGTTTTTTCAAGGCCTCTTTCTCGATCTGCCTGGCCCGTTCCCTCGTGATGCTAAATCTATCACCTATCATTTGAAGTGTTTCAGGCTTGTCCACCATGAGCCGGTGTTTCACTATGTAGGTTTCCCTCTCATTAAGCTTTGTGAGGGCTCCTGCAATGCTCTTTTTGGCGAGGGCCGTCTCTTCCTTCTTGATCAGTGTTTCTTCCTGGCTCTCACTATCGTCGACCAGGTGATCGACATACATCGATTCGCCCGTATCATCCATAGTGGCGTCGAGAGAGACATCCCTGTTATTAAGGCGAAGGTCCATTTCCGCTATATCGCTCTCCTTGACATTGAGGAGTTCGGCGGCCTCCTTAAAGGCATCGTCCTTGTGAGACAGTTCGGCAAGCTTCTTTTTTACCTGATTGAGTTTAAAAAAGAGCTTTCTCTGGGCCTGCGTGGTACCAATCTTTACGATACTCCACGATTTGATAATATAATTATGCATATAGGCTCGTATCCACCATACGGCATAGGATATTAGCCTGAACCCCTTGTAGGGATCAAATTTCTTGACGGCATGCATGAGGCCGATATTCCCCTCCTGAACGAGGTCAATGAGCTTGACACCGTATTTCTTATACTCGTGGGCAATCTTCACCACAAATCGAAGGTTGGAGGTGACCAGCTTTTCGGCCGCTTCCATATCGTTATGTTTTTTAAAGCGCACCGCCAGCCTGAATTCCTCTTCGGCAGTCAGTATGGCGAATTTGTTGATCTCTGCCATATAAAGATCTATTGTACTGGTAACAGCAGGTAGGTGCATTTTCTTAACCTCCTCAGAGACTTAAATCTTTATTTAGATATTAATATAAGCATCTTATATCCAGTAGTCACGTCTCATTCGGTCTTTTTTGTTCTCCCCTTAACTCCTTGACATCGATATGCTTTATTGCTACCTTATCAGCATAAAAACACTAAAACTTTAAACACTTTCGAGAGGAGTATCCTATGAATTCTTCCAACCAGTCAATCGTCGAATTTGCTTGTAAACTTGCAAAAGAGATCAATGCCAGGGCGATACTGCTCTACGATGAAGTCGCACAAGATATTCCGATTAAAGGAAACGATGAAGCATGCTTCGATACCATCCTTGTAACAAGGGGATCAGAAGATAAAGCACAAAAACCAAAATATTTCAAGGAAATTATTAATATCCCCAACATAAGCGTGACAAGGTTGAGCCAGGTAAAGATCGCCATAACGAAGGGAATCGCCGCTGGCCTGTTTGGAAAGGGAGATAAGTTGGTGTGCCTTACGGGACTATCCAAATTCGGACATATAGACAGCATGTTCATCATCGATGTTGACAGAGAGTTTGAAGTTCTTACATCGGAAGACATCTCCGACACCTTCGAAGGGGTATACCCCGAGGTTTTTGAGGCAATGTTGAATATCTCTCTGGAGCTGGCCGAGCAGGGGCGAGAGGGTCGCCCCGTGGGCACCATTTTCGTCGTTGGAGATCACGAAAAGGTACTCCAACTTTCAAGGCAGATGATAATCAATCCCTTTATGGGTTATAAAGAGGAGGAGCGAAATATTCTGGATCAGAATCTTCGTGAGACAATCAAAGAATTCTCCGCCCTCGATGGCGCATTTATCGTTAAGGAAGACGGCGTTCTGGTAGCGGCAGGACGACATCTCAGCGCCGCACTGGAAAGCAAGGATTTCCCAAAAGGGCTGGGGAGCAGACACATTGCCGCCGCCGGTATAACAGGGGTCACTAATGCCATCGCCATCGTCATATCGGAATCTTCAGGCGATGTGAGAATATTTAAAAAGGGTAAGACATTCGTCCATATCGAAAAGGTTGTAGAATAGGAAGTAATTATGAGATTCGATAAATTTACCGTAAAACTCCAGGAGGCCTTTCAGGAGGCCGAAGGGCTGGCAAACACATATGGTCACCAGGGTATTGATGTGGAACACATGCTCAGCGTGCTCCTCAGACAATCCGATGGGATTGTCCCCGAAATCGTAAAAAAACTTGGTGCCGATGCACAGAAGATAGAACATGAGATCGAAAGGGTTCTCGACGGGATGCCCAGGGTTTCCGGCGGAGCCTCGGACCAGAGATATATTACACAACGACTGAAGAGTATCGTCGATGCGGCATTCAACGAGTCGGCCCGCTTCAAAGACGAATATGTGAGCGTGGAACATGTCCTTATCGCAATTGCCGGTGAGAAAGAAGGTCATGCACGTCAGATACTCGAAAAATCAGGGATCACCAGTGACAACATCTTTAAGACCCTCGTATCAATCCGGGGGAATCAGCGGATCACCGATCCCAACCCGGAAGACAAATACCAGGCACTGAAGCGCTATGCAAGGGATTTCAACGAAATAGCGCGCAAAGGGGGCTTTGACCCCGTCATCGGAAGAGATGATGAAATACGGAGAATAATGCAGGTCCTCTCCAGGCGGACGAAAAACAACCCCGTTCTCATAGGGGAGCCGGGCGTGGGTAAAACGGCTATCGCCGAAGGTCTGGCGCAGCGTATCGTCAATGGCGATGTCCCCGATAGCCTGAAGGAAAAACGCGTGGTCGCCCTCGACATCAGTTCCCTTGTTGCAGGCGCGAAGTACCGCGGCGAATTTGAGGACAGGCTCAAGGCCGTTCTGAAAGAGGTAACGGAGGCCAGCGGAGAAATCATTCTATTCATCGACGAGATGCATACCATGGTGGGCGCCGGTGCCGCCGAAGGGTCCGTCGACGCCTCAAACATGCTGAAGCCGGCGCTGGCCCGTGGTGAGCTCCGATGCGTGGGAGCAACAACACTGAATGAATATAGAAAGTACATCGAAAAGGACGCGGCACTGGAACGGCGATTTCAGCCGATTATCGTCCAGGAACCGACGGTGGAAGATACCATCGCCATATTACGGGGATTAAAGGAACGATACGAAGTCCATCATGGGGTGAGAATAAAAGATTCAGCTCTCATCGCTGCAGCCACCCTTTCCAATCGCTATATCAGCAACAGATTCCTCCCCGACAAGGCAGTAGACCTGATTGATGAATCGGCCGCGCGCCTCAGAATCGAACTGGACAGCCTGCCCGCCGAAATAGACGCAGTGGAAAGAAAAATTATGCAGCTTGAGATCGAGCGCGAATCCCTGAAAAAGGAGACGGACAAAACGTCAAAATACAGGACCGGGAAGATAGAGAGAGAACTGGATGAGCTCAAGAAATCGAGAGATAAAATGAGGCTGCACTGGTCCAGTGAAAAGGAAGCAATCAAAGAGATACAGACCATCAAGGAAAAGATGGAAGAACTCAAGACCCAGGAGCAGACCGCCCAGAGGGATGGCGACCTCGCCAGGGCGGCGGAAATTCGATACGGGACACTGGTGGGACTGGAGAGAGAACTGGAGGAAAAAGCAGCCGCCCTCGCCCAGTCACAGTCTGACAAAAAGATGCTCAAGGAAGAGGTGGATGACGAAGATATCGCCGAAGTCGTAGCAAAATGGACGGGCATTCCCGTTGCCAGGATGATGGAGAGCGACATCGAAAAACTACTCCATATGGAGGAGAGGCTCGGCCAACGAGTCATCGGTCAGGAAGAAGCGATCAGTGCCGTGTCAAACGCCTTGAGAAGGGCCCGATCGGGCCTGCAAGACCCCAACCGTCCCATAGGATCATTCATCTTCATGGGTCCCACGGGTGTGGGAAAAACGGAACTCTCCAGGGCACTGGCCCAGTTCATGTTTGATGACGAGCAGGCCATGGTCAGAATCGACATGTCCGAATTCATGGAAAAGCATTCCGTCTCCAGACTGATAGGGGCCCCTCCCGGGTATGTGGGATATGAAGAGGGTGGATACCTGACGGAGGCCCTTCGAAGGAAACCCTACTCCGTATTGCTCTTCGACGAGATAGAAAAGGCCCATCAGGATGTCTTCAACATCATGCTTCAGATACTGGACGACGGAAGGTTGACGGATGGACACGGACGTACCGTGGATTGTAAAAACGCCATCGTTATCATGACGTCAAACATCGGCGGTCAGTGGATACAGGACTTTTCACTGTCTGAGGAAGAGAGACAGAAGAGGACCACCGAGACGCTTAGGGCCACTTTCAAGCCTGAATTTCTCAACAGGATCGACGATATCATCACCTTCCGGTCCCTCACAAGAACGGACATAGACAAGATCATTGATATCCAGATAGGCCGAATCCAGAAAAGACTGCACGACAGAAAGATCCATCTCACATTGACGGATGGGGCAAAGTCCTACCTGTCCAAGGCGGGGTACAGTCCCATCTATGGAGCCAGACCTCTGAAGAGGACGCTTCAGAAGATATTAGAAAACAGTCTGGCAACAAAGATACTCGATGGAACCTTTGCCGAGGACGATCATATTGTGGCAGACATAGATGAGACGGGTACCGTGGTCTTTACAAAGCAGTAAAAATAAGAGGAGAGATACACATGAATACATTGAAGACGGGCATTTTGCTGGGCGCCCTGACGGGGCTCCTGATGCTCATCGGCAGATACTTCGGAGGGCAGCAGGGAGTCGTCATCGCCTTTCTCTTCGCCTTGGTCATAAATTTCGGAAGTTACTGGTTCTCAGATAAGATCGTCTTGTCCATGTATCGGGCCACCGAAGTCTCCGAAAGTCAGGCCCCCGAGCTATATGGGACAGTAAAAACACTTGCCCTGCGGGCAGGCCTTCCCATGCCCAAAGTATACATTGTCCCCGGCAACACACCCAACGCCTTCGCAACGGGAAGAAATGAAGGCCATGCAGTGGTTGCAGTCACCGAGGGCATTGTGCGTCTGCTCAACCAGGATGAACTGGAAGGGGTTATTGCCCATGAGCTGACCCATATAAAAAACCGGGACATGTTGATTGGTTCCATTGCGGCTACAATAGCGGGGGCCATCATGATGCTGGCCAGCATGGCAAAGTGGGCCGCCATATTCGGCGTGGGAAGCAGAGATGATGATGAAGGGGGAGGAATCTTCAGTCTTATCATTATGGCCATACTCGCCCCTATTGCGGCAATGCTGATACAGATGGCCATCTCCCGTTCTCGTGAATATCTTGCCGATGAAGGAGGTTCACGCATATCGGGGAAACCCTACGGTCTCGCAAGCGCACTGGGAAAACTGTCTCAGGCATCACAGGCTATTCCCATGAATGCCAATCCTTCAACGGCACACATGTTTATCGTTAATCCGCTGACGGGGAAATCGCTGGCAAACCTCTTCAGCACCCATCCTCCCGTCGAAAAAAGGATCGCCCGACTGAAGGGAATGAGGCAGTTTTAACTCATCTGCCTCTTGGACATTTCACATCATTTGTGTTAGGTAATTTCTCTGAACCCGATAAAGGGAATAAGGGTGTTAACGAAATCATCAGGAGGAACATATGTCTGAGGACGGTGATGAAAAAGGATTTGTAATCAAGGATAAAAGGATCTTTGATGAGGGGGGAGAGGTCCGCGAAGACAAGCGTGGGGAACAGGAAGAGCGAATAAAAGAGAAGAAGGAAGAAGAAAAAAAGCCGGAAACCACGGAGAGCGCAGAGGAATATGCCTTTCCGGAAATAAATTTTCCCAGCTTTATTTTATCTCTCCATACATCAGCCATGTTTCAGTTCGGCGATATCTCCGATCCTGTCTCGAAGAAAAAGGTGCGGAACCTCCCTGCAGTAAAGCAGACCATCGACATACTGGATATACTGAAAAAAAAGACATCGGGAAACCTGGATGATGACGAAGGAAAACTTCTTGACGGCATCCTTTATGAACTAAGAATGAGATATGTAAAGGAATCGGCACAGTCGTGATTACAAGAAAGTCGCCTGCCAAGGTAAATCTTGTCCTTCGAGTCCTTAGAAAAAGGCAAGACGGCTATCACGATATCCTCAGTCTGATGCAACGAATAAGCCTCTATGACGAGATGGAATTCCGTCTTGTCGGTGCAGGCATAGAGGTAAACTGTCCCGGCAGCACCCTCCCCGAAGACAGGGGAAACATCGTTTATAAAACGGTGGAGACCCTCTTCTCTCAGGTGTCATCTTTTCAGGGTGTACATATAACAATCAAGAAAAAGATCCCTGTAGCAGCCGGGTTAGGTGGGGGAAGTTCAAATGCCGCAACTGCTCTCGTTACATTGAACGAGATGATGGACCTCAACTACAGCCCCGAGGAACTGATGAAGATCGGTGCAAAGATAGGGGCCGATGTTCCCTTTTTTGTCTTTTCCAGGACTGCATGGGCCTCGGGCATTGGCGATCGCCTTCATGAAGCAACCGATATGCCTCCCCTCTGGTTTGTCCTCATAAATCCCGGCTTTGCCCTTTCGACGAAAGATATATACGAAAGCCTAAATTTAGGATTGACAAAAAAAAGGATAAAGTATAGTATCCAGCGGTTTAGATCGGTACCACAGATTGTGGGGGCACTATCTAATGATTTAGAGTGCGTGTCCCTGAAAATCCACCCGGTACTATCGAAAATCAAAGAACTTTTAATTGCCCACGGGGCACTCGGTTCTTTAATGTCAGGGAGTGGCCCTACCGTTTTTGGATTATTCGGAAGCGAAACGGATGCGGAAGGCGCTGCCCATGAATTAAGAAAGTCACCTATAGGATCTGTCTATACAGCTCATTCTATATAGGTGTTCGTTTGGAAGTATTGGGGCGTCGTCAAGCGGTAAGACACAGGACTTTGGTTCCTGCATTCGGAGGTTCGAATCCTCCCGCCCCAGCCATTTTGGAAAGAGGAAAAATTATAATGCTTGACAGATTAAGGGTGTTTTCAGGAAATTCCAATCCTGCTCTTGCGAAAAAGATATGCAAAAAACTGGGCATTCCCGTCAACGATGCCCAGGTATCTCAGTTCAGTGACGGAGAGACGAGGGTTGAAATTGATGAAAATGTAAGAGGAACGGATGTATTCATCATCCAGTCTACATGTCAACCGGTTAATGTAAGTTTGATGGAACTCCTTATCATGATAGACGGTATGAAAAGGGCATCTGCCGACAGGATAACGGCCGTCATGCCCTATTACGGCTATGCGAGACAGGATAGAAAGGTTGTCCCGCGGGCTCCCATTACGGCAAAACTGGTAGCAGATCCAGGGATTCTTCAATATTCCTGTAGATAACCTCTTCGCAACACCCATAGTTCTCGATTATTTAAAAACAAATCACAAGGAAGACCTCGTCGTGGTTTCACCTGATACGGGGGGAGTTGTCAGGGCGCGGGCCTTTGCAAAAAGGCTTGGATCATCGCTGGCTATCGTAGATAAGAGGAGAGACACGCCGAATGAATCGGAAGTTATGAATATCATCGGCAATGTAAAGGACAAATGGGCAATAATTCTGGATGACATGATCGATACGGCAGGCACGGTTACTCAGGCTGCGGTAGCCTTGAAGGAACAGGGTGCCATTGAAGTATCAACCTGTTGCACACATCCTGTATTATCGGGACCGGCCATAGACAGGATAGAGGCATCGCCCATTAAAGAGGTTGTCGTAACCGACACTATTCCGTTGCACAAAAGGGCCAAGGCCTGCAAAAAGATCAAGGTTCTCTCTGTTGCGGCGCTTCTAAGCGAGGCAATGAAAAGAATTTATTATAATGAATCAGTAAGTTCACTTTTTATTTAGGAGTTACAAATGAAAGCAGTTAAATTAAATGCCAGTACACGGAACGAATCCGGGAAGGGCGCTGCCCGAAGATTGAGAGCAACGGGATTTGTCCCGGCGATTTTTTACGGCTACGACACAGAGTCAACAATGATTCAAGTCGATTCCTCAGAACTCGTCAATATAGTGAAAGAGGGGAAAGGCGGAAGTCTCTTCGTAAAGCTGGGGATAAAACCGGCGAAGGGCAAGACTGTTGAAAAATTATCCATCATCAAGGACCTCCAGATTGATTCTCTCAAAAGAAAACTGGTCCATGCAGACTTCTATGAGATTGGAATGGACCGTAAACTGACTATCGACCTTCCCATCATCCTCCTGGGAGATCCCGTTGGCGTCGAAGAGGGAGGAGAACTGCAGCACCTCAAGAGGGATGTACAAATATCCGCTCTTCCCTCCATGCTCCCTGAAGAGATTGAAGTTGACATCAGCCATCTCAACATAGGCGATTCCATTAAGGTAGGAGACCTTTCCTTTGCAGAGGGGATTGAGATACTGGACGCCGAAGATGTCGCCATTGTCAATGTTACAATGATAAGGACGAGTGCGCTGGACGAAGAAGAAGAGGGAGCGGAAGCTGCGGTAGAAGAGGAAACCGATCAGCCGGAGGGCGACAAAGCGGCAGAGTAACAGGGCTTCCCGACAGGAGATCAGTTGAAGCTTATAATAGGACTGGGAAACCCCGGCACGCAATACGGATTTACGAGACATAACATGGGGTTTCTTGTTCTCGATGCCCTTGCCGGACAAGAGGGAATCGCAATGGCTGGCAGAAAATTCGATTCCCACATCGGCAGGGGAACGGTAGCCGGCATATCGGCCATCCTGGCCAAGCCACAAACTTTTATGAACCTCGCTGGAATAGCTGCCGGAAAGCTTGTTCGTTTTTTCAAGCTCGGCACTGAAGATATAGTAGTCGTTCACGATGATTTGGATTTTACTCTGGGAGATGTTCGGATCAAGGTGGGCGGTGGCGACGGGGGGCATAAGGGTTTGAGATCCATCATAGACCATCTCGGCAGTCCCGACTTTGTCAGGATTCGAGTGGGAATCGGTAAACCACACTCAAGATATGAAGTAGAAAGCTACGTATTGCGTCGCTTCTCTGAAGAGGAGATGAAAGGACTCCCTCCGATAATCACCGCTTCCTGCGATGCGGTGACGGAGGTTATTTCATCGGGTCCTCAAAAGGCAATGAACAAGTTCAATATGAAGGATACAAAAAAATTGAGTCAGGAGGTATGAGCGGAAGTTATGGAATTTTTAATTAATTATGCATGGTTGTGGTCAGTTCTTGGATTGGTGCTGGCGTTTGTCATCTATAAGTACGTGATGACTTTCTCGCCCGGGAACGACATTATGGTAGAAATTATGGAGCGGATTCATGCAGGGGCCATGGTGTTTCTAAAAAGGGAATATCGGATTATTGCGATTTTCGTCGTTATAGTCTTCATAATTCTCTTCTTTGCCTTGGAAAACAGGATGTCATCGGTGGCATTCCTCTCAGGGGCCATCGGGTCTTTAATGGCAGGTCTCTTCGGTATGCAGGCGGCAACACTTTCCAATGCCAGAACTGCTGAAGCAGCCAAGACCTACGGTCAGGGACGTGCCTTGACGGTAGCATTCTTTGGCGGTTCAGTCATGGGACTGTCCGTTGCTTCACTGGGATTGCTTGGATTAGGAATATTCTTCTACTTCTTTTCCGAAAAAGATCCGACGGTAATCAACGGTTTCGCCATGGGGGCATCTTCGATCGCGCTCTTTGCACGTGTCGGAGGCGGTATCTTCACAAAAACAGCAGATGTGGGATCGGACCTGGTGGGGAAGCTTGAAGCGGGTATCCCCGAAGATGATCCGAGAAACCCCGGCGTTACGGCGGACAACGTCGGCGACAACGTCGGTGATATCGCAGGAATGGGAGCTGACCTCTATGAGTCTTACTGTGGTTCAGTTATAGCGGCTATCGCCATAGCAGCCACGATGGGTAAGGGCATTGAAGGCATGACAATAAAATGGATGTCCCTGCCCATGCTTTTCATCATTGTTGGACTCTTCGCTTCAGTCATCGGGATAGGGTTATTTAATTTTCTTAAGAACATGAAACCCCAGTCGGCACTGAGCAACTCACTCTACATTGCGGGGGTGCTGTTTATCATCGGCTCATTCTTCGTGGTCAAGGCAACAACGGCAGACATGTCCGATGAATACCTGATGAGCCTCGGCATGATCAGCAAATTGGGGCCCTTCTGGGCAGTACTCGTGGGAATCGTTTCAGGCATGCTGATCGGGGGTATTACTGAGTACTACACTGCACGTAAACCGATACGAGATATAGCGGCGGCATCTCAGACGGGAGCGGCAACCAACATCATTGGCGGCTTCGCCATTGGACTCCAAAGTGTCGTACTTCCCGTATTCGTTATCGCAATGGCCATCTGGCTCTCCTTCCTTACCTGTGGCCTCTACGGTATTGCCATCGCCGGCGTCGGAATGCTGGGGACAGTGGGAATGACCATGTCTGTAGACAGTTACGGACCGATCGCGGATAACGCAGGCGGAATCGCCGAACAGGCCCATATGCCGCCCGAGACCAGAGAGATTACCGACGGTCTCGATGCAGTAGGTAATACCACGGCCGCCATCGGAAAGGGATTTGCCATCGGGTCAGCGGCCCTCACCGCACTTGCGATGTTCGCCGCCTACACGGCCACAGTAAAGACCTTTCCCGGATTCGAGAATTTTTCTCTCGAACTCACGGAAGCACGTGTCATTACCGGTGTCTTCCTCGGTGGATTGATGCCCTGCCTCCTGGCCGCACTCACCATGACAGCGGTAGGTGACGCTGCTTTTGTGATGATCAATGAAATCAGAAGGCAGTTCAGGGAGATCCCCGGCATTATGGAAGGGACAACACCCCCCGACACAAACACCTGTGTCGATATTGCCACCACGGCGGCATTAAAGCGAATGATTGTACCCGGTGTTTCGGCAGTAGTGGTACCCGTTCTGGTAGGCATACTCATCGGACCGCAGGCACTGGGAGGATTCCTCGCAGGCGCGACACTGGTGGGCGTAATTCTCGGTCTCCTCATGGCCAACGCAGGCGGTGCCTGGGATAACGCAAAGAAATACATTGAGCAGGGAAATTTCGGCGGAAAAGGTTCTGAAGCACACAAGGCGGGAGTCATCGGTGATACAGTAGGCGACCCCTTCAAGGATACCTCGGGCCCGTCGATGAACATACTGATCAAATTGATGTCCGTCGTTTCGCTCGTTACGGCTCCGGCAATTATTGCCCTTTACAATATGATCTATTAAGAGCAGACACAGAAAGTTCCACCATAAAAAGGGGTGAATTCATTCACCCCTTTTTATTAATGCTGCGGATAAAAGAACTTGACACATAATAATCGAGATTGATATAAATCAAAGCAAGAACATATCGTTAGTATAAAGGGTTATTATGATTGTTGTGCACATTCATAGAAATTTGTGGTAAAGGGCCTTCTCCTTTCATGGGAAGGCCCTTTTTTTAGCCCGCCACAGGCTTTTATCAAAGAGCAAGGAAGAAGGATATGACAAAGAAAAAAGTTGTCATGGATGCCGAGGCGATCGACAGATCCCTCACAAGAATCACATATGAAATACTGGAAAGAAACAAGGGCACGGAAGACCTGGTCGTTATCGGCATCAGAAGGGGCGGCGAATGCCTGGCCAAAAGGCTCAGTAAAATGATTGGAAAGATTGAAGGCACTGAAATCCCGATGGGTATTCTGGATGTCACCCTCTACCGGGATGATTTCATGACCAGCAAGGAGAAGCCCACGCCGAGGAAAACAGATATACCCTTCTCACTGGATCAGAAAAAGGTCATCCTCATCGATGATGTTCTTTTTACCGGACGAACTATCAGGGCGGCCATGGATGCCTTGATAGACTTCGGAAGACCCAGGCTCATCCAACTGGCCGTCCTTATCGATCGGGGACATAGAGAACTCCCCATTCGCGCCGATTTTATCGGAGGAAGTCTCCCCTCTGCACTCTGGGATGAGATAAAGGTAAGTCTGAACGAACAAATGGAAGGGGATGAGGTCTTGATTATCGAAGGATAATAGACTTCGAACTCGCGTCAGGGCCTTCCCGACTAATGGGATGTGATTCCTATGGCAGAGCATGACCCTTCCAACGAATAGGATTGAGGCAACAGTATGGAACTATCAAAAAAAGATATCCTCGACATTGGCGATCTGTCCGTCGAGGAGATAAATCTTATCCTCGATACGGCGGAATCATTAAAGGAGATATCTACGAGGAAGATCAAAAAGGTCCCCACTTTGAGGGGTAAGACCATTATCAATCTCTTTTACGAAGCCAGCACCAGGACCAGGACGTCCTTTGAAATAGCGGCCAAGAGACTGAGCGCAGATGCGGTAAACATCTCAACCAGCACCAGCAGTGTCGCAAAGGGCGAAACGCTTATCGATACGGCCAAGACCCTGGAATCCATGAGTCCCGACATAATAATTATCAGACACAGCGCCTCGGGGGCACCCCACATTCTTGCCCGATTATTGCAGCAATCAGTTATTAATGCAGGTGACGGCAAGCATGAGCACCCCACACAGGCACTCCTCGATATGATGACACTGAGAGAAAAGAGGGGGTCCCTTGAGGGACTGAAGGTAGCCATTGTAGGAGACATAGCGCACAGCAGGGTGGCACGCTCCAATATACACGGTCTGACAAAAATGGGGGCAGAGGTTGCCCTCTGCGGCCCTGTGGTGATGATGCCCAGGCATATTGAAAAACTCGGCGTTACCGTTCACCACAGCATGGAAGACGCAATCAGGGGCGTGGATGTGATCATGATGTTACGTATCCAGTTTGAAAGGCAGGGGACCAACACATTCCCATCCATGAGAGAATACTCAAAATATTATTGCCTCACCGGTGACAGGATCAGGCTGGCACATGACGACGTTCTGGTAATGCACCCGGGACCCATCAACAGGGGAATCGAGATTGCCCCCGACGTGGCCTACGGTCCCTATTCGGTCATACTTAACCAGGTTACAAATGGCGTTGCAGTCAGGATGGCACTTCTCTACCTGCTGGCAGGAGGAAAATGATGAAAATACTACTCAAGGGCGGACGGATCGTAGACCCTTCACAAAATATAGATTCGACAATGGATATATTGATAGAGGGAGACACAATCTCTCGCATCGAAAACACAATAGACCCAGTAGCGGGAGCGCAGGTTTTTGACCTGAAAGATAAGGTCGTTTCACCGGGATTGATCGATATGCACACACACCTGAGAGAGCCCGGTTTCGAATATAAGGAAACGATCCGAACGGGGAGTGAGGCAGCGGTGGCAGGCGGATTTACGGCCATTGCCTGCATGGCAAATACTGAACCCGTCAATGACAACCGTTCGATAACCGAATTTATTCTGAAACAGGCCCGGCTTGCCGATATGGCTCATGTCTACCCCGTGGCGGCCGTAAGCAAGGGACTGAAAGGCAAAACACTGGCGGAATTTGGTGAATTAAAGGATGCCGGGGCGGTTGCCCTTTCCGATGACGGCAATCCCGTCGAAGATAGCGGCCTCATGAAAAATGCCCTTGAGTATGCATACTCACTGGGGATGCCCGTCATATCGCACTGCGAGGATAAGGGCCTGGCGTCGGGAGGTGTAATGAATGAAGGCCTCGTATCCACACTGTTGGGCCTGCAGGGGATTCCAAATATCGCCGAAGATATCATGACGTCGCGAGACATCGCCATAGCAGGGTATACGGGAACATCTGTTCACATATCCCATGTCAGCACTGCAGGATCGGTGCGGGCAGTGAGAGAGGCGAAGAAGATGGGGATTAAGGTGACGGCAGAGACGGCGCCCCACTATTTCGCTCTGACAGACGATGCCCTGAAGGGATACTCTACCGATTTCAAGATGTATCCCCCCTTACGAAGCAGAGAAGACACGGAAGCTATAATGGCCGGACTCCAAGACGGCACGATAGACGCGATTGCAAGCGATCACGCCCCCCATTCTACCATCGAAAAGGATGTGGAGTTCGATTATGCCGCCAACGGCATCATAGGGCTGGAGACATCGCTTTCTGTCTCTATGAAACTCGTCGATGAAGGTATCCTTTCTCTGGGACAACTCATAGAAAAGATGAGTACAAATCCCGCAGCGATCTTAAAGATACCGAAGGACACGTTACAGAAAGGCGCCACAGCCAATATCACCGTCATAGACACTCACAAAGTCTGGACGGTAGACAGTGAACGGTTTCGCTCAAAAAGCCGGAATACACCCTTTCAGGGATGGCAATTGAAGGGTAAGGCCGTGCTGACCATCGTCAGCGGCAAAGTCAAATACTCAGAAATGGGCTGACGTCGCAACCTGTGGGCAATATCCCCATCGCCGAAACATTTGTAATGCCTTCCTGATCTCAGGACGGCCATTGTGGCAATTGCGCGACTGGCAGGTAATCTCAAAGTCGTGTTTACTCACACGATGAGTTCTTCCAATACCTGCCAGGGTAATCATCTTTCCTCTGGTAAGACCCCATACGACTGAAATCTAATTTCTTGTAGTATTGAAAAAGAAATGCTAGCTTACGACCACTTAATGTCCATTATGCCGGTGCAATCATGAAAAAAAGTAAAGAAGTGGATTATCTCAACCAACTAAAACAGAATATCGAGCTTAAGAAGGAATTCGATATCATCAATCTCTTTTCGAAGCTCCATCACGCGGACATTGCCGATCTCATAGAAAACCTGAAAGAGGAGGAAAAGATCCGCCTCTTTTCACTCCTCGATATCGAAAAGGCATCCGATGTTATTCTGGAACTGAATGACATCTCAAAAGAACAGATCATCGAAGACCTGTCCGACAAAAAACTGACGGAAATCATCGATGAAATGGACTCCGACGATGCGGCCGACTTTATTGCCGAATTGGACGAAGAACAGGCGAAAACCGTCTTGGACGGCATCGAACCTGAAGAGTCTGAAGACGTCAAAGAACTCTTGAAATATGATGAAGACACTGCCGGCGGCATCATGCAGTCAGAACTCATATCCATCCGGGAAGATGCCAAGGTGATGGATGCCGTCAAAACCATTGTAAATCTCTCCGATGAAATCGAATCTGTATACAACGTCTTTGTCGTCGATAAAGACGACCGTCTGGTAGGGACTATCCCACTTCAAAAACTGATCAGCAGCAAGAGAAGTCAGCGTGTTTCCGAGGCCATTGACCCCTCAATCCCCAGCGTCAACACCGATGTCGATCAGGAAGAAGTCGCGCGGATGTTCGAAAAATACGATCTCATCGCCCTCCCCGTCGTAGACCAGGAAAACCGTTTACTGGGGAGAATCACCGTCGATGACATCGTCGATGTCATGCAGGAAGAAACATCGGAAGACCTGTACCGTATAGCCGGTCTTCATGAAGATGACAGTGTATTCAACAGCCCCATGAGTTCAATAAAGAAGAGACTTCCCTGGCTCTTACTTAACCTGCTGACAGCCCTCGTATCCGTTCTTGTCATCGGTTTTTTTGAGGATACCATCAAGGTAATGGTGGTCCTTGCCGTTTTCATGCCCGTTGTGGCAGGACTCGGTGGAAACGCGGGAAGCCAGACACTGACTCTGATAGTCCGGGGACTCGCTCTTGGAGATATAACCTTTGAAAATTCGAAAAAGGCGTTCTACGGGCAGATATTAGTAGGAATCGCTAACGGTGTGCTCGTGGGGGTAGTCATCGGCATCATAGCCTATCTATGGAAAGGTATACCCATGTTGGGTCTCGTTCTCGGGCTGGCCATGATAATCAACATCTTTGTGGGCACACTGATAGGGACCCTGATTCCCCTCGGTCTGAAGCGGATGAAGTCAGACCCGGCCCTCGGTTCGCATATTTTCCTGACGGCCTTTACGGACGCCTTCGGATTTCTCTCTTTTCTCGGTCTGGCAACTATTTTTCTGAAATTACTGACATGATGAAAAGAACCACATATGAGGCATCGGCCTTCGTCCTCTCTTCCCTTGATTATGGCGAATCGGACCGCATCGTAACATTCTTCACAGACAGGTACGGAAAGATAAAGGGCATCGCAAAGGGAGCGCGGCGCAGTCAAAAGAGATTTGCAAATGCCATCGAATTGTTTTCTCTCTCCAAAATTCTCTTCTCCCGAAACCGTACGAATGGTCTCTTTTTCATAGAAAATTCCGACGTCATCGACCATTATCCAAAGATACGAGAGGACCTGGAAAAGACGATGGCGGCATCTTACATGATTGAATTGACGGAACAGTTCACCGTTGAAGGGAGAAGTAGCAGAAAGACTTTTTGCCTCTTAAGGGACTTCTTCCAATTCCTGGAGGGAGAACAATTCACAGAGGAATGTCTGAGGTTCTTCGAATTGCGTCTCATTAAACTTTCGGGATACGACCCGATCCTGGGGGAATGCGTAGTCTGCAACACCCCTCTCGATGAAATCAAGACACCCTGCTTCAGCGCCGCAGATGGCGGCATTGTATGTCTGAACTGCAACCAGCAGAACACCAATGCACTCCCCGTCTCCGTCGGCACAGTGAAAATGCTCCTCATGGGAAAAGAAATGGAGATGGCAAAGATCCACCGTCTCAATCTTTCCAGACAATCATCGAGAGAGAGCAAGGCAATCCTGGAAAGCTTCATACAATTTATCCTCGGAAGAGAGTTGAAATCGGTACGCATACTCAGAGAAATCCAACGACTGATGGCCTGAAGCAAAGTCACATCGCCGGCGCCTCTTCTCGTAACAGGTGATTTGATTTGCCTTGACAGTCCCCTACCATCATGCTAATTTTCCCACCAATTACCATATGAGTTGTAAAATCAAGGAGGAACGATGACCTTTCAGGATTTGATATTAGCCCTCGAAAGATACTGGGCCGATCAGGGATGTATTATCCAGCAGCCCTATGATATCGAGGTGGGAGCGGGAACCTTTAATCCCGCCACCTTCCTCAGGACACTCGGTCCGGAACCGTGGAACGTGGCCTACGTGGAGCCGTCGCGCAGACCCACGGACGGAAGATACGGGGAAAATCCAAACCGGTTGCAACACTACTACCAGTATCAGGTAATCATGAAGCCATCCCCCCTGGATATACAGAATATGTACCTCAATTCCCTGAAAAGCTTCGGCATTGATCCACTGAACCATGACGTGAGATTTGTGGAAGACGACTGGGAATCGCCCACGCTGGGTGCCTGGGGCCTGGGATGGGAAGTGTGGCTCGACGGAATGGAAATAACGCAGTTTACCTACTTTCAGCAGGTGGGAGGAATCGACCTGAATCTCATCAGCGTTGAAATAACCTATGGAATCGAGCGCATCGCCATGTACCTTCAGGAGATAGACAACGTCTATGATCTCGAATGGGCCCATGGAATAAAGTACGGTGATGTCCACCACAGGAGCGAAGTCGAATTTTCCACATATAACTTCGAAGAGGCGGATGTCCCCATGCTGAGGAAACTCTTCGATATGTACGAGGCGGAATCAAAAAGGATGGCCGAAAAGGACCTTGTATTACCCACCTATGACTATTGCCTCAAATGTTCCCATGCCTTCAACATACTCGATGCGCGCGGCGCCATAAGCGTCACGGAAAGAACCAGTTATATCGGAAGGATCAGAGACCTGGCACGGTTGAGCGCAGAAGGATATGCAAAACAGAGGGAAGACATGGGATATCCACTTATGGGCAGGTGGAGTAATAAATAATTTTACCTCTTTCGCATGTAAGTTCATCAACGACCGCATAAAAACCTTTTGCTTGGATAACTTTATTACGAAAGAACCATAATTTTTACAGTGGAGATATATTTCTTATGAGTAAGGAACTTTTATTAGAGATAGGGACGGAAGAGATACCGGCCCTCTTCCTGCCAAAGGCCCTTGAAGATATGAAGGCGATGATTGCAAAGGAGCTTTCCACCAAACGGATCGGTCATGGAGCAATTACGGCCATGACTACGCCGAGACGACTCTTTCTCCATGTAGGCGGCGTTGCGACGAGACAGGAAGACCAGGTCATAGAAAAACTCGGACCCGCCACGCGGGTCTCCTTCGATGAAGCGGGGAATCCCACGAAGGCGGCCCTCGGTTTCGCAAGGGGGCAGGGGATGGATATCGCTGAACTGGAACGGGTAACCACGGAAAAGGGTGAATATATTTGTGCCAGAAAGAAAATAACAGGAGAGGCAACAGAGACACTCCTTGCGCAACTGCTCCCCCCCTTTATCGCGGCGATCCCCTTTCGAAAGTCCATGCGCTGGATGAGTCTTGACATGCGCTTTGCCCGTCCCATCCACTGGATCGTCGCCCTCTTCGGAGGAGAGATTATCCCCTTTACCGTCGAAAATATTTCCAGCGGCAATATGAGCCGCGGCCATCGTTTTATGGCCCCCCAGTCCTTCGAAGTAAAAGGCCTCGACGATTACCTTCAAAAGACGCGGGAACATTTCGTCATAGTCGATCCCCGTGAAAGGGAACAAATCATAACCGAAGGAACGCAGAAGGCGGCCCGAGATGTATCGGGACAGGTCCTGAAAAGTGAAGAACTCCTCAAAGAGGTCACATTTCTCGTTGAATATCCCTCTGTTGTCTGCGGAAGTTTTGAGGAGGAATATCTCAACCTCCCCAAAGAGGTCCTCATAACGAGCATGATGAAGCATCAGAAATATTTCCCAGTAACCGATGATAAGGGCAATCTCCTGCCGCATTTTATAACCATCAACAATACACTTGCCAGAGATCCTGCCGTAGTGCGGCGCGGAAATGAAAAGGTAATCCGGGCACGACTGGCCGATGCCAAATTTTTCTTTGAAGAGGATCAGAAGATCTCCCTCGATGATCGTGTGGAGGGTCTCAAAGATGTCGTCTTCCACAGCCGCCTGGGAACTTCCTATGAAAAGGTAACCCGCTTCAAGAAACTTGCCCTCTCTATAGCGGACAAGATCAATCCCGCTATCAAGGACAACGTTGCGCGCACTGCCACACTTTGTAAGGCCGATCTGGACACACAGATGGTTGGAGAATTCGCCAACCTCCAGGGCATCATGGGACGAGAGTATGCCCTGATAGCAGGCGAAAATCCCGTCGTTGCACGGGCAATCTATGAACACTACCTCCCCGTCGCCGCCGGGGGAACGCTCCCGGAGACCGATGAAGGGGCCATTGTCAGCATCGCCGACAAGATGGATACCATATGCGGCTGCTTCGGTGTAAAGCTGATTCCCACGGGAACGGCAGACCCCTATGCCCTGAGACGGCAGGCACTGGGCATAATCAACATAATTCTCAACAAGGAATATCCCCTGCTCCTGGAAGAACTTATCGACACAAGTCTTTCCACCCTGGCAGACAAGTTAAAAAGGAATCCCGAAGAAGTCAAATCCAATGTCTTGGAGTTTTTCAAGGGGAGATTCGAAAACCAGCTCATTGCCCAGGGGAACTCCTACGATACGGTGGATGCCGTTCTGACATTCGGAGCATCGGACCTGGTCCGATCCATCAAGAAGATCGAAGCACTCAAGGTCTTCAAGGATCATCCCGATTTCGAACCACTGGTCATCGCCTTCAAACGAGTGGTCAACATCTTAAAAGACTTCACCGGCAAATCGATAGACCCGTCACTCTTCGAGTCGGATGAAGAGAGGAACCTCTACGATGCCTTCACCGAAATCAATAAAAGGGTCGTGTCGCTCGTTGGAGAAGATAAATACAAAGAGGCCCTTATAGAGATCGCCAGATTCAGAAAACCGGTCGATGCCTTCTTCGATACCGTCCTCGTCATGGCGAAAGACGAGAAGATAAAGTTCAACAGGCTCTCTCTCTTGAAGGAGATATCCACCCTCTTCTATCGCATGGCGGACTTTTCCAGGATCGTTACTGAATAAAAAAACGCCGCTCACGACGAATTTCACTGTGAGCGGCGTAATTTTCGATCAAACAATTGTGTTTCTTAATTGGTGCTAATTGCGATCTTTTTGATCTCCTTCGCTTCCGCCTTCGGCAGCGTAAGGGTCAGGACACCATCCCTATAGGCTGCCCCGACCTTATCTTCTTCCACTTTTTCGGGAACGACAAAGCTTCGATGGAAGGAACCGTAGTATCTTTCAACGCGATGGAAGTTATCTCCATTCTCTTCCTTTTCACGCTTCTTTTCACCTTTTATCTCCAAGACACCATCAGAAAAGGTTACTTCCACATCCTTTGAATCTATACCGGGGATCTCGGCGCTTACTACATATTCCTTATCATTTTCCGAAATATCGAAGGCCGGAACCCAGTTTTTCCCCTCACCGAAAATGGTGGGAGCTTCTATGCCATCGAAAAATTGATCTAATGAACCCCTCAGGGGAAACATCGAACTCTTTCTCGGAGTCAACTGTAACATTCTTGTCATGATATATAATCCTCCTTTTGGATTATTTTTTTATTTCTCTCAGTTATAATTTAAGTACTTTTTTATGCTAGTCAAGTGCGGGAAGGAATGCAGAGATAACGTCGTGGTAGGCGTTTGCCTCGGGGAATGTAGAAAAGGTTTGTGAAGGTGTGTTCAATAGACGAGGTCGAAGTTCTAGCTTCTCCAAAAGGAAGGAGCAAAGATTACCAACACGGTAAACACGTCTAAACGTCCAACCAGCATACTAAAAGAGAGGAACCACTTGCCGGCTTCAGAAATGTGAGCATAATTCTCGAAAGGACCAACCATTCCAAAGCTGGGACCAATATTCCAGACAGTAGCTACAACAGACATAAAGGCACTAAAAAAATCCATGTCGCTGAGAATGCACATCATCACACCCCCAAAAACGACAAAGAATATATTTATAACAAAATATCCCAATACGCCGTCAATGGCATTGGAATCGACGCTGCGACCATTGAGCCGAATCGGTGTGATCACCAGCGGTTGAACGATACGAGCCTGTTTTGCATACAGATATTTGCACAAGATAACCACATGAATGACCTTAATCCCGCTGGTCGTAGAACCTGCACAGGCCCCTAAAAACATTGAAATAAAGATAATCCCCTGTGCATCCTGAGGCCAGAGTTCATAGTCTGCCGTGATAAGACCTGTGGTAGTCAAAATGGAAACTACCTGAAATGTACCATAGCGAAATGCCTCTGTAATAGAGGGATATACCCCGTCTTTCCAGAGCAGAAAGGCAATGAGTGAACAGAGTGAAACAAGTAAGACAATATACCAGCGGAGTTCAGTATTTTCCCGGAGCGTTTTATGTTCCCCGTTAAATAAGTTATAATAAAGGATAAAGTTTACGCCTCCCAGGAACATCAAAATTATAATTACCCACTCAAAATAGG
>Ga0307990_1001088_pt1 | contig 23131 bp, 17 predicted proteins | sample EllFjometagen129_FD_203168 | JGI IMG/M metagenome (GOLD analysis project Ga0307990, IMG submission 203168) | Marine microbial communities from Ellis Fjord, Antarctic Ocean - #129 | ecosystem: Environmental > Aquatic > Marine > Unclassified | place: Southern Ocean | collected 2014-10-08
ATAACCTGCAAAGCTTGCTCATAACCGTACGCCCCAGCTAGATTAAAGTCATAATGTGCCAATCCACAAAGCGATTGCATATGCAGTTTTTCACCACCAACTAAACGATCGAACCGCCTGGTCATAAAGTGTCGTCGTCCATTTTCTTCAAATAGTCTGCAGGGAGCCATAGTGATCCCTGCATCAGTCGCCATTCTGTAATAACCATATTCTATTGCACCGTATCCCTCTGGGTCTTCGCTCTCCTTGTCTTTATTACCACGTACTCCATCAAACTTAATCAGCCAATACTCAAAACCCCTGGCCGCACTCACCTGGCCGGAGCGAACCTCATTGGTCTCCGGATGCCAAGCTATAACCGCTTTTGCCCTTGCCCCTCCTGCCGATGTGCCGACTTGAAGAATATCCTTCAACGCATCCTCCTTGCTACTTTCATTACTGAATGACACCTTCAGATTGTTGCTGTCTGTTAGCACTGCCGTTGCAAGTTCGACAAGCTTCTGTACCTCAATACGCGATGATTGGCGGGGCGAAGGCCCAATTGAAGGAAAAAACTCTAGTGCTCCCATCCCCCTTGAGCCGGTGTAGCATAATCGTTCCACAGCATTGAATCCCCCGGAGGGACGCCCCTCTCTGGCCAACCATGCATCAATAAGAGCATTACCAAATTTATCAGGTAATGAATCCGCTAAAAGCCCCGGTAAACCATGAAAGGTCTCAGGGTTGAGACTGGCAAACGTGTAACGACGGCGCGAAAGAGGCATTACAAGCGGGGACAACTCGATTCCGCTACTACAAAATGGAGAGGCATATTCAAATGTCGTTGAAAGAGAACCATCCTCCTGTGCCACAGCACCAATGGTTTTCCCCCATAATTTCACTTCTGCGACAGTACTCATTACTGTTCACCCCACTGCCATATTTCATGATCCTTGTTTTTCACCTTGCGGGAGGCACGTTGCCGTCCTTTGCCCTTCAACTTCAAAAGATCCATTGGACGCGCACCAGCTTCCGGCATCAATCTATCAATCCCGTCCAGCAGCTTCAGGAAACGAAGTATTCGAATCATTGTAGACATCTGGGTCGATGCACCGGACTCAATCCGTTCCACAGTCCGCTTAGAAACCCCGGCCTGCTCTGCCAGATCAGCCTGAGTCAGCTGAAAATCCAATCGACATTGGGCAATGCGCCCGCCAAACTCTCGCAGAATCGCTTCATCCGTAAGTAATCCGTCAATTTTCATCGTCAATTCCTCTGTATTTACGAATAATATATCGCATAATATGGCGAATTACAAGCATATAACCAATTAATTCGTCAAAAACGACGACTTAAATTAGAGAGTATCTTTTACACACTATCCCATGAGCCCCGGTTAACCCTGTCCATAAAACAGCAGTTTCTTACACGGCATGAAACACTACTGTACCCCTGAACTCAATCCCACAATCTTGCGACAGTGCGGACAGCAGAATACGCGATTAATCGAGAACCACCCGCGCTTAGGGTCTGCGCGGAAATAAAATCATAAATTTTTGTGTCGAGGCGCATGCCTGACAAGGCGCGGAAACACAGGAATATTTAGATATTTCAAGCTTCCACAACGATGTCAGACATGATGCATTCGCCACCAAAATGTGAAGTTATTTTCGCGTGGGACCTCCAACCTCAACCAGCTTCGACACCTCCATCTCACAGAAGGGACAGACAGGAACAATATCTTTCGTCTCAATACCTACAGCCATTCTTCTCCTCTTTTCTTAGTTTATCCATCTTAAAAATCGAAATCACAATTATTACAACTCCTACAGGGAAAACAATCCAACCGACCGCCGTTGTCCAGAGAGCCAGACTGATACTTTCAGCCACTACCCCAACTTCAGACGACCCGCTACCTAATCCATCAAAGGCCATAGACATGCCAACCGCTGTTCCAAGCATCCCCCACACAGGACCAAGTCCCAAAACGCATCCGGCAACTAACCAACTCATCAATTTTGTTTTCTGTTTCATATTTTTATCTTTCTTTCATAACAATGATACTGATAACTGACCTTCAGGAGCGATATCCGGGGCATGAACATTGCTATTACTGAGCAGCTCAAGCTGTTCGATGGCAAACGCTTCTATTGCTGATTCAGTTAATTTACTCATGTTTCTTTCTGCACTCTTTCTTTAAACCTTTTTTAATTCTTTCTTAATATTTTTTAAATTATTAAACCAACAACACAATATATAGACTAATACAACAAAACATACACAACATATTGATCTTTTAAGCAATTTATTTCTTTTTTATTCTGCATTTGTTCTGCATTTATTCTGCAATTATTCTGCAATTCGCCACACTGGCACTTTTTTCGACCCGGCATTGAATATACGGCCTGAACGCCGTATATTCGTTAATAGATTACTGATTTTTACCTTTTTTTGATCATCATCAAAAGCGTCGCTTAACTTATTCCACAACAGTGTATCAATTTCTTTTCGGGATGCTTTATCAAACTTGCCTAGATAATCCATTATCAACTTGGCATAAAACTCATCATCCTGACCACGGGCATGTATATACGCTGCTTGGTGTCCTGTAACCTTAGCAACACCGGAAGAAACAAACAAAATCACCCGTCCAAACTCATGCTCCACCTCATGAATTTCAACAAAGGAAATGCGGTTGGTTGTCTGCTTTGCGATCTCCTCTTTGATGCTATCCAGATCTTTACGCACACTACGGTAAACAGTACCAACCACCTGCCGACTGTTATTTACTCCACCCACAAACTGAAGCTTCAACTCGTATCATCGGTTCAGCAGCACCTGCTTCGTGATTGGTCACTAAGAGCCTACGCTCTCCCATGCCGCATCATAGCTTTCAGCATTTGCAAAATACCTCTTAGCGTTATCCACAACCCGTTTCAACATCTCTACATCATCTTTGGCCAGCCCATCAACTTTAACGAGTGCGTAGATATGCTCCTCTGTAAAAGATCCATATAATTGGCCAATAGTCACATTGAAAAACAGAGCGGTCAGCATGGTTACTCGCTCAAAGGAAATCGTTATCTGCTGACCACTCTTCAACAGAGGGTCTATTTCATTAAAAACTTTTTGACCGTCTTCCAATGATATACATAATGAGCTACCAATAATATCGACTACACGTAAATAAATTCGATCACTCATAACTAACTCCTATCACAATACTTACGTCATATCAAGACTTGGTGCCTGAAATCAAAGGTTCTGGTTGAAAGGTAAGGCCAAATACATGTATGAATTTTCATTAAAATTTGCGAAGAATTATGCAAATAATTCCTTTTTTGTAGCCAAAAAGAGTCAGTTGTCGCAGGTCAAACGCACAGTTTCAACAACCAGTATCAAATTACTTTGCATCGCCAGACAACTCATTGGCAATCATTTCTGCCTGTTTCAAAACTGTCTCCGTTGCCAGCAGTTGCATATCTGGCGGGTAGCCATATTTGCGCAACAGACGTTTAACGACAACTTTAAGTTTAGATCGCACATTCTCTTTTATCTGCCAGTCAATGCTGGCATTCTCCCGAATCCTCTGCGTAAGCACCACCGCCAATTCGCGCAGTTGGTCCTGCTTCATTAACTGCCGGGCACTGTCATTACTGGATACCGCTGTATAAAATGCATATTCGAAATCAGAGAGTCCCATTTTCTTTGCTTCTTCATCAGAAGCAACAATCTCTTTGCTGATTTTGATCAACTCATCTATTACCTCAGCAGCAGTAAGAATCTTGTTCTGGTATTTTCTTATGGACTCCTCAAGCATCTCCATCAAAGATTTACTCTGCACTAGATTTTTTCGAGCTCGTATCTTCAGCTCATCGTTCAACAGCTTCTTTAAAACCTCCAGAGCCACATTCTTATGCTGATAGTCTTTCAACTCTGCCAGAAACTCATCTGAAAGAATGGATATATCCGGCTTCTTGATACCGGCAGCATCAAACACGTCGATCACCTGCTCCGATACTAGCGCCTGGTCTATAACCTGCCTGATAGTAGTTTCAATATCTTCATTAGTACGGCCGCCACCTGTCGAAATAAATTTAGATAAACGCGCTTTAACTGCCTGAAAGAAAGCCACTTCATCTTTAACATCCATGGCCTGCTCATGAGGTATGGCTATGGCAAAGGCCTGCGACAAAGCCGTCACCTCCCGAACATAACGGTTTTTGCCATCTTCCAACCCAAGAATATGCTCCTCTGCAGCTAATATCAGAGCAAGCTTTTGAGCGGTCTCTGCACCAAAATACGATTCATAGGCAAATCCATGATACATAGCGGAGACAACTTCGATTTTCTCCAGCATCAGGGCAACAGCCTGTTCCTGCAACAAAGTTGGATCACCTCGGCCTCCAGAATCGGAGTAGAACGATAGAGCCTCCTTTAAATCAGCGGCAATACCAAGATAATCAACTACAAGCCCACCCGGTTTATCTTTATACACACGGTTAACCCGTGCAATGGCCTGCATCAGGTTATGCCCACGCATTGGCTTGTCAATATACAACGTGTGCAGACAGGGCACATCAAAGCCTGTAAGCCACATGTCGCGGACAATCACCAGCTTCAACTCATCGCTATCATCCCGCATACGTTCAGCTAGCAGCTTACGATTCTGCTTGGTAGTGTGGTGTTTAGCCAGCTTCGGTCCATCACTGCTCGCTGCGGTCATCACAACCTTAATAATCCCCTTGTTCAAATCATTGGAGTGCCATTCCGGTCGCAACTTAACAATCTCATCATATAACTCCACCGCAATCCTGCGCGACATACTGACAACCATAGCTTTACCCGCAAAAACCTCCTGCCTTGCTTCAAAGTGACTGACTATATCCTGTGCAACATTCTCAATCCGCTTTTCACTGCCTACAAGCGCCTCCATCTGCGTCCACTTTGCCTTGGCTTTTTGCGTATCAGTAATTTCGTCCTGCGCCAGCTCATCATCCAGCTCCTTGATAAGTTGTTTACCCTCATCACTCAGGGCAACCTTTGCCAGACGACTCTCATAGAAAATTCTGACCGTGGCTCCATCCTCCACCGCTTGGGCAATGTCATAAACATCCACATAGTTGCCAAAAACCGCCGGCGTGTTCACATCGGTACTCTCAATCGGAGTGCCTGTGAATCCAAGATATGTAGCCATCGGCAAGGCATCTCGCAAATACTTGGCAAACCCATAGACCACCTTTTTACCGATCACAGTGCCACTTTTATCTTTCAAATCAACAGTCTTTGCAGAAAATCCATACTGCGTTCGATGCGCCTCATCGGCAATCACCACAATATTCCGCCGACTGGAAAGTTCCTCGTAGACATTCCCCTCTTCCGGCTGAAACTTCTGAATTGTTGTAAATATCACCCCACCGGAACCCACTTGCAACAGCTCCTTCAATTGCTGGCGGTTCTCAACCTGCTTTGGCTCCTGCCGTAACAATTGCTTACACGATGCAAAAGTATCAAATAACTGATCATCCAGATCATTCCTGTCAGTAATCACCAGAATCGTAGGATTGTTCAGAGCAAGCACCACCTTGCCCGTATAAAACACCATTGAAAGAGATTTACCTGATCCTTGCGTATGCCATACAACACCAGCCTTGCGATCACCAACCGGCTGTTCTGCAACATCCGGCAGCGCATATGCGGCTGGGCTCTCATCCGCCTCCATCTTTGACAACATATCCGTTGCACGCAGCGTCGACTTAACCGCCTGATTCACCGCATAGTACTGATGATATGCTGCAACCTTCTTGATGGTGGTAATGGTGGTTATACCGCCATTGCCACCATTGGCGCTATTACCACCATTACCACCACCCTCTCTTCCGTCTCTCCCAAGGGGAGAGAAACTTTGCGTTGCTAGTGATCCGCTGCCATTGAGGACCTTGACTTCCTTCTGTTTTTCACAAGAGAGGCTTTTGAAAACTTCTATTAAAACTTTTTCTGGATTGTCGAACAACTCCGCATTTTTAAACCTCAAAATTCTGTTGCCGACACTGGATAAATACTTATCACGGATAATATCTTTTGACTTTTGCTTTGGGTTGTCATGTATGCCACCGTCAAACTCAATAACCAGGCGCTCTGAATGACAATAGAAATCGACAATATAATGGCTGATCTGATGTTGCCGCCTGAATTTAAGATCCAGAAATCGTTTATTTCTAACCAAATCCCAAAACAACTCTTCAGCATCCGTTTGTTTTTCTCGCAATTCTCGTGCCCGATCCGTCATCCCGGCAAATAACAGCCCCCCTCGATACTGATAACTCTTTTGTGTTTGAACAGCCTGCTGCTCACAGAAAGCTCCTCCCTCCCCCCGTGAAGGTTGTATTTGAACAATATTACTCCCTCTCCCCCTGGGAGAGGGCCGGGGTGAGGGTTGTATTTGAACAACTCGTTGTTCAAATACAATAAAATGACGGATAAGATCCAGCAGTGTTTTCTTATCAAACATCCCCTTAATCAAAGTCTCCAACTGACTCACCAGATGCGAGGCCTCCTGCTTTCCGTCAGCGGTCTTCCAAGCCATAAAACGCGTGAACCCCGCAGAGAGCGAACCGACCTTAGCCTCCAACCCATCAGAGACAACCAGTAATGCATTATAGGTAAAGAGAGCAGGAATAAACGCTTTATATGTCTGCAACTGCCTGAAAGCCGATTTACAGGTGGCATTTTCATCAGTGGCATTCTTCAGCTCAATCACCACCAACGGAATACCATTTACGAATAGCACCATGTCCGGCCGTTTCTGAACATTGTTCTCAATCACCGTAAACTGATTGGCAACCAGAAACTCATTGTTATAAGGCTCCTCAAAATCCACCAGCCATACAAGATCTCCGCGTTCATCCCCCTTATGCTGATAACTGACCTTCACCCCCTCGGTGAGTAAGCGATGGAATGTCTCGTTATTGGCCAGCAGCTCTGGCGAATGAATCCGCTCCACCGCATTCAATGCGCTCCTCAGAACATCGGCAGACATACCGGGGTTAATACGTTTCAGCGCTCTTTCCAGCCTGCCGGTCAGCAACACATCATCATAGCTGGTACGCTCAGGGTGCTCACCATCAGGGGCAATGTCCGGGGCATGAACATAGCTGTAACCGAGCAGCTCAAGCTGTTCAATGGCAAACGTTTCTATGGCTGATTCGGTTAATTTACTCATGACAGTATTTTCCAATAACCCGCTTTTGTCGGCCCCACATGACGGATTACCCCCGATGAATGCAATTTACGCAAATGATATTTCACTCCCTCAAGGGTGACTCCAACGGCATCTGCAATTTCCTGACGGGTGACATTAGGATTACCCCGAATAATTTCCGTAATTTTGTCTTTTGTGGTTTCTTGGGTAGTTTGTAGGTTAGTTTTCCGCGTTTCTAGGGTAGTTTTAGGCTTTTCTAGGGTAGTTTCTTGAGTTTCTAGGTTAGTTTTTTGCGTTTCTAGGGTAGTCCCCTGCGTTTCCAGGGTAGTTTCTAGGCTAGTACTATCCTGAACCTTCTCTTTAACAGGAAACGGAAACTCCAACCATAAGCCGGAAGCTTCAACCCGTATCAGCGGCTCAGGGGTCTCCGCTTCATGGCAAGCCTCTAAGATTCGTTCGATACCACGCCCCCAACTCTCAATCAACCCTGCACGGAAAAAAGCATTGGCAACATCCGGATTATACGGCTCTGATGCATGTTTAGACATCAGCTTTTCAATGTCCCAATCCGGTGGCAGCGTTCCTGAGTTCCAAATCAAAAGTTTGTCGGCATACACACTGATCTGCACCGGAGCACCGCTGGCGTAATTCTTATGAATCAAGGCATTCAATACAGCTTCACGCAGGGCGGCTTCGGGCATAGGAAATTTTTCAATACGCTGAATACCACGATAAGTAATATCAGCTTTAAGGTATTTAGAAAACAGCACATCAATCGTTTTTTCAACCTGCGTAAAAAGATCTCCATTAATTTCATCCTGATATCGCAGGTCGCTATTCGTTCTAAAAAAACCGATCTTGGTATATGCACCTGTGATCAGGCTCTCCGGCACAGGATGAAACAGCAATACAGCAGCACGTTTAAGATATTTGCCATCGCGCAGCCCCAGTTTTTCAAGCAGGCTACCCGTTGGTTCCTTAAGAATCGTCTGATCAAGGCGCCGACTCTCTTTTGCCAACCGACCAAAGTTCTTAATAGCATCTTTTGAGAGATTGGCAAGCTTTACTCCTGGCACAGGCACACCATCCCAGTGTTTACCAAGTTTGCGCAACAGAAAAGCATCAAGAGCCGCACCTTTCAGTTCCTGCTTGGTACTGCCACTGCGAAAGTGGTACTGCCCTTTATAACTGACCGGATGAGGACTGGCTTCAACGCGAATTTCGATATACTCCAGCCCTTTACTTTTTCTTAAACGCACATCAGCCACAACACCGAGAATATCACGAACTTTGTTGGGAATATCCTCCAGCAACTTTGCCGCATTGCCAACACCGACAACCTCACCGGCATCATTTTTACCTATAACCAGCAGTCCGCCCTGTGCATTCGCAAAGCCACACAGCCACTTGATATAAGTATCCCGCCAGCTCTGCTTCCATTCAACATTGTGTTTTTCTTTACTCATTTTCTTTCTGCACTCTTTCTGCATTTATTCTGCAATTCATCAAAGCTAAGCGGATTTTCAACCTCTTTGAATTCAACCACTTCATTTTCTGCAGATAAATTCAAAAGGTTTTGTAATACGTTATATGCATTCATAATGTATCTCGTACCTCTTCACTCTTTTCCCAACCACCTATTACACGTATCTTCGTAAGGTATTTCAATATCTTCGAGCCACCTTCCGATGTATTCAGGGTTATGACTATTTGGCGTAGGATTTACATCATCTATTCGTACCTGAATAGGAGTTCTCACACAGTCTCCGGTAATAATGGCATGTTGCTGTGGAATTATTGGTAGTTGATCCAATAAATCTGAACTGGCACTGGACACTAAGCCTCTAATGTATTTTTGGTCATCAGGATTCTGCAAACGATGTATTATAAATGAATTACATTGCGATAGAACAGTCTTTGATAACTCCGATGGACGTTGACTACAAACAATCAAAGAGATTCCATATTTACGTCCTTCACGGGCAATGCGCTCAAACACAATTTTAGCAACAGAATTTGAATCCTCTGCAATATAATTTTGTGCTTCTTCTAAAACAATTACTATTGGATACTTACCCCTTTTGTCAGGCATGAAGTGAGACACAAACTCTATGATTAACCTTCCTAATAATGCGGTTACCGTTTCCAGAACCTCAAAGGGCAACTGAGACACATCCACTATTGTGATTTGATTAGTCTTGCTTTTGTCCTTACAACGAGCAGTGTCATTGTACTTTTTAATAAAGCTGTCTTTTTGCACCCCTCCAAAGAATCGATTAAAATCTCCAAGTATAAAAGAAATGAAGTGCGCCAATATTTCCTTATTGCTATCATTTGTGTCCTTTAGCATGAGAGGAACAGCCATTCTCTTGTCGCTAAGAAAGCTATTCATCCGTAAGCGTAAAGTTGATACAAATTCGGCTATTCGATTATTTCCTGTTGCTTCCCGAGCAATCGCCGCATCAATGAATTTTTTGCAGAGTTTCTGATAACTAAACCAAACAGGCATATCTATATTTTGTTCGCTTATTGCCTGATGTGTAGTATTTTCACCTTCCATTTTTGACACGAAAGACTCTAATCTTGAAATGACATCAGCTAAAACACTTGGTGCCACTTTCTGATAACTCGAACCATCTTTATTAGGAATCATTTCCAAAATATCATTTAAAGCTTCTCCATCTTTCAAAACAACATTTTCTGATTCCAAATCTTTTAAAGATTCGGAATAATTTTTGATTTTCCAATAATCTTCAGTAGGCCCCATTAATTGGGATAACATATCCCTAACTGCTTGTATATAAACTACTGGATGAGCATTTACATGAACACTTTCTTCAGCATTCTTCGCAAATCCTATAGCACGATTAAGCACAGGTCCTTGAGTGCCTTCACTCGGATGAAAAAGAAATTTGATATCATCCCAATTCATAAACCAATAGGGCACTTTTACTTTGTCAACCCCTCCATAATAATATGCATTGATTTGACTTAACTCCATTTCATCTTCATCAAGAGGAGGAATAAAATATGGTAAAAATGCATCTTTATACTCCCCGTTCGTATCAAAAATTACAAAGTGGGCATTTTCTAGCTGTTTTCCATCTTTGTATTGAAATTTGAATAAATTCCGAATAATGGAAGTCAATGTACACGACTTTCCTGAACCGGTATTACCAAGTATAGCTGCATGCTTTACAAAAAATTGATCAGGACATATTTTAACCTTATAGTTACTAAATGCAGGCGAAGTGCCAATTGGTATATAAAAATCTTTTTGATAGTCAACCTTATTGATATCTTGCTTGTCATCGAAAATATGTATCAGATCTTTTTCCGTCACATACCATACTGGATTATCCAATGTCGGAAAATTATACACACCCTGCACAAATTTTTCGGAGTCTGCTTGTTTGGTTATTGTTCCCAACATAGTGGCAGAGATATATCGTGCTGAAGTCGGAAGTTTAATACTAGTTGAATTTTTTTCTAAATCGATCTCCTCTTTCATTGTAACTCGCGTGATCAGTGCAACTACACGATCAGCACCAACAGGAATTATCAAGTATGAATTTATACGTGCGATTTCATAAATATCATTTATCCCGCTTTTATACGCGCCTCTCAAATCCTCTTCGATCTTTATATAGACACGAAAATTATCTACCGAGAGTACTCGACCTATAATTTTGTTTTGATTCATGAATCATCACTCTCTGTTTCAATTATTTCTGTCGAACTTTCCGGATAGAGTTTCTTCATTGTTTCGGCAATAACACGTTTCTCTTCTTCCTCATATAAATCAGGCAATATATTTTTCACAAAACCAGCAAAAGTAGATTGATCGCCATCTTCTTGATCCAATATAATAATTCTGCTGTCGTCTAAAGCTCTCAATTTCTCTATTGGCGAATCACCGTCAACACTAGGAGTAAAGTTAGCAATAACCAAAGTAAAAGACGGTATGGAAAGAGCTTGATGAATAATATCATTGATATGTTCATCATAGAACGAGTACCCAATGCAAAACAAAACGGACTGCGGCTGGTTTATCGCTTGTGCAAATTGTCTAAAAAGTTCCGAATATGGAAGATCCAAGGTAAATGATTTTTTACTTACACAGGGGTAAATCATTATCTCTCTATTTTTATCCGGTTTAAATTCATCATTAAGAGGAATCTCTTTAATACCATATGTATTGTTTATTGAAGGTTGTGTTGCCAACCAGGACAGAGACCCGTGTATCTTAAAGTATTTTATAACCTTCTCAGCCCGATGGACCTTACCTATTACGCTTTGCCCCGGATAATAGAGATCATAATCATATACTTCCGGCCTAAAGCAACGATTATGAACACCCATAAAACCGTTGATATAGTGTACTCCCAGATTATCAAGTGCATAATCAAACGCCATGTCATAATTAGTTGTGAAAAGGTTTACACGTTTTAAATTATTCGGGCGCTGCAACAGCTTCTTTACAAATGATTCATGATAGTGATAGCGATTTCTTTTAAGTTGCTCATCATCTTTGTAAATATCATGAAGTTCTGTTTTCTCTGTATTGCATTTCTTAAATAGCCATTCCTGCATCTTTTTTATTGATGTGTTAATTTCAGTAATTCCCTCGCCCTTCTTCTCCTTGATATACCTGTCTGCCTGCAGACAATTAAACAAATCTTCATAAGAAGGATTTTTGTCTGCTCCAAAATAGGTTGTAATCTCAACTTCACAAAGAGTTTTGAGATCTGTCGGGATTTCCCTAATTACTGGCGCCCCTAAATGAAAACTTGTGCCTGCTCCTGTAAGTACACTTACATTCTCAAGTTCAAGGTATTTCTTGATTCTAAGTTTGTTTTCTTCAAATTCTTTCTTCATAACTGCTCCAACTCCTCAAATTAACTACTCAACCCTCACCTCACCACTCATTAACTTTGGCAACAAACTGTCACGGAGCTTTTCGAGCGTTTTGATCTGCATCATATTATTATGAAGTTTAGGTGCAATAACATCAGCAATTTTATTGAATTGGGATATTAACTCTTCCGAGGGCGAGGAAATATCAAATTTCTTCAAATGCTCCACATCAACTCGTTGTCTACCGCTTGAGCCAGCCATACACCCTTCCGCATATTCTCTGAAAACTTGATTGCGAGCTAGCACATACCCGAAAAATGGATGTAACCCAGACCGTGGATGCATCACTATAAACTCAGTTGATCCCCAACAAACTTGATTCTCTTTCAAAAAGGTTATGTAGGCGGTTTTTCCGTTTTCTAAACACGGAGTTATGCGAGCCAGCAATGTATCTCCATTAACAAACTTAGTTCCTGATGTAAACTCACGATCATACCAACCATCAGGAGCAAAAGTTGTTGTGCTAAGAGAAGTCATTCCTAAATAAGGGGCAATGGTTCCCTTTTTCAACTTTCTTGTCGGATTAAAATCTACAAGTTCTGTAATCGAACAATCCTCCCCCGCCTCTTCCACAAACCACTGACGAAAGAGGGTTTCTGCCATAGCTTCAAGAGTTTTATTCTGACGATTAAGAAGGTCGATTTTGTCGTCGAGATTGCTGAGAACTGAGGCAATGGCTTTCTGCTCGTTGAGAAGAGGCAATTTTATTTGCATATCAAGTAAATGCGGAACCTTTATACTTGGCTGAACTCCTCCTATATCCAAGCTAATCATCAATTCTTTACTATAGGGACTCGATAAATAATAATAAACGTAAAGACAATCAACTCCGGGTTTAAACCGCAAAGCAATAAGATTTTGGGCAATCGTCCCGCGACTCTCATTAACAAAAGCAACATTTCCAATTGTGCCGACAGTGGGAACTAAAATATCACCAATAACGGGATGCCCATTTCGAAACCATGACACGTAAATATCTTCAGAAACAAATTTTCTTGTTTTAGTATAATCAGGATTACGTTTTGCTTGAGATATAACATTTACTTCTAAAAGCTCATATCCATCAGCACAGGTCGGAGGTGTTTTGCCGCGATTATCTACAACAAAACTCACTATTTCTTTTAATTGGACCTCGTGCCACCCACTCATACTTTCACCCTCGCAAGGCTATCAGCAATGGCTTTGTTTAACTCAGCCTCCTCCTTCAACTGCCCTTCAAACTCAGACTTCAATGTTGCAAATCGCTCAGCAAAATCAAAATCATCCTCTTCAACTGCTAGTCCTACATAACGTCCCGGTGTGAGCACATAATCCAGCTCTTCAACTCGCTCCAATGGAACTGAAGCGCAGAAACCTTTGACATCTTCATACTCACCATCTCCTGTCCTCCATGCATGATAGGTTCCTGTAATCTGCTCTATATCCTCCTGTGATAGTTCACGAGTACGGCGGTTGATCAGATGTCCAAGATTCCTAGCATCAATAAACAGTATCTCATTCTTCCTATATTCGTCGCGCCCGCGACGAATAAACCATAAGCCTGCCGGTATCTGCGTATTTAAAAAGAGTTTTGCGGGAAGATTCACAATGCAGTCAATCAGGTTGCCATCAGCTATCAGTGCCTTACGAAGATCCCCCTCGCCTGAGCTTTTAGATGTCAAAGCACCTTTGGCCAGCACCACACCCGCAGTGCCTGTGGGTGCGAGGTGATAGATAAAGTGCTGCAACCAGGCGAAATTGGCATTACCCGCCGGAGGTGTTCCATACTGCCAGCGTGCATCACCGCGCAGCAACTCCCCACTCCAGTCGCTGACATTGAAGGGCGGGTTGGCGATGATGTAATCGGCCTTCACATCTTTATGGGCATCGTTCAGGAACGATCCCTCGTTGTTCCATTTAACCTGCGAGCTGTCGATACCGCGAATAGCCAGATTCATCTTGGCTAAACGCCAGGTGGTCTGATTGCTCTCCTGTCCATAAATCGAGATGTCGTTTATACGTCCCTGATGCTGCGAAACAAACTTTTCCGACTGAACAAACATACCGCCGCTACCGCAACAGGGATCAAACACACGTCCCCGATATGGTTCCAGCATATTCACCAGCAACTCAACAATGCTGCGTGGTGTATAGAACTGACCGCCCTGCTTGCCTTCCGCCAACGCAAATTCCCCCAGAAAATACTCAAAGACATGCCCCAGCACATCAGCACTGCGGGCTTTAGCATCGCCCAGAGCAATGTTACCAATCAGATCAATCAGCTCACCCAACGCGGTAGGGTCAAGATTCTGCCGTGCATATACCTTGGGAAGCACCCCCTTTAGCGATGGATTTTCCTTTTCAATTTTATCCATCGCGGCATCAACATAGGTGCCGATATCAGGCTGCTTAGCCTTTGCTACCAGATGCGACCAGCGGGACTCCGCCGACACAAAGAAAACACTCTCCGCCTTATACTCATCCTTATCCTCAGGATCAGCACCAGACATCTCCCCCTCACCCGCTTTAAGACGGGCATACAGCTCTTCAAATGCATCCGAGATATATTTCAAAAATATCAGTCCCAGCACAACATGCTTATATTCAGCCGCATCAATATTCTTTCGCAGCTTATCCGCAGCCTTCCAGAGTTGCTTATCCAGAGGCTCATCCTGTTTTACAGCTTTTCTTTTCGCCATTATCTATAAATCCCTTACTAAAAAACTTAATGTATACATGGTAAGCTAAACTTAGGGCAAAAGAAATAGAAAACAACAACAAAGCACCTTTTAAAGCATAAATTTTCTACCAATCTGCAACAAGGTCAATTCACTATTCTTATTTAGAGTTTAGATATTGTTCAAAAAGTAGGTCCGGTTTCCAACCGGACACTCCCGATGGAATCAGGAGCTACAAGTCCATAGACATAAGCTGGGTATAATCAACGGAAATGAAATGCGCCCATCGGTATGTAAAATCAGGTCCAAAAACTTCTCCACGTGCCACCCCATATTGGAAAGACGGCGGATGACACTGCCGTGCCTTGGCATAGCCCCCTGCTAATCCCTCACAAGCTTCAGACGCGCCTGTGTTTCTTCTGTGAGTTTACTGATCTCATCTTCTGTCATCAGCCCCTGCCTATAAATTGCCAGCAATCGGAATATCAGCTTCGAGCGTCGCCAATCATCAAAGCAATCCGCAACAATCTGGTCTGAAGCCTGAATATACTTGAAATTACTGATATATTTATCGAAATCAGAGAGCGTTACATCCTGAAGGATTTCCTCAGATCCCTTGTTTATGCGTGCACACAGCTTGCCGAGCAGCTCCTTTTCAATGCTCCGCATATATTTCCAATCCCGCTCCGGTATATCTCTTAGCATGGTTAATTCCTTTACAATCATAAGGCTATTATTGAACTTAAAAAACTTTAGCTTGGCATACGGATTAATCACTCCCTTCGATTCTCATCAATCGTCTTATTAATGGCAGATGCCGAAACAGGCCCTGCTCCGTGGGTGTTATATCCGGCAAATGCATCCTGCAACATAAATGGAATCTTACCTTCATTCAGTGAGTGCTCAAGAGCATCAACTACTAAAGACCTGAGCTAGACCCCATCCGAAAAAATTTCCATTCGTGAGTAATTATCGTGGCATTTGCTGTAGAGTTGGCGACGGGAGTCAAGGCCCGGCTTCTTTATTGGCTCTCAGAGCCAACCCTACAGTTTTAGGACGCACGGTTTATCCAGCTAACAACCTTTTCGAACAGGCTCTAGCTGGGGTCACAGCAGCTATTCAACACCAAGTTGATAAAAGCCGGTGCGATAAGTATTTGTAACCTGAATCTCTATAACCGACCCATCCCCGGGAATTTCTATAAATGCATTGCTCCAGATGCCCGCGTCGAGCTGAGAGCGAGATTTAAGAGAGTAATCATGATTACTGACGGAAGGGAATTCAATCCTGAATACGGAGTCACTTCCTGTGGGATAGATTGCGAGAAACAGAAGTGAGCTTTCATCCAGAGGGTCGGTGCCCGCAACGGCTTCATCCTCATCAGAGGTGCCATCATTGTCGTCATCAGGGTCAAGCGCGTCAGGAATACCATCGCCGTCGGTGTCAACCACCGAGCGGTGTGTCACCCGCAGTTCAGGACGGTTGCCTGCCGTCGCCACGGATTCGTCGTCGAAACGGGCGAAACGATTCCCGGTACTGCTGCTATCGGAACGAGCCAGAACAAACCTGAGTGACCCATCGCCTGCCAAGGCATTGGCCACGGCCGCCCGAAATGCCACCGAGTCGCCAAATGTGACATCCATACTCTGCTCGGTTGCGTCAAAGGTGGCCGAACTGAGTAGCGTGCCCAACGTGCCACCGGCCGTGGTATCCCCGGTGCCGGGTGCGATCCAGGTTGCGCTGGTTTCATCAATATCGAAATCATATGCGTAGACATTGATAGTGATGGTTCCTCCCAACCCGCCCTGGGGGGCCTCCGTCCGCAACACCAGAGAGGCCTTGTCTACCTGGCTACCGAACGGAATCGTACTGATGTCAAATGCCAACAGCGAGCGCAATTCGTCCGGTGTTTGCGTGAAGCCGACAAGCAGTTCCTGATCGCTGTCGCCATTGAAATTGTCTTCAGAAAAGCCAGAACGGATATAGACGGCATCATGGGAGTAGGCGCTGGTTGGCGCGACGCCCTCCTGAAAATAATTCGTCGACACCACGGCTTCAACGACAACCATAGAGGCATTGGTCTGGCATGCAGAGAACTCCGTCACGCTACCATTGCCTGCATTGGTTGCAGCCAGGCGATAATAGTATGTTCCTGATGTTGACAACGCGTTGTCGGCGTAGAAAATCGTGTCCGCCTCGAGTTCCCCGATCATGGCGTAGCCATTGGCAAAGTTGGTTGAACGCATCAGCACATAACCCGTTTCATTGGATGCGTTATCCTCCCAACCCAACGTAATTGATCCCGCCGTGGCCACAGCACTGGTAAAGGCCGGGGTCTGTCCAGCGGTGAGGGCGGTTGAGAAAACGACGGCGCTTGACCAGGCTTCGGTCGATATGGTGCTATTGGTTGCATGGAAGATGCAGGAGTAGCGCGTGTCCGGTTGAAGTCCGCTCATGGCTCGTTCAACGCGACCGGGAGAATTGGTCAGACCCGGAGTGGCATTCGTGCCATCCCAACCGGTATGCTCCTCGGGGGCGCTGGTTCCTGCTTTCCAATAGAGCGTAACCTCCGCATTTGTGCCATAGAGCGAGGCATAAGCATCGGTCGAGTCAGCGGTGATGTTCGATACGCCGGGGCTGAACCAACCGAGCCCGCCGTCTGGAGTCGCCAGGACAAGCTGGATCGCATCGAGTATGACAAAGCCCGTCGTGTTGCTCGTGCCGATGGTAATGACCGTGTCCGCGCCGGTTGCCAGTTCAACCGTTCCGAGTGAGCGCAGCACACTACCAGCCGGGCGAGCAACCGTCTGATCAACCGATAAATGCGTGACATGCGGGCCGCTTGCAACTGTAAGGGGCACATTGGTGGCACGGGTGGGATCGGGAGTGTAAGCCATGTTGAGCTGGTATATGCCCCCCGTCGTGGCCGTGAACCGGAAGGTTGCAGTCGCAGAACCGTCATTGAACACACCCGCCGCACCGGTATAGCGATAGCCCTCGCCCACGTAAGGCGTTATGGTCGTCGAGGTGCCCCAAGAACCGGCCAGTTCGGCATCGGGATCGTCGAGCACAATCCCGGTCAGGGGTGCAAACTCCAGCGGCAGATCCAGGACCTGTCCCTGGGCGATCAACCGGCGTTTCAGGTCCTCATAGGGAAGATCCTGAACGGCAATGTCCTGGTCCGCTGCCATGGCGGCGGCTATGCCCGCGCTTTGTCCCAGCAACATCCATGTGGCCTCGATGCGAAGCGATGAGATCGCGACGTGGGTGCAGGAGAGGGCGACCGGCACGAGCAGGTTGTCACACTCGTTGGTCACGGGCAGGATGGCGCGATAGGGTACCTGATACGGGTAGCCGCGCCCGTTCTGTCGCACCGGGAAGATGGTGCCCTCGTTGCGGACACCCCCATCGGGGTAGGCAATGCGCTGACAGTCGTGCGAATCAATCGGGAAGGAGGAGATCATAATCGGATCAGATTTGACCGGGTCACCAATGATGTCACTCTGGCTGACCACATACATGCCCTGCATGCGACGACTCTCACGCACATAGAGGTACGGCGAAAAGTGGTCGGTATCAGGAAACTCATCTGCGCACAGGCCCCATGCAGCATTGCTCGCACGCTGAGACGCCGAGAAGACCGGGTCGTTGGAGAGAAAGTAGAGAAACTCAAGCGTGTATTGCTTGTATGCCTCAAAAAGGGTGGTACGCTCAGACTCGTCGGCCGTGGCCCAGCCATTGCCTCCCCCGACCAATCCCAACGAAAACTGCCGCCCGATAGAGTTGTTGCCATCGACCTTGCCGCCGGGGACGCTGTAGCGGTCGAAACCGATCGAACTTCCGCCAGCCTGAACATAGCGGCGCATCACCTCGAAGCGGGCGGGATCGTAGTTGTCCGGCGCAGGCATCGGGATCTTGTTAGCAGCACTGGTGGTCAGCGAGAGACGATAGCTGTAGGTCATGATGTTGTCGTCAGCAGCATCCGTCGGTCCGGCATTGGTCGTGGTTATCAGCGGCAGCGGATCGCCTCCGCCATCAACCCCGTCTATGTTCATCAGCCCCTTCGGATAACGTTTGCCAGCCAGCGACTCGCCAAAATCCGCCGTGCCTTCACGCCCGATGGTCCAGCTCACCCCGGCTGCCGCCATCAGATCTCCCTCATAGCTGCCATCGACAAAGGTGCGCGCCACAAAGGTGTCGTTGCTGGTGGTCACCAGACTCTCAATGCGTGCTCCGATTTTGTTAACTGAGCCAAGCCAGCGCCGGGTCAGCACCTGCACACCGGCCTCGGCCAGCATCTGCGTGGTAACCTGCATCGCAATATGTGGTTCGTAGGACCAATTGGACTGGTCCTTTACGTTGACGTCGTAAGGCAGCGTGATCCCGCGATCCTCATAATCCTGCTGAATACGCAGATGCCATTCATGAAACAGCCCCATCAGCGTCTCACGATACATCTGGTTAGAATCGCTGAAACTCAGACCACCGGTGTTCATGCCGCCGATATGCCCGGTCGGTTCGAGCAGAATCACCGAAGCCCCCTCGCGGGCTGCCGCGATTGCGGCACAAAACCCACCCGGCGTGGAGCCATAGACAACCACGTCGGCAGAATTGGTCTCACCAGCCCGGACATTCAACGTAAACATCCATACAGCGATCAGCACAATGGTCGTTCTTAAAACATAACCGCTAATATTGTTCACCTCTCTAATTAACAAAAATAATCGTTCCTGCGGGCGTACTGCTGCCGACCAGACTGAAGGTCGTGATCGGACCGTTAGAGGCGTTGGATCTGCCGAAGCCAACCGTGGTTATCGTCGGATTCGGGCTGTAGGTGTGGGTGCGAAGCGAATTGGGGCCTTCAAACCACTCAGCCGTCCAGTTGGTCGACGTTGTATCGAGAACAATTGACAGCGTGATAGGCCCCGCAACGGTACCCTCCGATTCGTTGCCAGTGGCTCCGGGCCCCGTCCAGGTCACAATCTGATCGGGTGTTTCGGTAGCGCGATAGAGTACCCACGGAGCAGTATTGTTGGGAGGCGCAAAAAACGTGGTTGTGTCGGAATCATTCCCGAACCCAAGCGCCGTCCAGGAACCGCTCGAATTGACGGATGTGGTAACTGCATCGACTGTAGCCGCCAGGGTATAGACCCTGCCGCTTTGCGGCGTGAACGGCAGCCAGGCAGAGTCCGCTCTATCGCCTAGGTATGCAATGGTCCCATCTTGTTGCCAGAGGGAGGCCGTCCATGTCTCGCTACCCGGGCGGATGTCGGGGTCGGCTCCGTTCAAGTCACCGCTGCCGCTGAACATTTCCAGATAGATCCACGCAGGTGCCGTGCTCACCGTCGCGTTGGTCTGGCACGCAGTGAAATCCGTAACGCTACCGTCAGCGGCATTTGTCGCCGCCAGGCGATAGTGGTAGGTGCCCACTGAAAGCCCATTATCCAGATAGGACGCCGTGTCCGGGGCAAGCGTGTCGATCACGCTGTAAAGACCACCACTGCCGCTGGCGGACCGTTGCAAGAGATAGGCGGTTTCATGGGTGGCGATATCGTTCCAACCCAGCGTGACGAATCCATCCCCGGCGACGGCGCTCGTGAATGCCGGAGTCTGGTCCGAGGACAAAGGGGTTATTAAATTGCCAGCACCTGACCAGGCCTCTGTCTGGTTGCTGCTATTGATGCCGTAGAAAATGAACGAATAGAGCGTATCCGAATCCAATCCGGTCATGGCTCGGGAGACCACGCCAGTTGCGATAAGCCCCGACGGAAGATTGTTGGTACCCTCCCAGCCGGTGTGCTGTTGAGGGGCACCGCTGCCCTGCTTCCAGTAGAGCGTGACCTCCGCATTCGTGCCGCCCAGAGTGGCAAAAGCCTCCGCTGTGCTGGCGCTAATGTTGGACACGCCCACGCCCGACCAGATGATCGAGTCGGGCGCAGGAACAACGACCTCACCTACGAGCACGACATTGTCCAGACGTGCACCGTTGATATCTGTGTCAACGCCGCTATCGTAGATATAGATACGGAACTCCGTGGCGGAAGCGAGGTGACTGAACGTTGCAGCAGAAAGGTCGATCGTGCGAGACGTGGTCGTGTTCCACACCTGCGTGAAGGTAGATCCAATGTTGGCGGCAAATGCATCTACGCTTGACCGTACAAAGAACTTCATCGTCGCGCCGGTATCCTCGCCCGAGCCGCCAAAAGTTGCGTTATGAATGGTATCAAGCGTTAGCTGCGTCAAATCAAGCTCGTACCCGGCATCTGGCGTCACGGTGAAGCTGAAGTAATCGCCGTCGACGATAGCAGCGGCTTCCGAGGCCGTCGTATCGGTGCTCCTGATATAGGCGTTGCCGCCACCGGAAAAACCTCCGCCGCCAGACGCGATGAAATTGGCGGCCGTCGAGTTTAACTCAGTGTCCGTAGATGTCACGACAGCACCCGAGAACTCGTATTGGGCAATATTCGTTGCGTTGACGCTCTGCGTCAGAGCAAACAAACCTGCAGTGGCCAGGCTGGCAAAGAGTCCGGAACTTTTCAAGAATTCATTTTTCATGTTCTTCATTATCTTTCTCCTTTTGTTGTTATTAAATCAATTTCTGTCATAAAAACAAAGACATTATGTAAGAGTAATTCATAAAGCGTTATCAAATAAATATTTGAATATTCAACAGCCAACAAGGAATATCCATGGAGAGCCGCTGCGCTCCATGCCGAGCTGGGGCTCAGCGTTCCCAGGGAAAAACATTCCCCTAAAACCTGCGACTTATACCCTCTCTGCGTGCTCTGCGCCTCTGCGCGATAACCTGCGAAGCGCACCCCAATCATCACTCTCTTACCTCTGTGCCTCTGTGGCTAAAATCATTGATTGCAAAATAGACGTATTAGATTATTTTTCAAGCGGTCTATCTCACTCGTACCTAACAGTCTAACAGCCTAAAATGCTAAAAACCTACTTTTCACGGTACAATGGCGCCACTATCCCTTAGCAGTGCCTTAAGTTCTTCGATTGGCACTTCTCCGGGGGTAACCCCGTTCTTTGCTGCCAGGGCGGCGGCGGCTCCTGCTGCCTGACCTGTCGCCATACATGTTGCCTGTACCCGCAAAGCGGAGTTCGCCATCCGGTCGCTGCTCAGGCAACGCCCCGCAACTAAAAGATTCCGACTTCCCATGGGAATCAATGCCCGCAGGGGAACCGTTGCGACAATACCCTCCTTCAAGTGAGCCGGGTGGACTCCCGATTTTTTGTCATGCAGATCAATCGGATAAAAGGCGTTGCAGACAGAGTCTTTCCATTTCCTTCCGGAAATATAATCATCCTTGGTGATCACATATTCACCCAGCACTCTATAGGTCTCACGGATGCCAACCTCAGCCGACATGCTCAGCAGCTTAACATTTTCCAGCCCCGGCACACTTTTAAAAAACCGCAGCATCCGCAACATAGACTGACGACCACGAATGTTAGTCTCGGTTCTGAGATCGGAGGTGGAGTTGTCAGCCCCTTCAACATAATTCGCCGTATTACCGCCACCCTTTAAAAAGGACATTATTCCCCAACGTGTGTCATTTCTATGGACAGCCCCCGACTTCAGCGCCTCTTTATATCGTTGCTGCAGCATTTTTGAATCAATCTTAGAGAGATTCGCATTCGGCTGAATACGATACACAAAGGAGCCGGGCTGACGTTCTTCACCTTGCATCCTCTCCAGGCCTAGAATACCAGCAACAGCCCCATTTCCGGTGCAGTCTACAATCTGTTTACAATGGATTTTGCGGGTCTCGCCAACTGCGACCGTTGTCACAATCCAACCACCTTTAGCACTGACAATCGAGGTTGGAGCGGTATGGTATTTGATAGTGACACCGGCGTTGACTAATGCCTCCTCGGAGAGAGCCACATAAAGCGGAATATTGATAAGCACCTGATGAAGATAGTGGCGCCTTCCAGTTGGTTTGGTGAAATCAGGGAGTTTACCACCATCAAGTGCCACTGAATTTGTGACAATGTCCCAACCGGCTCCGGAGATAATCTGCTTTCCCCACGCATGAAATAAACCTGGGAAATTCACGCCTCCGGTAGTGGTGTTCCCGCCTACCTGGTGAGCGGTTTCCAGCAGAACTGTTTTAGCTCCCGCTGTACCACTCTGCACCGCTGCGGGCACACCTGCCGAACCACCTCCGACAACAACAACATCGCATGTTATCGGCGGCAGCTCAACTGCCACAGCCATCGATGCTATCATTAGAATCCCCGTGTACAATAATTTCACTATCTTCTTCTCCCCATTACTATTTTTGAGTTACCTGTTAAAAATTTATCTTTTGCATCCTGATTTGATGCCATACAACGGAAGCGCGTCGGCCGACTATTATGC
>Ga0307990_1001089_pt1 | contig 23128 bp, 18 predicted proteins | sample EllFjometagen129_FD_203168 | JGI IMG/M metagenome (GOLD analysis project Ga0307990, IMG submission 203168) | Marine microbial communities from Ellis Fjord, Antarctic Ocean - #129 | ecosystem: Environmental > Aquatic > Marine > Unclassified | place: Southern Ocean | collected 2014-10-08
ACACCCGTTTCACCAACTTTCATACCACCCTCTACATGCAACTGGGCTGTTGGATTACTGGTACCGATTCCAACATCATTAGTGCTTGTAATCGTAATAGACTCTGCCCCTCCACTAGGACTATAATTGGTTGAAATTTTCAGTTTCTCTGCATCCGATTGATCGATACCAATACTATAAGTAGCCCCTGGAGAATCAAGTCCAATCGCTGCATCTCCACTCCCATTTTGTTGTACAAATAATTGAGAATTAGTATTTGTATCGTCTCTTCCAATATGCACTTGTGCAGCTGCTGACTCTGTACCAACTCCAACTCTTTCCTGCAAAGCAAAAATGGTACTTCCGCTAACATCCCATTGGACATTTTCAGCATAAATCGCCGTATCTGCAATGCGTGACGTTTCAGCAAACATGGCATAAGGCACTGTCAATAATTCTGAAGTTCCCATTTCTGTTCCATTTACCGTTAAACGGATAAAATGTCTGTAACTGCTCCAATCAATTGCATCTAAATCAGAACCATTGCCAATTGAAACATTCAGCAATCCCTGAGCATTCGTAGTAAGAGTTTCCACTTGTGTGTAAACTACTGTACCGTCCACAGCAGACTGAAGAATTTCAATGGTAATTTCCACGTTCTCATCAGCCAAAATGGTTCCGCTTGCATCTCGCAACACAGCTTGATAATTAAAAGCTGCCGGAACCGAAGATTCTCTGGTCGATTTTTCTTGAGCAGTGAGTTGAAATCCTGCGAACAGGAATAAACCAACGAGTAAGATTGAGATTGAATTTTTCATAATTTTATGATTTCTACATTAAATGATTTGTTTATTGTTTACTGATTTTTGATGTAATTTTTATTTCATTATCGGCGATAAGCCTAAGCATATAAACGCCTACCGGCCATAATGAGACATGCAGTCTGGTAGTGGAATCTGTCAATTGTGCATTCCAAATAACCTGCCCATTCAGTGAGACCACCTGAATAATAACTTCCTGATAATCATTAACAGGAAATTCGACATTCACATAATCTACTGCCGGATTCGGGTACAACTGAAATTCAATATCCTGAAGGTTTTCAATTTCTTTAAAAATCATCAATCCCTGATGAAATCCTTGCGTGAGCATATAATCTCCACCTTCAAATGTTGCAATAACCGGCTCTCCAAGGCTTACATCTGCTTGAAAGTTTCCATTGGCATAGCTTTCCCCACCACTACTAACCAGCACTCTGTCTAAGGATTGCGCAAAGCTTAAATTTGCAATCACAATTGATACTACGATAAGAAGTCCTTTTTTCATATGATTTAATTTTTAACAAAATTCCTGATTTTCATTCAACAAATCATGGAAAACTTGTGAAGCAAAGGTTTATCCTTGTGAAAAGGCTCACAATAGTTGTAAAGCCCAATGTTATGCTTTAAAAAAAATCATTACTTTCGCCAGCCAAATGTTAAGGGCTATTAAAACATATCTCCCCTACTACAGGCGACTGGGCAAATTAGCTGTTCCACTGGCACTTACTCAGTCGGGGCAAATGCTAATTCAGTTAATTGACAATGCCATGGTCGGACATGTTGGTACGGCTGAACTGGCTGCCAGCTCCTTTGCAAACAGTATTTTCTTACTTGTAATTGTTCTGGGAACCGGCATTAGCATTGGGATTACTCCAATTTTAGGGCAAGCTTTTGGTGAAAAACGAGTGGCACTTGCTGCTGCCGTCATTAAAAACAGTATTATACTATCCATTGCTGTGATTTTAAGCATATTTTTTCTGTCATGGTCTTTAAGCTGGATAATGCCAAATATGGGACAAGCACAAGAAGTTAGCTCACTTGCCATTCCGTATTACAGATTGCTCAGCTGGTCATTGCTGCCAATGCTAATATTTCTGGTTTTTAAACAAATTGGTGAAGGCCTTGGGAATACTATGTACGCAATGATTTCCACGCTTGTTTCTATTTTCTTCAATGTATTTTTGAATTACATTCTGATTTTCGGACACCTAGGCTTTCCCGCATTAGGATTGCAAGGCGCAGGTTACGCGACTTTAATATCCCGCGCAATTATGGTTTTTATGCTTGTTCCGCTTTTATTACGCTCACCAAAATACAAGGAGATTTACCGACAGATTTCACGAGTAAAACTTAGTGCTCAACGCATGAAACAAATTTTCAGCACCGGACTCCCAATTGCCTTACAGATGCTTATCGAAGTTTCCCTATTTGCATTTGGCAGCATTATGATTGGATGGATCGGAGAAATAGAACTGGCTGCGCATCAGGTTGCGAACGGACTGATTGGCTTTACCTTCATGATGGCCAGCTCATTAGGCATGGCTTCCACAATACGAATCAGCATACAATATGGGAACAAAAATTTTCATGAGATGAAAATGGCAGCCACAGCATCCAGACATTTAGTCTTGTTATTCATGGGGATTTGTTCTGCGCTATATATTAGTTTGAGCAACGAACTTCCAAAATTATTCTCTGATGACCCGCTGGTTTGGGAACAGGCCTCCTCCCTACTCATTATTGCAGGCATTTTTCAGTTAGTTGATGGTTTACAGGTAGTCTTCCTGGGAATCTTACGTGGCATTTCCGATGTAAAACGTCCGTTTTGGATTGCTGCTTTCAGTTACCTGATAATTGGATTGCCTGTCAGTTATATCTTTGCCTTTGTTTTTGATTTCGGGGCAGAAGGCATCTGGTTTGGATTTGTTGCCGGGTTAAGTGTTGCTGCAGTATCTTTCCATTTGCGAATCCGCAAACAGTTTAATCCCTTTTATTTGGGGAAACACGGGTTATGAGTCAAGCATAACCCTGAAAATTCATGCCATTCCCTTTGTGCAGATTTGAATCATCTAAACCCGAAGTCATATTTTTATATTTCAAGGGTTTATCCTCCATTAAGACACAATTCTGACCACAATCTATCTTTTCGGCTACTGAACACCTAAAATTACAGTGAATAAATTCCTATCTATATCAGAAAAAAAATCGCTTTTCCAAACAAAGAGTACACAACCAATAATCTGTCAATCAGACACATATCATATAGCTAAAAAAAGCTCATCCCGAAATGGAATAAGCTTTCATAATAAATACAATCAAACTTTTATTTTTTCTCTTCAATGGTATCACCAACGAGAACACGACCACAGAATTCACAAACAATAATTTTCTTGCGGCTACGAATATCCAATTGTCTTTGCGGTGGAATTTTATTAAAACAACCACCACAAGCATCACGCTCTACAGAAACAACAGCCAAACCATTGCGTGCATTACCACGAATTCGTCGATAGGCAGTAATCAGTCGCGGCTCAATTGTCTCTTCAATTTCTTTGGATTTTTTCACCAATTGTTTTTCTTCCTTCTCGTTTTCTTTAGTTATCTCATTCAACTCACCTTTTTTATGATCAAGATCAGCCTGCATTTCTTCCATTTGAGCAGTTGAGGCTTCAATTAAAACTTCTTTCGCTTTAATGTCCTCGTCAAAACCTTTAATTTTCTTTTCGCTGAGTTCAACTTCGAGTTTTTGAAACTCTACCTCTTTCATCAAAGACTCATACTCACGATTATTCCGCACCTTCATTTGTTGAGCTTCATATTTTTTAACGAGCTCCTGAGAGTTTTCGATTTCCGCTTTTTGATTAGTAATTGAATCCTGCAGCGTTTTCAGCTCTTGTTTGAGATTCTCTATGCGGGTTTGTAAACCGGCCAATGCATCTTCAATATCCTGAACTTCAAGTGGTAATTCACCTCTGAGAATTTGAATTCTATCAATTTCAGAATCTGCTAGTTGCAATTTATACAATGCATGAAGTTTTTCTTCTATGCTCATACTTGCCGGATCAATTTTTTTTCCCTTTGCCATAATTTAATAATAGTTAACAGGGTTGGTATTTCTATTTGAAATTTGGACTGCAAAGTTAGGAAAAATTTTAGTAATCACACGATAAAATAAATCTTTTGTAAACTGCTCAGTTTCATAATGCCCTGCATCAATAATCATCATGCGATTTTCAGCGTCAAAAAACTCGTGATATTTGACATCTCCGGTAATGAAAGCATCGGCTCCGGCGCATTTTGCGGGGTTTATCAAAAAAGCTCCAGCACCTCCACAAACAGCAATTTTACGAAATGTTATTTTATTCGCTTTTGTAAAGCGAAGTGTTGGCGTACCGAGTTTATTTTTAACCAAATCGAGCAATTCATTTTCAGTCATAGGTTTCTTTAATTCTCCGATTAAACCGATACCGAGTTGCTCCCATGAATTTTCCAACTTTATAATATCGTATGCAGGCTCTTCATAAGGATGATTTTGTCTGACAGCCTTAACAACTTGTTTCTGCAAGTGCTCTGGGAAAATAATTTCCACCTTGGTTTCCGGCTCAGCATGCAACTCCCCCTGTTTCCCCACAAACGGATTGGTGTTTTCTCCGGCAAGAAAAGTTCCATAACCTGCAACATTAAAAGAGCAATCACTGTAATTCCCGATACCTCCGGCCCCTGTTGCAAACACAGCATCGCGAAACGCAGCAAGATGCAATTCGGGCACAAAACAATACAATTTTTTTAACATCCCGCTGACAGGTTGCAAAACAGATAAATCTCGTAAACCAAGTTTCTCGGCGAGTTGCATATTCACGCCAGCCATAACTGCGTCCATATTAGTATGTGCAGCATAAATTGCCACATTATTTTTAATTGCAGAAATAACCGTCCGTTGGACATAATTATCAGGAGTTAATCGCTTAAGTCCTTTAAAAATAATGGGATGATGTGCAATAATCATTCCTGCACCAATCGCCACAGCTTCTTCCACAATAGATTCTGTCACATCAATACTTAACAAAACCTTGTCAATTACCTGATTGCGATCGCCCACCAGTAATCCGGAATTATCGTAAGATTCCTGATATTTTGGTGAAGCAAATGCTTCGATGCACTGTATCAGCTCTGAAATTTTTAATTGCATATATGCTATAATTTAGATTTGATGTTTTTCAGTTTCTCACGGATATTCTTTAGGCTTTTGACAACTTCAAACCGAATTTCAGCCTCATCTTTCTTTTCCCTTATGGTATTCTTTGCACCGTTTAAAGTCATGCCTTTTTCTTTCACAAGATGATAAATCAAATGGAAATTGTCAACATCTTTGACAGTAAACATCCGATTTCCCTTGGAGTTTTTCTGCGGTTTTATGATGGAAAATTCCTTTTCCCAAAAGCGAATCAGTGATGTATTGACATCAAACATGTCGGCAACTTCACCAATACTGTAATAAAGTTTTTGCTTTTTTTCCATAGGGCTCAATATAGTAAAAATCTGAAATAGAAGAAACTCATTTTTTAACAAAAATAGACTTTTTGAGTTGTATTTTAATCAAGTCATTCATTTAAGATAAAAATAATGACTTTTCTTTCAGTCGAAAAGTAGTATCTACAAGGAATCCCACCTTTGCTTCACGCTGAAAAATTTGGGCTTTCTTGCAGGCACTCATAATTGGATTAAAGCACACAGATAATTAATATTTTAAAACACGAATAGAAAATCATTAATCAACAACACCTTATGTCAACTAACACCTGACTGTTTGCGGTGAATTTTTCGGGTTAGTTGAAAGATCCAGTAAAATACAAAAGACTTTCAGAAAGGATTATAAAACAAATTTTCAATCATCATTGCCCTGAAAAATCAAATGTTGAATTATATAGTAGTGAGCTTTCTCACCATCATCCACGGCTGGCAAACCAACGAATGATGAGAAACATCAAAAAAAATCGGACACTAGTGACTTTCAATAAGAAGCTAAAAATCTGAAATTCAGCGCAAAAATCCATTAAAATTTGTGAAGCACAAAAATAATTGAATTTTTTAATTGTTTTTTTTTGGATAAATGAAATTTGTCCTATCTTTGCACTCCGCAACGTTAATGCGGGAGTAGCTCAGTGGTAGAGCACGACCTTGCCAAGGTCGGGGTCGCGGGTTCGAATCCCGTCTCCCGCTCTTTTTTTTGGGAATTTTTAAGGTAGCCCTGGTGGCGGAATTGGTAGACGCGCTGGACTTAAAATCCCGTGGTCATTAATGACCGTGCCGGTTCGAGTCCGGCCCGGGGCACCAAACAATAAGCGATTCCATTTTAATGGGATCGCTTTTTTTATGATTACTATCCTGTAAAAATCAGATATAGCAATGAGATTCCTCGCCACCAGCCGGCGGTGCAGAATCTATAAACTTTTATCGGACCGTAATGTTTTAGTATGATTATTGAAAACTTACTTTAAAGACTGAATCCGCTCTACTTCTTTACGGATAGCTTCAAATAACGAATCACTTGATTTCACCAATGGCAATCGTAATTCATTTTGGATAATTTCCATTTGAACTAAAACAGCCTTAACCCCAACCGGATTACCTTCCTGAAACATTAAATGCGTAATTTGTAAAAGCAGATAATGAAACAAACGCGCTTCATTCAAATTCCCTTGGCGGGACGCAAGTACTAAATTACTCAATTCCCAAGGATAAGCATTGGCAACAACCGAAATCACACCCTCCATGCCCAAACTAATAAGCGGCAAATTCAACGCATCTTCGCCACTGAGCACATTAAACCCATTCGGTTTCTGACGGATAATTTCCATGGCTTTATCTAAATTTCCACTTGCCTCCTTAACCGCAACAATATTCTCAAAATCGTTGGCAAGCCGCAAAGTAGTCTCTGCAGCAAGATCAGCGCCGGTACGTCCTGGCACATTATAGAGAATAATAGATTTTTCGGTAGATTCCGAAACCCGCTTAAAATGCTCGTACAATCCTGCCTGATTTGGTTTATTATAATAGGGACAAACCGACAACAAAGCATCTACATTGCTGAGTTCTGCTTCTTTTATTTGTTGGGTCAAAAGTGCAGTATTATTTCCTCCCATTCCGAGTACAATCGGAAGCTTTTTATCATTAATTTCCACAATCTCATCCAAGACAGCCACTCGTTCTTCCGCGCAAAGCGTAGCGGCTTCGGCAGTAGTACCCATCACAACTAAGAAATCAACACCTCCATCAATAACATGATTTACCAGTTTTTTCAAAGCCTCAAAATCTACTGACTTGTCACTTTTAAATGGTGTAACCAAAGCCACACCGGTTCCGGCAATATGTCTGAATTTTGTCATAATTATTTTGTTTTAATCATTTTTAAATATCGGATAAGCTGTTCAAACAGATACTCATCACTCTGATTTTCAGTTGGGTTTATCATGAAATCACACAATGTATTATCCTGAAACCTTCCGGCAATAAGTCGTGCATGTGTTTCTGCAAGTACAAATTGTATTGGGAGACGATTTTCTTTACTTAAATCAATTAATACATCAAAAGGAACCTCAACAAAAGTGCGGACTGTGCTAGAAACCGGTTTGTAATACCAATTTAAATCCTCATGGCAAAAAAAACGAAATTCAGCAGTTTGAATGTGAAAATCACTTAATGATTTTGCATCAGCATATCCCAGTGTTGAAAAATTAATATGCTCGGGCAATGCTTCCATCAACGATTTGACTTTTCCAAACTGTTTTTCTTCATCTGCAGGATAGATTACTCCAAGCCGCTTAACATTCTCAAAATTTACAGCAATTGCCGTATGTCTCCTCCTTTTCAGCAACTTAGACAATTGGTGCTTTCCGTATTTCTGTTTCAATGCTTTTAACATAAGCGCAAATTGAATTTGAACAAAATTAACAATAATACGGATTTATCCACGAGTTCATTTGTAAAATCCTTCAGGGATTCTTTCCACATCATTAATTTCATTACATTTGTAGCGAGCAGGCTAATCTGTCGCTCCGCATTGGCGGGGAGGAAAGTCCGGACAGCACAGGGCGCTGCCCTCCCGAAACGGGAGATATCTGTGAAGGTATAGCAACGGAGAAGAAAATAACCGTCCGCCTATTGGTGGATAAGGGTGAGAAGGTGAGGTAAGAGCTCACCAGCTTTTGTGGCAACACAATTGGCTGTTCGTCTGGCAGGCTGCAAGGCCATGTATATCTCGGGGTGCTTTGCACACAGAGCTGCCCGCTCTGATTCCGGGAGGGGTAGGTCGCATAGATAAATGACAGATCTCGACAAAATCCGGCTTACAGGCCTGCTCATTTTTTTGTTAACCAGTCCTTTGATATATGAAACAATTACGCATTATTTTGACAGCAGCGATTTTGACTCTCGCATTTGCCTGCAATAACAAAGAAGAAATACAAGAACCTACTACGCAGAAAAGTTTGGTTCATGGGAAAATACTTCACCCAAAAGACTATCCCATTATTATTCAACAGGGAGCTAAAACGGACAGTATCATTCCCGATACAAATCAAAATTTCAGTTTTACCGTGCAAATTGATACGCCGCAATACATTCAGTTTAAATACCGCAGAAAAACATTTCCGTTATATGTCTATCCGGGTGACACTATCCAACTGATTTACGATGATGAAAATGTCAAAACTCCATTTGAATTTTCCAAAGGAAATACGGATGTATCTGTTTATCTTACGGAAATGACATTGTTCAAACAAAACAGCCCGACTTTCAGCGATTTGCTATATGAAATGAATATCGACAGCTTTCTCATAAAATCAGAAAATACAAAAAATGAAATGCTGGAAATGCTGAATTTATGGTCAGAAAGAATTCCCGATGAAAACTTTATTGAAAAAGAGGCAAAACGCATCAATTTACTGTTTTATAATCTGAGTTTCCGATATAAAGACTATTATGAATATTTTTCTGAGGACGAACGAGGTTTAAATAGCTCCACTTTTTTCGACTTTGTCAATGAATTGGAAATTAATGATGAAAGTGCTTTAGGCTTTGAATCTTATCCCAAAGCAATTATTCATTACATCAATTATCAGATGCAGGAAGACAGCACAGGATCATACGAAGCCATCGTGCAACAACAAATTGAGCTAGTCCAAAAAGAAATCACAAACCAAGCGGTAAAAGAAGCAGTGCTTTATCAAATAATAATGGATTACGGTCGCTACAATGGGTTCGAAGCAATTGAACAAGCATATCAAACGTTTATTCAGGATGCCGGGGATGAATACCGAATCGCAAATCTTTCATATTTATACAAAACTTGGGACAAAATCAGGCAAGGAAAAAAAGCACCTGAATTTAGTTATCCGGAGATAACTGGTGATAGTATTTCGTTGGCTGATTTTCGGGGAGAAATCGTTTATATTGACGTTTGGGCAACATGGTGCGGTCCGTGTCATGTTGAAATTCCTGCCTTTACAACATTGGTTGATGAATACAGCGATAAGCCAATCCGATTTTTATCAGTTTCTGTGGATGAAAATAAATCTGCCTGGATAAAATTCATTGAAGAAGAAGCCCCGAATTGGCCGCAATTACATACCGGCGGATGGGATTGCAGCATTTGTGAGGATTATTTCATCAAAGGCATTCCACGGTTTCTATTGATTGATGCAGACGGAAACATTATTGATGCGACTGCTCCCCGCCCCTCTTCTGATGAAATTCGTCCGCTATTGGATAAGCTAATTAAAGCAGTCTCCTTAAAATAATTATCAACTGATAAACCGATTCAATTTTGCAGAATTTTCCGGATTAAATCAGGAGAAAATCTAAAATCCTTCATTCCATTGAAGATATTTCACTAAATTTCTTCAATGGAATGAAAATATTTAGTATTTTTACGGAAAAAACATGAATTATGATTCAACGAGATATTGAAAAAACGGTGTTTTCACAATTAAAATCCGGCAAAGTAATAAAGCTATTTGGAGCTAGAAGAGTTGGTAAAACCGTATTACTGGAACAGCTTAGCAAACAATATAGCGGAAGCGTTTCACTTCTTAATGGAGAAGATTTTAAAACCACAAAACTATTGGCTGAACGCACAGCGGCAAATTATCGACACATCCTTTCGGATACGGATTTATTAATTATTGATGAAGCTCAAAACATCCCAGATATCGGACACATATTGAAATTAATGGTAGATAGTGTTAAACATATTTCTGTTTTAGTTTCGGGGTCATCTTCATTCGATTTAATGAATAAAACCGGCGAGCCCTTGGTCGGCCGCTCATATGAATTTAAGCTATACCCCTTTTCTCTGAAAGAAATATCTCAGGAAGAAACGATTATTCAGATAAATCAGAACTTGGAGGAAAAACTTATTTATGGTTTATATCCTGAATTATCCTCCATTGATGACTATAAGCAAAAGAAAATCTATTTGAATGAAATAGTAAATGCCTATTTATTGAAAGACATTTTGATGCTGGACGGCATAAAAAACGCCTCAAAAATGCGGGATTTACTCCGACTCATTTCATATCAAATCGGGAATCTCGTTTCATATGATGAATTGGGAAAGCAATTGGGAATGAGTAGAAATACTGTCGAAAAATATCTAGACTTATTATCAAAAACCTTTGTGGTCTATCAGCTTCCGGCATTTTCTAACAATCCAAGAAAGGAAATTAGTAAAGCTTCAAAATGGTTTTTCATTGATAATGGCATCCGTAATGCTGTTATCAACGACTTTGCACCTTTACACATGCGAAATGACATCGGCTGTTTATGGGAAAACTTCATGATAAGCGAAAGGATCAAACATTTAAATAATCAAAGACTGCTTCCCTCCTTTTATTTCTGGAGAGATTATGCGGGCAATGAAATTGATTTGATTGAATCTGCAAGTGATATTATCAGAGCATTCGAATTCAAATGGGGAGATAAGCCATCTAAATGCCCTAAATCCTTTAGCAACAAATATCCTGACATTGATTATCAACTGATAAACCGATTCAATTTTGCAGAATTTTCCGGATTAAATCAGGAGAAACCCTAAAATCCTTCAGAGAAATGAAAAAAATCAAAAAAAATAGCGAATGCATATTAACACATCCGCCATTTTAAAGGATTATTAAATTATTAAGGATTAACTTCGTTCTTCTTTTGCTTTTTTAATTTCCTCAAGCACTTCCTCCTGTACAGCCTTTGGCAGAGGCATATACTGGTGGAATTCCATCGAATAATTTGCTCTTCCACTGGTAATATTTCTCAAGCTCGTTGAATAACCGAACATTTCAGACAAAGGAACAACACCATTTAATTTCTGAGAGCCCTTACGATAACGACGCATGGAATCAATTTTTCCGCGACGGCGGTTTATATTTCCAACCACATCGCCAATAAACTCATCAGGTGTATTAATCTCTATGCGCATAACAGGTTCCAGCAAAATAGGCGCTGCCTTTCTAAATCCTTCTTTAAAACAAATCGACGCACAAATTTGGAAGGCCATATCGGAAGAATCCACCGGATGAAATTTTCCATCAAGCAGCGTGACTTTTACATTTTCAATCGGAAAACCTGCCAAAATACCACGTTCAAGCGTTTTCTTGATTCCTTTATTAACTGACGGAATATATTCTGTGGGGATACGTCCTCCTTTAATCTTGTCAACAAATTCATATCCACCCTCTTCAAGTGGCTCGATGCGCATTAAAGTTTGAGCAAACTGTCCTTTACCACCCGATTGTTTTGCATAGCGATATTCAACCTCAACATCTTTGCTAATGGCTTCACGATAGGCAACAGCCGGCTCTCCAACTTCAACATCCACCTTGAATTCATATTGCAGCCGATCGACAATAATTTCAAGATGCAATTCGCCCATTCCTGCAATGATTGTCTCTTCTGTTTCTTCATCAAAACGTGAAACAAAAGATGGATCCTCATTCACGAGTTTAGCCAGTGCTTCTCCGAGTTTTCCTTGTTCTTTCCTTGATTTTGGATTGATTTTCATTTCAATCACCGTTGGAGGGATATTGATATTTTCAAGAAATAATGGACGATCTGGACTACACAAGGTGTCTCCGGTTTTGGTGTTTTTCATTCCGATTAATGCAACAATATCACCGGGTCCAGCACTTGTCAATTCTTCCCTGTCTTTCGCTCGAATTTTTAAAATTCGACCAACACGTTCTTTTTTTCCTTTTGTCGTATTTAATAACTCGTCTCCACTGTTAATAGTTCCAGAATAAATCCGAATAAAAGTTTGTTGTCCCACATAAGGATCATTAATCAATTTAAAAGCGAGTGCAGAAAATGGAGCTTGCGGTGAAGGAAGCCGTGTGTGCGTTTTTTCTTCATCATCTATATCTAACCCAACAATTGCTCCCACATCAATTGGCGAAGGCAAATAATCCACAACAGCATCCAATAACAATTGCATCCCTTTATTTTTGAAAGCAGCACCACAAAATACTGGTGTGATAAGGAGTTTTAATGTCGCATCACGAGCCGCTTCACGTAATAATTCAACAGGAATCTCTTCTTCTGCCAGAAAACGCTCCATTATCTCTTCATTAAAATCGGAAAGCCGTTCAATTAATTGATTTTTGACTTCAAGATATTTTTTCTGATACTCATCAGGAATATCAACTTCGTAACGTGTTTTATCATCAAATTCATAGGCTTTTCCTTCAATGACATCAATCATTCCTTTAAAATTCACTTCAGAACCAATAGGCACCTGAAACGGAATGGCATGTGCATCGAGATATTCATTCATCTGATTTACAACCTCATAAAACTCAGCTCCGGTTCGATCCATTTTGTTGACGAACGCAATACGAGGCACTTTATACCGGTCAGCCTGATACCAAACGGTTTCACTTTGTGGCTCAACACCACCCACAGAACAGAAAACTGCAACCATACCATCAATTACGCGCAATGAACGCTCTACTTCAATGGTAAAGTCAACGTGTCCGGGAGTATCAATAATATTAATTTGATGTTTATTCCAACTTGCAGTAATTGCAGCAGAAGCAATGGTAATACCCCGCTCCTGCTCCTGTTTCATGAAATCCATCGTTGCACTTCCATCGTGAGTTTCGCCAAGCTTACGATTCATTCCTGTTAAAAATAATATCCGTTCGGTTACGGTTGTTTTACCGGCATCAATATGCGCAGCAATTCCAATATTTCTGAGCTTTGTTAACATGTCTTATTCACTTACAATTTTGAAGGCGCAAATGTATGGTTTATTTCAGGGAATTTATCACAATACGACAAAATTTATTGAGATTTACAAATTACTTTACAAATCAAGGGTCTGAAACGATACAGCGTGTTTTTATGTCAATTAAATTCCAATTATGGCAAATTCAGAACCAACTAAATGTCATTTTTTTCAAAAAAATTACCATATTTCATAATTAATATCCAGTAAAATCAAATATTGAATTACTTACCAGTGAAATTACCACCGCCAGCCGGCGATTCGGAATTACAGGTAGTTAGTGTCTGCAAGAAAACTACTGTTTTTCAGTCTCTGATAAGAAAACGTCAAAGATAAGACTTTCGATGTTTCTGAAACCAAAGAGTCCGCCAGCCGGCGGATCGACTGTTTTAGAAACGAGAATAACGCAATATTTGGCGTTTTCTTGCAGAGACTAGTTACGTTACTCTCACAAATCATAAGTAGATTACACATCTTTCATAATTTCCAAAACAATTGAATTGTCAGCATACACCTGCCACAAATTAATCTTGTTTTCTTGTAATCGAACATGCCATGCAGAAGGAGTTTTCCAAAATTTTGAATTTTGTTTATAGGTTCCCGATGCATAGCCAAGCAGAATGACATGGTCTTCATTGCATATGCGCTCTGATATTTCAATTCGGTAATCTGGGAAAATGGTCAAATAATTACGCCAGGCTTTTTCAATTAATACCCTATTGGTGATCGTATTTTCTCGTGAATCCTTAAAAATATGATGTTTCGTCATGCATTCTAGCATGACGTCAATATCCGCAAGATTAACCCGAAAAATTCACCGCAAATAGTTAGATGTTAACATAAGGGGCTGTTGATTAATGCTTTAACTTGCTGCAACCCGTTTTTCTACTAACTCAAATTTGGGGTAATGCTTGCCATTATCTTTGCACATCTTCAAACCATCTAAACCCTTGAAATATAAAAATATGACTGCGGGTTTAGATGATTCAAATCTGCACAAAGGGAATGGCATGAATTTTCCGGGTTAATTGCATCAATAAATTTTGTAATGCTATCTGTTCCCAGTGTTTCCATGCCATAAAAATACAAAGGATTTGATTTTTATCAAATGCATGAGAATAATTTTTTAAATAAAAGCGGCGAATAACTTTGTCCCCGTTGATTTCCAGGACAGTACAGTTTTTTATTATCCTTTATGTTGCAGAACATTAAACGATCATATGTTCAATATAGACACATCAAACGTGTCGAATATTTCAATAATATTACTTTATGTCGATATTAATTCATAAAATCCGTTTTCCGTTTCGCTTTTCCGGTTTTAATTCAGTAATTAAATACTTAAATTTGCAGCAAAAATAACGATATGAAAACCTACGATGTTATAATTATTGGAGCAGGCCCGGCAGGAATAATTGCGGGAGTTACTGCAAAGAAACAAAATCCAGAAAAAGAAATTTTAATGATTACCGAGGCTCCAAAAGGACTAGTTCCTTGTGGCATTCCTTATGTGTTTCATGATTTAGATGATGTCAGTCAGAATGCCATGGGTCCTAAACCATTCGTGGATGCCGGCGGAAAGTTAGTTATTGGCACAGTTAACTCACTGGATGCTGAGGCACATCGATTGAAAACTATTTCAGGAGAAGAGTTTGCATATGACAAGCTTGTATTTTCAACCGGTTCGCATCCAGTTGTCCCAACTTTCATCCCAGGTTATAATCTGGATGGAGTTACTTATATCAAGAAAAATTATGCATACATTGAATCTCTTCAGGGAAAAGTCAAAAATGCCAAAGATATTGTTGTTGTTGGTGGTGGATTTATTGGTGCCGAAGTAGCAGAACAACTGCATATGCGCGGAGATACTGAAGTGAGTTTAATTGAGCTTGAGAAAAATTGTTTCAGCAAAGCATTTTCTTCTGAGATGGCTAAAATTGCAACTGATAAACTTCGCGAAGCAGGGCTAAATGTTTTGACCTCCACTAAAGTGGTAGAATTTATTGGTGAGTCTGGTAAAGTTACGGGAGTGCGTTTAGCATCCGGAAAAATTATCCCTGCTGATTTGATTATTTCATCAGTTGGTTACAAACCCAATACCGATTTGGCAAAAGATGCCGGTGTACGGCTTAACACAATCGGTGCAATTTATGTTGACAATTATGGAAGATCCAACCTAAATGATATTTATGCGGTTGGTGATTGCGCCGGAACCAAAGGATTTATAACAGGTTCTGAGGACAATATCATGCTGGCATCCACTGCAACGGCAGAAGCCAGAATTATGGGATACAATCTTTTTGGAATACAAATTAAGCGTTGCTTTGAAGGAACGCTTGGGGTTTTCTCCACTAAAATTCATAATTTCTCAATGGCATCGGCAGGTTTAAATGATAATTCAGCCAAAGCGGCAAATGTTCATTACATTAAAGCTGAGTTTTCAGATGTTAACCGTCATCCGGGGACATTGAAGGACACATCACCTCTATCTGTTCGTTTGTTTGCATCATCAACTGATGGAAGCATATTAGGAGGAGAAGTATGGGGTGGTAAATCAGCCGGAGAAATAATTAATATCATTTCGCTGGCAATTCAGAAAAAAGTGTCGGTTTATGAATTGGTTTCATTTCAAATTGGAACCCATCCATTATTAACTGCGGCACCAACTAAATATCCTTTAATCAAAGCCGCTGAAGGCATTATTGCAAAATTGAAAAAATAAAATAGTTTGAAATACTACTAATAAAATAGAGGCTGTCAAATTTGGCAGCCTCTATTTTTATATTGAGTTTATTTTTACTGATTTAAGATTAGTGGCATTCCACCGTCTCCTGAACCAATAATTACAGTTTTTGCATTTTGACTTTGACTTAATTTCAGTGTCGCTTCAATTCCGCGCATTTTCAAAAGACTTGGAGTCAAAGATGAGTTAATAATTTTATTTGCACGTGATTCACCTTCTGCTTGAATCCGTTTACGCTCCGCTTCTTTTGCTTCTTTTTCAAGTTTAAATTCGTAAGCAAGTGATTCCTGTTCCTGCTGCAATTTCATTTCAATTGCGCCCTTAATTTGCTGTGGCAGATTAATTGAACGAATAAGCACTGCTTTGGTGGTAATAAAGTTTTCATTCAGAATTTTAGTGGCTTCCTGAATAATAGCCAATTCAACTTCTGCACGTTTTTTGGAATAAATTTCCTCTGCCGTGTAGCGCCCCATTACTTGTCTAACGGTCGATCGCACCTCAGGCTTAACCAACTGGTTTTCATAGTTTTCGCCAAAAGTTCTGTGAAGAAACGGAAGTGCGTTGTGAGTTGGGAAATACCGTACAGTAACATCCACGTTAATGGACAACCCATTTCTGTCCAAAACATCCATTGTTTCTTCGGCGGTGCGCTCTTTTACATTGTATTTGATGAATTTATTCCAGGGAGCAATCACATGAAATCCTTCACCGAATACGAGTTCAGTATCCAATCCACCTCCAAAAGGACGATAAATAATTCCACGTTCGCCGGCATCAACAATTTTAAATGTTGAGCTGCTAAAAATAATCAATAGTATAACGGCTAATGCACCTACTATTAGAGTGTTTCTTGCTAATTTACTCATGTTGTTCATAATTTAATTTCCTCTATATTTTAGTTAAACTCAGGTTTTAAACATAATATTGGAATATTTGAACCCATAATCACTTTTCTAGCTAGGGAACCAATAATCTTTTCTTTAATTTGCATTTCCTGTTGTATCATAATTACAAGCAAATCACCATTTTCATCATCCGCATAATCCAAAAGATTTTTAGAAATGATGTCAATTTTCGTCCCCACATCTAATAATTTTGTTGTACAGACTATTGATTTATTAACAAAATAAGCTTCAACCTGTTCAATTAACAAGCGCAATTTTATCAATTTAAAATCTTTATGCGGACTGTATGCGGATACGACATCAACTTCTGCATTAAAATATTTCGCAAGTTCGGCAGTCATTTCAACCTTTTTCGTGGTATCTTTGGTTAAGTCTAAGGGCAAAATGATGCGTTTGCATCCACGACGATGAAATTTCCCTTTAATGGAAACAACAGGACATGGAGCTTCTTTAATTAATCGCATTGTAATTGGACCAAAAGATAATTTTCTGCTACCAACAAAAATGAATCTTGCATTAATGGACTTTGCAACATCCAAGATTACAGGAACTATCTTGCCATGTTCAATCGTAAAGCTACATTCTAAACCGGATTCTTCAGTTACAACTTGCGATAAACGATTTAATTTATCGGTTAATGAATCTAAACTCTCTTGCGTTATTGCATCTGTATCATCACTTTTAATCTTTCCGGTAATAACATGCAAAAGTGTAATTCTTGCATTTGCATATCGGGCAATGTTGTAAGATTGTTCCAAAGCAATCATTGATTGATCTGAAAAATCTACCGGGATTAAGATGGTTTCGTTTTTTGGGTACATTATCCTCGATTTTAACTTTTGGCAAAACTTATGCAAAGGTACGACAAAGCTAAGCATCTACCAAATAATCATTTTATATCTGAAGGGGTGAAAAATTCTACGTTTTTTCATTGGTTACAAAACGCTATTTTTACGCTGAATTGGGTTTCCTAACAAAAATTTCGTACTTTTGAATTAATAGAAATTAAAATGAAGCCTTATGAAAGCAATTGAAGCATCTGAACTTATTCTTAATCCTGATGGAAGTATATATCATCTTAAATTAAAACCTGAACAATTAGCGGATAATATTATTGTTGTTGGTGATCCCGGAAGAGTAAAAATGGTTTCAGCACATTTTGATGAGATAACACATGAAGTGCAAAACCGAGAATTTTTCACGCATACCGGTCTATACAAAGGGAAGCCGATTTCTGTGATTTCAACAGGAATTGGCACAGATAATATTGACATTGTACTTAATGAGTTGGATGCTCTCGCAAATATTGATCTTGAGAAACGTATTCCGAAATCTGAACACAGGAAACTCAATGTCGTACGCATCGGGACGAGCGGTGGATTACAGGAAGAGTTGCATGTTGACAGTTTTTTGATGTCTGAACAATCCATAGGGTTTGATGGGATGTTGAACTTTTATGCAAAACGAAATGAAGTTGCTCAATTAGATGTTGAAAAAGCATTTAAAGCACATATGAATTGGAATCCGATTCTCAACAATCCATACATCGTCAATGCATCTGATAAACTAATGAAACAAATTGGCGAAGGCTTGACTCGTGGAATCACTATTTCGGCACCGGGTTTTTACGGTCCACAAGGGCGTGTTCTACGGTTGGATTTGCAAGTTGCAGATATGAATGATCGGTTACGGGCATTCCGTTATGAAGGAAAGAAAATCACCAATTACGAAATGGAAAGCTCTGCATTGTACGGATTGTGCAATATGCTTGGTCACGAGGCGCTTACTATTTGTGTCATTATTGCGAACCGATACAATAAGCAGTACAGCAAAGATTACCATCCCGCTGTAGAAAAGCTCATTAAATTGGTTTTGGATAGAATTTAAAGACAGGAGCAAAGTTCTCTGGAAACAGTGGCAGACGCAAAAAATTCCGCTAAATTCTGAAATGCACTTAATTCTAACAGATTTCTCAGGCACTACAGGGGACTTCGTTGCGTTCCATCCGCCGAAAGGCAGATCGCGATCAATGACAGTATGGGAAACGAATCTGTCATTCAGCCTGACGAGGTGCAAATTATGAGTGTCGGAAAAGGAATATACCACTCTGAATTCAATCCGAATGAAGAAATTGCAACTAATTTATTGCAAATCTTGGTTTTCCCGGATAAAAAATCGGTTATGAAATGTCCTGATGTAATTCAATGATTTGATTGGCGAGATAATCCCATGTCATTTCTGATTTTTCATTACGGATATTCTGACGATAAGTTTCTACTTTATCTTTATCGAAAAAACCTGATATTCCGTTTGCAATGGATGAAACATCTGCTTTTGGAATGATTTCCCCGGTTTTTTCATGCTGCACTAATTCTTTTAATCCACCAACATCAGTTGCAATAATGGGCAGTTCAAAATGAAAAGCTATGGAAGTTATCCCACTTTGTGTTGCTGATTTATAGGGCAAAACACAAGCATCTGCAGCGGAAAAATATAAAGAGACCTCCGTGTCACTAATGTATTTTATGTGTTTGTGAATCTGTTCAGAATTCTTATTCTGCGCAATGAGTTTATCATATTTCTCAAAACTGCCATACACTTCACCGGCAATGACGAGCTGATAACTCTCGTCCAATGCATTAAAAGCCTCAATTAACAAATCCAACCCTTTGTAATCACGAATAAATCCAAAAAACAGCAAGGTTTTTTTATCGGGATTTAGATTTAAAGATTTTCGTGCTTCGCTTTGATTCAGCAGTTCCCCAAAATGATTATAGAGCGGATGCTTCACCAGTCGGTATTTAGCCGTGGGTTTCAAACTCAGCAAATCGTCCCGCACTTTTTCCGACATTACAATATATGCATCGGTACACTTAAGAAAATAGCGGGTAAAAGGCATATCGATGATGCGTTTTTCGTGGGGGATTACATTGTCAAGAATGGCAATTCGCTTGGTTTGCTTTTTCTGTTTCGCACAAACAGCGCCGAGCGACGGGCCGAAGAAAGGCATCCAAAATTTCATTAAAATCAAATCCGGAGCAATTTTCTTTATCCGTTTACGGGTTTTTAACCAAGTTAACGGATTTATGCTGTCAAGCCAAATTTTACTATCAATTTCATCTACCTTATCGCCTTCGGTAACATATTGTGTTTCACCGGGAAATAAGATGTTTGGATACTGACGTTTAAAAGTCACGGCACTCATTTCATGTTGCGATTCCAGTGCTCGGTATAAAGCGGCATTGAATTGCGCAATTCCGCCTCGAAAGGGATAAAATGTTGATAAATAACAAATTCGCATAGCCTACTGTATCAACTTCATCAATTCGTTTTTAATTGTCTCGGGTTTCATGTCAAACATACAAGACCGTTCACGCGAGCATGAATTTCCGAAGTAGCAATCGCATCCGGTTTCAGGTTCAACAATCACACCGCGTCCGTACAATTCAAATTCATGTTTATTGAAAATGTTATTCATCAGCACCATCGGGGTTTTATGTCCGACGGCAATATGCATCATCATGCTTACCTGTGTAACCACTGCATCAAGATTTGCAGTCAGAGAAATGAATGTTTCAAGCGGGAATGTTCCGGGATACCAAGCGCCGCTTTTTTTTGAAAGCATGGCATTTTTTTCGTCTTCTTGCGGACCACCGAGTAAAATGGGTAAAACTTCAGTCTGATCAAGGCTATTAATGAAATTTTCCCAGTATTCATCCGGCCAAAGCCTGGTTTGCCAACGATTTCCACATCCGGTATTTAAGCCGACAACTTTTCTACCTTCGGCTTTTTCTGCAAATTTCTGTTTCCAGGATTCTGCAATTTCTTTGTTGTAATTCAGTAAATATTCTTCCTTTTGAAAGTCTAAATGACAGATTTCAAAAATTTCCTCTAAATATGATTTAGTATTTTTAATTGAAATATGATCGAAAAGACCTGTCATAATTTTATGATTTGCAGCCGGTGTTGCAGCGCTCAGATGTCCGTTTTTCCAGCTAAAACCATACTTTTCTTTTGCATCAACGTTATCAAGCAGCATACAAGCTTCTTCATCCTTATCCAGATTAATTGCAATATCGTAATGGCGTTCCTGTATCTTCAAAAGCGAAAAAGCTTCAGGGGTATAAATTTCCTGTATTGATTCATTCGACAGCACATCCGGAAAAAGAGTAAGCCATGTAAAATGCACGTCGCCATACATTTCACGATATCTGACAATAAGTGGTGTTGTGCGAATCACATCACCCATTGCACCAAGCTTTATGATAAGTATTTTTTTATCCCAAGCTTCGTAGTGCTTGCAAGTACTACATTCTGCATTTTCCGCTTTGTTTGGTTTGCAAGGTATGTATCCTTTAAAATATTTACAATCAAATTTTACTTGTGAGATATCCATGCTTGTTTAATTGATGAATTACAAAAGTAATAAAATGCCGCTAAATGGTCAATATTTTTTAGAGACAGAAATAATTTTCAATCCTTGGCTTACTTTCCGATACAAAAAGTGCTAAAAATCTGACCAAGCACCTCATCTGTGCTGATTTCACCGGTGATAAGACCGAGGTGATGTAAGACTTCACGTAAATCCTGAGACACTAAATCTGAAGGAATTCCGCCAATTAATGCACCCAGTGCTCGATTCAAGGCTTCCTGCGCATTTTTAAGCGCCTCAACATGACGCATATTACTTAAAATGATGTCAGCATTTCCCTTCATAACTCGGACGGAATTCACCATAGCATCTATTAGTTCTGGAATTCCGTCTCCTGTTTTCGCTGAAAGAGTGAACAGCTTAATTCCAGGATACATTATTTCGAGCTTTTTATTGTTCAAAAGCAAAGGCGATGCAATATCTGCTTTGTTCTGCAAAAGAAAACAACTAGCGTCAAAATCATTTATCCTACCTACCACTTGCTGCAACATTTGCTCAACTGCTTCTACAGAATCATCTGCCTCAACCATAAGTAAAACAATTCCGGCTTTTTGCATCTTAGCATATGCCCTGCGGATGCCTTCGCCTTCGATTTCATCGTTTGTTTCACGCAAGCCGGCAGTATCAACAAAACGAAAGCGAATCCCGTCAATCACCATATCATCTTCGAGACTGTCGCGCGTAGTTCCCGGAATATTTGAAACAATGGCTCTGTCCTCTTTTAGTAAAGTATTTAGCAAACTTGATTTTCCGACATTCGGTTTTCCAGCAATAACGACCGGCATTCCATTTTTCAGCACATTTCCGTAACGAAAACCCAAGCGTAATGTCTTTACCTTTTCCAGAATTTTCTTCATCAAATCCTTAAGCTCAGTACGATCTGCAAACTCAACATCTTCTTCGGAAAAATCCAATTCCAACTCCATGAGAGAAACCAGCTTAAGCAAATCATCCCGCATGGTTTTAATCTCACGACTAAATCCGTCCTTCATCTGGTTCAAGGCCAAATTATGTGAAGCTTTTGAATCGGAAGCAATCAAATCTGAAACCGCTTCAGCCTGATTTAAGTCCATTTTCCCATTTAGAAAAGCACGTTTCGTGAATTCTCCGGGATCAGCAATTCGTGCCCCGTTTGTCTGCAAAAGTTCTAAAATTCGCTGCTGAATAAAAAGAGACCCGTGACAGGAAATCTCAATCATATTTTCACCTGTGTAAGATTTTGGTGCAAAAAACACAGACAATAAAACCTCATCAATTTCGGCTTGTTGATCTGAGATTTTCCCGAAATACATACGATATCCCTTAGCATGGGAGAGATTAGGTAATTGTTTCGATTGGAATATTTTATCGGCAATTAAAATGGCACCCGGTCCACTCAAACGGACAACGGAGATAGCAGCTTCAATTCCTCCTGTTGAAATTGCGCATATTGTATCTGTCACATAATTTTTCATGGTGCAAATTTAAGAAAAAAGTGATGGGTTTCTTATGTTTTGAGAGCCACCAATTCATGAATAACAGGAAATTGCATACAGCCTGATGCGCAAATAGTGGCACGAATGAAATAAAAAAAGAAGTAGCCACAGCCTGTTCCGATTATTTCGGAAAATGAAAAGGAGTTTGACGCGCAAGAAAGATAGCCACAAATGCACGAATGAAAAGGAGTTTGACGCGCAAGAAGAAAAGCCACAGATGACAGATGACAAGGAGTTTGACGCGCAAAAAAGATAGCCACAAATGCACGAATGAAAAGGAGTTTGACGTGGAAGAAGAAAAGCCACAGATGACGGATAAAAAGGAGTTTGACGCGCAAGAAAAAAAATAGCCACAGCCTGTTCCGATTATTTCGGAAAATGAAAAGGAGTTTGACGCGCAAGAAAGATAGCCACGAGCCTGTTCCGATTATTTCGGAAAATGAAAAGGAGTTTGACGCGCAAGAAAGATAGCCACAAATGCACGAATGAAAAGGAGTTT
>Ga0307990_1001090_pt1 | contig 23122 bp, 29 predicted proteins | sample EllFjometagen129_FD_203168 | JGI IMG/M metagenome (GOLD analysis project Ga0307990, IMG submission 203168) | Marine microbial communities from Ellis Fjord, Antarctic Ocean - #129 | ecosystem: Environmental > Aquatic > Marine > Unclassified | place: Southern Ocean | collected 2014-10-08
AACACCATCTACAGCGCCAGTATAATCTTGAATGTTAGCAAGTTGATCACCAACTGAAGTACCACCTGCACCACCCAAAGTATTTTGGATCTCGTCCAGAGCGTCTTTGACGTTAACAGCGGTAAGGCCGGATACGAAATTATCGTAGCTAACTTCCGTAGCAGCATGTTTTCCAGCAAGACCGTTAAGGTGAGCATCAAGAATAGTACCATCAGCTGCAATATTACGACCATCAGCAATAACTTCGCCACCAGAGGTTACTCGGAACGAAGAAGCGGCACCAAAAGCAGTTTTAATGTTTACTAGGTCAGCAACCATAACAACAAGAGCATCAGGTTCGATGTTCAAAGCAACTGTAGTAGCAGCATCAGGAGTGATCAGCCAGTGATCGCCTGAAGTGATTGTAGACTCGATGCTTGTAGAAGCACCTGCAACTTCCAGGTTACCAGTGATTGTTACTGTACCTGTCTCAGAGTCAACCTTGAAGAAGACAGTAGTGTTAGTGTCGTCCTCAATTTTGAGGTCTTTACCTGTAATCAATTTGATTACAGCATCGCCAGAACCATCAGCAATTGTTTGGTCATAAGCACGTTGTAGATCAAATGCAGCAAGCTCTACATCGTTAGCAACCAATTGAGCGTCAACATCAGCAGCTATACCAACTAGTGCAGATTGAACTGTACCCGCGACAACGTCTACTTTAGAGTTAGCAGATACAAAAGCAGAAGTACCTACTTCGCCAGCACCAGCAGCACTAGCAATAAGTGCTACAAAAGCTGTGAGCTCTTCATAGTTTGCAAATGTACGAACTTGAACAGCACCACCAGCATCTAGTGTTGTGTACTTGTACTGCTTGCTTGTTTCATTGAACCAACAGCGACCTGCCTCAGTGATGATTGGGTCAATAGCGACACGCTCAACACCAAAGTTCTTGATGACAGCATTCTCGGCTAGTTGTAAGCCATGTGATTTTTGATAAGCCATTGCTTACCTCCTGTGTTTGTGTGTTAGATAGTTAGATAGTTAGATAGTTAGATAATTTGGTATTTAATTTTTGGAGAATACAATTAGAAGTATTACTTATATTATATTATATAGTGGGGTGTGATTAGGCAGAATTGAAGAAGCCCTTACTAAATAAGTAAGGGCTTCTTTGCTACAAAGTATTCTAGGAGTATTATTATCTTACTGAAGGTAAAACTTGCTCTCTTAGGTCAGCAACTTCATCAGAGAGTTCTTTGATTGCTTCAATCAAAAGGCCTACAATGTTACCATACGCTACAGACATCATATCTTCTGAAGTCTCACCAAGTAATACTGCTTCTGGTAGTACTTCAATCAATTCCTGAGCTAGTACACCAGTCTGTCGTGGAGTATTGATGTCAGTACGATCAAAGGTGTACCCAGATATTTGTTGTACTTTAGCTAAGGCATCTGGGATAACCTCAAAGTTTGTTTTTACGCGCTCATCAGAGTAAGCAGTTACATTACCTATAGCAGTAAATGAACCTGCATCATCAAATGTAAATCGTGTGGTGGTACCATCTCTAATATAAAAGTTACCTATACCTGAGTTAAGGTCCATATACATATGATCACCAGAACAGAATACATTACAATCATTGTTGGTACCAAAGAATAATTCAATATTATCATTGTATGTAGTAGATCCAGCAGTTTTAATATCTGCAGCATCACTACGTAGGTAACGTTCTCCAGATATTCCATCAAGTAAGTTAGCATCTGCTGCTTTAGCACCTATAGGTAGGAATCTAGCAGTTGCTTCTGCTTCAGTATAGTATCGAGTGTCATGAGTGTGACTATCGTTAACTACAGAGGCAACAATTGCTATATTGGCAGTTCCATCAAAAGGTACTGCATTAGCTACAATATCTCCAGTAATGTCTATTGTACGAGCGGTGACTAAAGCAGTGGCTCTTGCAGCAGTTCCTCCAATAGATAGGGCAGAAGCAGTGCCTGTTAAGCCTGTACCTGCACCAGTATAAGAACCTGCAGTAAATGAACCTGCATCATCAAATGTAAATCGTGTGGTGGTACCATCTCTAATATAAAAGTTACCTATACCTGAGTTAAGGTCCATATACATATGATCACCAGAACAGTATACATTACAATCATTGTTGGTACCAAAGAATAATTCAATATTATCATTGTATGTAGTAGATCCAGCAGTTTTAATATCTGCAGCATCACTACGTAGGTAACGTTCTCCAGATATTCCATCAAGTAAGTTAGCATCTGCTGCTTTAGCACCTATAGGTAGGAATCTAGCAGTTGCTTCTGTTTCAGTATAGTATCGAGTGTCATGAGTGTGACTATCGTTAATTACAGAGGCAACAATTGCTATATTGGCAGTTCCATCAAAAGGTACTGCATTAGCTGCAATATCTCCAGTAATGTCTATTGTACGAGCGGTGACTAAAGCAGTGGCTCTTGCAGCAGTTCCTCCAATAGATAGGGCAGAAGCAGTGCCTGTTAAGCCTGTACCTGCACCAGTATAAGAACCTGCACGTACAGCAGCATTACCTACTGCTTTAAACGTTGTATCTGAGCATAGATTCCAAGTATTGCTTACATCATCATGCCATATATGATCTCCAGCTCTAGTTATCCATGCTGAATCTGCTAAAGAGTTGCTTACTGTTCCTGTAGCACTGTATCGAGCAAAGTCTGCTGCACCAAAGCTTTCTAAAGTACTAGCGTCTATTTGTATATCGGAAGTACCAGCTACAAGTGCGGCTACTTCAGTCTTATTATAAGTATCTGCTGCTATAGCAAAATAGGTAGCTGCATGCCCAGATAAAGATACTGCATCAACATTTACTAAGGCTGAGAGGTCTAACTGCTCTGTGATGATCGTACTGATCTCAGCTTTTGTGTAGACATCTACACTATTAGCTTTAGTAGTAACAATCTGTTCTAAAGCATAAAGCTGAGCCTCTGATGTTACAAAGAATATAACTGTCCCTGATTTAGGCTCAGTGAATGTGAGTCGCATCTCATTATCTGAGATCATACTTGGAGTTGAGTCCAGAGTTAGACCATCAGTATCATAACTCATATGAATTATATTGATTGTATTTAGATTATGGACAATAGCCCACTCAGTACTAGCTGCTTCTTGTATGTGAATGTAGTACTGGTTTCGATTTGTAAGTGGGTACCAGGTTGTTACATTCTCAGCAGAACCATAAATGTGGAGGGCTCCATCAACAAAAGCAAAGTTACCATTCCTAGGATTATCGGGAAAGATCATCTGCTCAGTAAGTATAAGGGTACTTCCTGGAAAGTCTAGATCAGCTGGTGGATTAATAATTGGCATGCTGTGTCCTTTATTGTATTAAACAATAGGTTCTGTGGGTAAAGGTAATTCTGCTTTTATGAGAGCTACTTTAGCTAGCCATAGAGTATAGTTAGGCTCTAGAGCTGCTATAATGGCATCATATTCTGCTTCGTTCTTTAGGGAGTCTGACTCTAGCTTGTATCGAGATTTACGTTGGGATAGAATTGAGTCTAGGTCTACAAAGTATTGCTCTTCCTCAGTTACTACAGGCCTCACATATTCTGATATTACCTTAGTTACAGGATCTATACGTAATTTATGCTGAGTAGCTAATTGCCACTCATAGTCGGTGAGGACTATAGCATCTTCTGGGATAATGTCATGGACATCATCAGCATACTTAACTGTAGTGTTAGGGCCTATAATATCCTCGTACTGTGTATATTTCATATTTAGTAACCTATAGCTATGTAGTGAAGATCAATAGAGGTTGTCAATCCTCCAAGCTTAAAGTATGAAGCACCCATAGCACTATGGTAGTGGGAACCACCAGAGGCGTAACCTCCTGTGGAAATGTAATCAGCAAAGCCTAAAGATAAACACGCATGCGGGAAGGCTATTGGGAAGTAACATACTTGGTCCTGTGTTGTGTAGTTTACATAAGCCCACTGAATAATTAGCCCATTGCTAAATTTCTGATATCCGTTAGCAGCGAATGAATGTCCTGAGTCTGATATAGACCCATTATGGCTGTGTTTAGTAGGATCGACTACAGTGTCTAAGGTTAGAGTGCCTGAACCATCGTTAGATACAAACCCTGTACCTGAGGTGTCCCCTGTTAGGGTTACTGTTAGATTGCCTATATCTGCTTTATTGCCAATCATAGTATCTAGTACTGATTGGAAGTAAACTTGAGCTCCATTAGCTTTAAGAGCATCTTTAGTATCAACTTCTAATCTTGTATATACATCTGAAGTATTAGCTTTATCAACCAATTGATTCTCAAAGTCTAGTAGGCCTATATCTTTTGGTACAAAGATGATTGCTTTACCGGTATAGCCCATTGAGAAGTGTAGTTGCGTTTCATTATTGTTTAGGTAGGTTATCCCTGCCTCAACTAATAATCCTTCTTGGTTGTACGCCATGACTATGAGATTGGGATTATCTAGGTTATGCACTAATGTCCAAATGTTATCTTCTTCTTCTTGAATATGAATATAATATTGATTCTGTGCAGTGATTGGAAACCAAGTAGTTATATTATCTACAGTCCCGTACACATGTAGAATACCTCCCAAAAAAGAGAATTCTCCATTACGAGGGTACGGAGGAAATTTAGTGTCTTCACCTAGTATTAGTGTGGTACCTAAAAAGGTTACATCACTAGTTGGGTTAATTAATGGCATTACTCATTACCTTCCAAGGACTCTTCCATTTTCTCTAGAGCCACATAGTATTGAAAAGACTCTTTAAGGTGTGCTAGGGCTATTTGAGCGGTATATATTGGGTGGTTATTAGTGAGGTTTATCCCACTAGTATCTCTACCGTGTTCAAGTTCTACTTTAAGTCCTCGACGAAATTCCTTAATAGGAACCTTAGTCCCTTTAGGGGCTACGGCTGCAAGGATCTTACGAGCCTCGTCCTGGGGAATATCAGTCTTCTTATTGTAGGTAGACCAATCAGAGAGTCCTAGAAGTGTGCATACCTTCTTAACTTCTGCCTCGGATGCTGCCGGATTCTGATTAGTTTGTTGTGTAAATTCTTGTGCTAGTTTAGTTAGCATTTATTTTCCTAAGATATAGATAATGCATGTAGGGATACTCTTATCTTTGCAGGCTCAGATAACTCTACAGTCATTGACATATTATCCAAAAAGGTTATGTCACATAGATCATTCTTCCAGGACCCATTAGGCTGTTCTACAAGAATGGTAAAATCTATATCTATGCTCCCTAGATCATGTTGTATTTCAAAGAAAATATCAGGCATATCTGCTATGTATACATACCGATCACCCAAAGAGCCCATCTGCATATTTCTAATTTCTAATTCTATTTGGGACATTACTCGTTCTGATGACCATAAAGTATTACTACCTATCCCTTGATTGTCTACAGTGCATCCTCCAACCATTGCAGCATTGAAGCCAGTGCCTGACATATCTAGATTACGTTGTAAGTACTCTGACGTAATAGATTGCTTAGCTAGATTTAGTACTCTATTCGGTACATCATATGATATAGGATTTGACGGTTTAGTAGATAAGTTGGTAACATCTTTAGGACTAGTAAATACTGTGTTATCAGTAATATGTCCTAAATTCTTATATACAAAGGTCGTTTGCACCTTGTCATGTGTAGTGTTTTGTGTTGTCGCCATAAATACTTACTCTACCAGATAGAATTAATAACTAGTATATAGTGGGAGCTTGGACAAGTTTTTTTAAGTAGTAGAGTTCTCTTTAACCTCTTCTTTATCTGCTATTACTAGTTCAGTCCCTGAGCGTCTATCAAGAAACCCCTTTTCAGCAAATATACGTAGTAAATTCTCATTATGTAGTGTCAAGGGTAGAATTGAAGTCATTCAAGAATTCTTTATGCCTATCGGCATTATCCTCTTGACGATACTTCTTCTCCTGCATATAGCGTTTCTCAGCAGTAATGTATAATCTATAAAACATTCTCACTGTACAGTAGAAAATCAAAGCTCCTACCAACATTACTATTGCCATAACTGCAATGGTTAGAACCAACATCGTATGCATATCCATCAACATAATCTAAACCTTTCTACTTCTTTAAAATAGGTCATCTGAGGAGCTACTAATATCCCGTCTATTAAGGTGGCACAAGGTACGTCTTTGTACATAATGCCAAACGCTGTCAAAAGACATTGTCACAATACCAGCTCCTACTACAGCCAGCGTAGGATCCTCAATTTTAATTCTTATAATTACATAAGTCCCAACTAGAACTAGTGCTCCTTTGATTATAGCAAGTAGTAAAGTAACTACAAGCCACCCCCAATGTATTTTATAGTATTTGTTCTGGTAGACTGAGTTCTTATCTTTGTCTAGCTCATCTACTTTAACTATGAAGCCTATTAGGGCTCCTAAACCGAACATCCACCAATCTTTAAATATCTGTGTATCTACTAGTGATAGCATGTCATTACCTTATGGTAGTACTTCAGCATTGGATTTGTCCATTATTGATGAGAAGATTGTATTAGCAGACCGCCGTATAGAGGGTGGTATTAGGAAATCAATCTGCTTTGCTGTAGCACTGTTTATATATACCTCTAGATCGGATTCATAGTATTGAGGTATGGAGTCTGGACTGACCCCATTAAGTATCTTTGAGATTACTGATGCATAAAATAAACCTATCATGGAATAATCTGAGTATGTGTAGGTGGTAAGTAGACCTTGTTCTACTAGATCTACTCCTTGCTGGCTGAAGGTAGGGATACCTTGTGCAAGTATAGGTGTATTTAATTGGCTGATTGTTTGGTAATTAATGCCAGGGAGTTCAGGGATGAATAAGGCGTCTACTTTAGTTACTAAGTCTCTAATACCTACTAGAGCAGCATCATTCATAGGGATACCAGACTCTAATTCCTTAGGTAGTACCTTGAATCCATACTCAGATGCTAAACGATTTATCGAAGATAGACCGGCATCAGCTCGTCCAGCTCTAGTGTTTCTGTAAATAATTCCCAGAGTCTTGAACTTAGTTACGTTATAGAACATTCGTATCTGCTGATCACTTAGGGAGGAATTTATAGCTACAAAGACGTTGCTTCTGTTTGAGAATCTATCACCTTGAGTGTACCCAGCTTCTTCCGGGTTACGTGAATTAAGTATTACTATAGGGATATTTAAGGATCCATTTGATAGTACATGCCCTGTGATGTTTCCCATACCTATGATTAGATCTACATGTAGCTTGCCATGAGTAGTGTGCTTTGCTAGTTGATCTCTAAAAGCTTGTCTGTTCCTCTCGTCCCACTCAAAGGACCAGATATGAGCTTCTTCTAGCTTTATGTAGTCACTCTCTAAATTATTACATGCCCAGTACCATAGCTCAATACAATCCTTAAACTGGTCTGAACAAGGTATTGAGTATTCAGCAAACCACCCTAGTTTAACTAGCTGTGCTAGTGTGTTCCTCAAGACTCGTCTATTTGATGCAGAGTCTCCATCCTCCACAAAGGCTATAGATAGTTTACTTACAGTCTTAGGTATAGCTGGTGACAATAAATCTACAGCACTTCGTATTACTAAAGTCCCAGTATAATATCTATACCCTGTAGTACTGACTAGGATAAGTAGTACAAGAATTAGGGGAAGTACTACAAATTTACTTACTTTGGGGGGCTGAGGCATAGTAATTCCTAGCTTTTAGTAGTTAAGTTTTGAATTATTAATAGATTATTTTAGGCTAGGCAATATAAAGCCTATTATATACTGCGATTTACTTTAGGCGTTTTGAAGGTAGGTAGATTAAAAATAGAAAAGGCTCCTTATTGCTAAGGAGCCTTTTCTATTTTTAATCAAAAGTCCTAGGAAACAGATCCTAGGTCGTGCCACGAAAGGATTTCGAAATGAAAATAATCAACCATGAAACTATGAAACTACCGAACGGTGGAGCAACCCTAACCAGGAGTTTCTTCTTATGCTTCTTGTGCTTCTTGTGCTTCTTGTGCTTCTTGTGCTTCTTGTGCTTCTTGACCTGACATTAAGAAGTGACGCTGTATATTATGACCAAAGATGTAACCTGCTACATCCCATGTAGGCTGTCGAATTGCTAACAGCGAAGTAAAGATCATGTTGATCAGGTGAGATTCATATGCAGTAATATCTTCCTTAACATCAAGCTTGAAACTAATACCAGTTGCGTCTTGAATTACAAAGCCTGTTTGGATAGGCAGTGGAGGCTGTGCAGTAGGTGAAACAGCAGAGGTCTCGGTAGGCGTAGTGCCATCAGGAGTACCGATTGCGTCATCCTCGATAGGAAAGGGGGAGGTAGCTGGGGTTTCACTGACCTCTACTGTTTCCACTGGGGTATCTACTTCTTCTGCATTTACGTTTATGTTTGTCTCAGTCATATTATAGATATTCCTTAAAATATAGGGTTAAGTATTGGGTGAAGGAAATATGGTGCTTGCAGACCACACTGCTAGGTAACTAGGATAGCCTAGGTAATTAGGATAGCCTGGATAACCAAAGGTTTGTTCCGAAGGCTTACTTTTTTTTGCTGCTCAAGAAATCTAACCATGCGCTCTAGCTCTTCGATACGTACCGCTGCTGGGTCTTGCTGCTTGGTTGCTTACTCTTTCTTTTTAGCAATCTCTTCTTCCTGCTCTTGTAGCTTAGTAATAATGTAAAATAGATTAGTGCTAGGTCCTTGAGCTTCTTCTAAAGCTTTTTCTACTTGCGAGATGATTTGAGCTACGTCAGCTACATCAAGATCACCTACACAATTATCACAACCTAAGTCACAGTCACAACCACAGTCCTCAGGATCGCACCCATCTAGGTACTCTTCTTCATCATAATTACACTCAGTTGTAGACTCTAAATCTTCAATGTACTCACCAAGAGTGTCATATAATGCATATACACCTAAATCATTCAAATGAATCTCTTGATCTCCTACACGGATACAAGCATAGGTTTCTACACAAACACAACTTTCTTTACAAATTTCTTCTGACTCTGCCATTGTTTACCTGCTTCCCCTGAGGATTAAAGTGTTGGTGCTACATATTTATAGTAAGGTTCATGATCAACTTGCTTAATGCCTTTACGATACATCCATGGTGCAATTGGGTATTCACTGATCCAGAGTCCCATATGTTGCCTACGAGCTGCTTCTTCCCAAGCTTCATAGGACGTGTCACTTGAGTATTTTCTGTACCACCAAGCCAATCCAGAGGCCACCAGCATCTTATTAATGCTACGTCCGTCCTGAGTATATAAAGTTCCCATAAATCGGTTATATGTGGTAACTCCTTTAAGGTCTACTACGACATATAACTGCTGTACGTTAACAGCATTCTGTAGGAACTGTTTAGCTTCTGGGCCAAAGTCCTGGTACTTCTCAGGGGCATCAATATGCTCTAGACGAATTCTGTACTCGTTCTTAAGCGTGTTGATTATAATTGTGTCACCATCTAGTACAGTGACTTGTTCTGGTAGAATTGGAATAACCTCTGCATTAGCAATGCTGAATCCACAAAAGATTGTGGTGAGGAGTAGAAGAATTAGTATGAGAAACGATGTTAATTTCATAGTGTTAGATCTCTTTGCTCTTATTCGAGTTACTAGGTTGTTTTTACTTAATTGTTTACTTACTCTTAAGCCACCACTTTCGGCATTACCGGAACCTTCATTCTTTTTTAACCTATCTATACCTTTTCTATTCAACCTGCCCATATTTGCCTCCCGTATAACTCGCTGTAACGTTTATTGACATATACTGGGTTGTTTAGATTATTTCTTAAGTAATTATTTAAAAAATAATTAAAAAAATCCCCCACTAGGTAGGAGACAAACCTAGTGGGGGGATGGGCAAGCCCCGGACGGGGTTCCCTTCAGGAGATTAAAAGGAGATCTATTACTTTAGATTAAAGTTTTGTCGTAGGCGTACTGTTTTGCATTTTCATAAGATACGTATGTGCTGCCTACACGACCCCAACGTGCTTTAGTGCCTCTGACGTCTAGGTGAAAGCCTGGGTTATACCAATCTGGATAGATACCTAGCCCAATATGATCCTCAACTTGGTAGAAGCGTATAGCTTCCTCAATTTCTTCAATTGCATTAAGGAAGGAGATGCCTTCTATGTGGAAGTCTACTGCGTTGCCGATGTAGTGTTGACTCTTCTCAGAGTGGCCACCCTTCTCATAGGCATTATGGATAACAAAACTCTTACCTACATACGCCCTAATCTCTTGTAAGAGTAGGAGCAGAGTGCCATTAACTTTGCTGGCATCCCCCCAATTCTCATAGGGAGTAAAGTTATCTAGCTGTAAAAATATATCTGACATTATTTGAGTATCCCTTTCCTTGTATCTCGTGGATTAACAAAGTTACTGCTTCTCTAAGGTACATAATAGGTGCTACCTCATCTCGATATATAATATTGGCACTTAGATGAACTATGCGAGTAGTTGCAAGGCGATTCTTAGCCTTTTGGCAGTAGGTTTTACATGTATAAGTGTAGTTTTCCATATTCAGTATATTTAAAGCTCTCTAGAGGGCATGTTAAGCTTGCTTGGCATATGTCACATACTATACAAATATCAGGATGTACTTGGTATTGCAAAGGTACTGTTGCTACTAGAATTACTGCATCCATAGGACAGTGCATCACGCACTTACTACAAGCATTACAGGACTTGTCTATAATCCATAAAGGAGTGTCATCGTCCACGATCCTAGACACCTTTCTTTGTATTCATATGAGTCAAGAACTTCTTATGCCCAAAGGACGATGCTACCATTAGTCCTAAGGAGTATTGATACCATTCAGGAGTTTCTTTAAGTATTGTAAACCCTTCTCTTACATAGTCTGATAAAGAAGGTACGAAGCACAGTATCAATGGGATTGAATATAGAATAAGTAAGAACTCATCTTTCCATCCGGACTGTTTTAGACTTGTGTTATCCCAAGCTATGTCACCTTCTTGTGAGGTTAATATCTTTTTAATAGCTGCTTTAGTCTTAGCGTCCTGTATACCTAGTTCGTTATTAAGTCTAGTGGTCTTTCTAGCCTGACTTGCTTTGACGTACTCAGTACCCATATTAAATAGTGAGCCTACAGCTTGGCCGATTATGGTTAAGTAATTCATTCTGTTTGGATCTCCTGGTTAAGGAGTTAATCATCCATTTAGTCTTTATTAAGATTGCATTTGTTCATAATAAATAGTGTGTGGGGGGTAGGGTGTTTTGAAGTGTGTTGCTGTTATCAGGTAAAAGAAAAGCCCTGCTGTATGGGCAGGGCTTAGGTGTTCGTTAATTGGATAGATTGATTACTTACTATTAACGTCTCGGTTGCATACGTTGCGGTTGTTCTTGAAACTGTGGTGGTAGTTAGTCCTGAGCCTGCCCCATACCAAACATCTTGTTACCAAGATAGGCACCACCACCAATACCTGCTGTCATTTTGGTAGCATTTGCTAAGTTTTTAAGATCTACCTTACCAGCACCAGATACTCCATCAGCTACTCTTTGTCCAAAGCCTGATTTAGCTGCCTTTGCTCCAGCCCATAATTTGTTAGGCATGAAACTTCCTTTGCTGGCTCCTTTAAAAGCTGCCTTTGCTGTGTTTAAAGCTCTGGGTGCTTGAGCTGCTGCTCTTGGGAGAGAGGTAATACCTCGTCCAATAGATTGTACTCGACTTCCTACTTTAGCTGGCGCAGCTTTTACTGCTGCTTTAGATCCTGTTAGTAATGACTTACCTAAGGTTTTAAAAGCTGCTCCTATAAAGGCTTCTTTTTCAAATGCATCTTGAGCTTTCTTGGTAATCATTAGTCTTTATCCCCCTTTAGGAGTTTACGTCTATTCTGTGCTTCAAACCACTTCTTAGACTTGGTGTACTTACGCTTCTTTTTGACTTCTTTCTGTACTGTTTGAGAGCGTTGCATTTCTACAGCTCGTGCCTTATTCTTCTCTAGGATGTCTATAGCTTTACCTAATCTACCTTGTGCAGCATAGGCTTTACGGAGCTTGTTAATTTCTTCTGCTGTAGGAGTAGTAAAGAACCCTGCTGTCTTTTTGAGTAGAGTTACATCTTTCTTAATTTCTATCTGACTGTCTTTATGCCTCTGTCTATACGCATTTAGGGCTAGGTTGTCAGCAGGTGTTCCTGCTAAGCGTCCTGCTGTGCGTGCCATGCGTGTAGCTAAGTTATTTGCTTGTTTAGTTATCATGAATAGGTTCCTGTCCTGTCTATAAAGTTGGAGTCACCACTCTTTGCAAGTAGTACATCGCTTCTCAAAGGTTCCGTCCTCAAACTCTCTGACATTTTTGTTAGCTCTGGCCATCTAGTACCTACCTCCGTTGTTTTTAGAATCAATATCGGATAAGGCAGTACCATATGCATAGCCTAATACTGGGTTGTAACCATGTATCTTCTCTGTCTGACCCTCAGTCGCAGCCTCAGTAATATTTCTTTTCAGATAGCGATGGTTTAAGGCTGATATGAATCCGTCAGTGTCGTTCAGCTGAACCCGAGTCAGTGGGGTAACAACTGTACTTATCTCAATATTAGGAGTTGTCTTAAACTCCTTAACTTTGAGCTTTTGTAGATCCCTATGATTTTGAGGTGTTATCTCTGTGCCTACAGTAAAATGGTGAACATCTTCAGCTAGTATTTTACCTATAGAGTCGTTAAGTTTGGTAGTAACTCCTGTGCCTTTACCTACTGCGTTCTTAAACTTGTTGTAACTAATTACTTCACCACGATTGTATAAGAAGTCTTTAGGAGCCTTCTCTATCTTTACATAATTGAACATGCTCTTTGCGAGCAACTCGAAGTTACGTCGATCTAGTTTATTCCCTGTATTCTTATATACTTGATCTATTAACTCTGTAGCTGCGCTACGTGCTGCACCTAAGTTACGAAGCCTTGCAATGTCCTTCAGATTAGGATTACCATCAGTTAAGATCTCTCCTGGAGTAACTTCAGCCTTCTCCTTGATACCTTTTAGTAGTTTCCTATTAGGTGGGATGTAGTATTGGAGCGTTCTTCCCATATTTTTTACAGGTGTACCTTCAATTATGTAGCGATCAGGTACCTTCTGAGTCATTTGGATCTGTAAAAACTTACCTCCTTGGGGTGCCATTAGTATTCTGTAGACTTTACCGTATACTTCACAGAGTATTTGCTTGTTTGGGTAGATCTTCGGCATCTCTGTAACAAGATTCAAACCAGAAAATCCCTCTAAATCATTGGTTTTTTTAGCTAAAGTAGTGGCATGCTTAGAGGATAATACTAATTGCTGGGAGACTTCTGATAATGAACCTGCAGCGAGCGCTCCCACATTGTCACCAATAGAGTGATCTCTCTTCTTGGCTATAGATAATCCATGGCACTTAGAGCAGACTGTGTTATCTACTGCTTCACACGTCTGTGGACTCCGAACTATTACTTTTTCAATGTGCTTTTTAAGTAAGTGTTGTTGCATCTCAGGTGTGACGAGAGCGCCGGCTTTGTATTTGTCTATGTCTGTAGCTAAGTAACGATCAATTATTGACTCATCTTTAGTATTTAGTTGGATACCGTTTGTGGTATGACAGTCGTCCTCACTTATTACTGAGCTAGACATCAAGTTGTGTGTGGCCTTGGAGAACACTCCGGGGAGGGAAGTTCCGAGTTGTCCAGCCATCAAATTGCTACGAGCCTCGGCAGCTCCATGCCAGTAATCCAGTACACCCAAGCCTTCTGCATAGCTATTTTTTACTATCTCAGGAACTAAGGCACCTTTGTGATCCTTCAGTACAACTGGTGACGAACGAAGCTTCATAATCTGACCTTTCTTACCGGCCATAGCACCACTAGTAACCATCATAGTAGTATCATTCTTAGCAGTCAGGTCATTCTTAGCTACCGCGTCCTGAACCTTCTCTAAGATACTTATCTTAGCTTTTTCTGTTGTAGCCTTGGCATAGTCCTTGATCGCTGTATTGATCAACCTATCACGCACGGGCTTATTGGGTACCTCGATGTCTTCCATACCAACAGAGATACCTTCCAAGAAGCTGAGTTTGTCACCAAGGTTCTTAATATCCATGACGACGTACTTATAATCCTCCTGGTGGAGCCTATATGTCTCCTCTAAGAGGCGATTGAATTCTTTCTTAGTGATTGGTCCACTTACCTTAATATCGGACGGTAGGATGTGATTCACTAAGTATTCTGCAAAGGTTTGTTTAGCCATTTATCCACCTATAGTACTTAAAAGAAAAGTCCCAGACACCAATATGTACTTTGATGGCGGCCAAGAATAGACACAAAGGGAAGAACAAGGTACTTACCCCAAAGCATAAGACAAGTGTAATTGAGCTTCTGTACGGAAATAAACGCCACTTGAGCCCAACATTGTAGATACCCCAAGTAATGCATAAGAAGTAATAGAATAAAAGAAAGCTCTGGTATGAGTTCATGATCGTTCAATGTGGGAGTCTCCGTTTAGTTATTATTTATAATAAAGAATGGTATGTGGGTGCGTGTTTTTGAAGTCTAAAAGTATGTAGATTAATTGTTATAAGAAAATAGTGAGGGAATTTAAGTTATTAACTAAATGAAAAGGGGAATGTGATGGATGTGGAATGTGTAGAATTACAGTATTTATTTGAACAGGCTATGTTGAATAGGATCAAGTGTACTAGCTTAAGTAATCAGAGATTATTTATTATCGCATGTATGTCTGGTTTGGAGGATGTACGAATAATTGAAGGTACTCGTAATTGGAACCAGGATACATACCAAGCCTTCAGAGAGCAAACGTCTAGTGGTAGAGAGATCTGTGCAGAATACATGACTAATTATCTTAGTTATTCAAAAGCTAGGCAGAGGGAACGTGCTCATTTTTTTGATACTCCTCCTAGCCCTATCAAGGAACTTACTATGTGGGACTATGCTACGGACTGCGTTAAAGAGCTGCTTTGCGTTAAAGAGCTGCTTAAGCTACGCATATCCTCAGAGGATGAGAAGGTTATAGAGGTTATAGAGGTTAGTGAGGTTAGTGAGGCTGTTCCTTGGGCTGGTTTGAAGATGGAGGATAAGATCTATCGAGCTGATGAGCAAGGTAATTATGATGGGTCTAAGACTGTGTACTTTGTTGGACCTGCTCCTGTAGGGGGTTTTTACTACATAGCCCCTGAGAGTTATCAGGACGTTAGAAAATGTAAGACCGTCCCTATGATTTGGAGTGCGTTCCTAGTCACGCCAATGGGTACGTTCCTAGGTCCGGATGGCTTGCCTAGGAATAATCCTGAAGAGAAACATTCCTTTTACTTGCCGGAAGGCACCACTGTTGAGATGACTGTTACAGAGTTAAATATATGTCGAGGTAGGTTAGATAATCTTATTGAAGAAATTATGGAGAAGTAATTATGACTGATAGATAAGCAAGAGCAAATGACAAAGTGTTGAGCATAATTCAGGACAGAGAACAGAAGCTGGACTTATGTGCAGTACTACAGGCTCTGAGGGATACAGCAAAGCCTAACCTGGATAATGCAGATAGCATTGCAGTGACTACGGGACTAGCTATTATCACCAAGTTTATACACTCTGAGCATGATACCTACTGGGCAGACTTGGTACACTCAGCTCGTGGTATTGCTCGTGATGCTCACCTGGGACAGGAGGTCATATCAAGACGTATCTAGACCTTGGGTGGGAGTTACAAGGTGGGGTGTCCTCTGTAGTATATGGCTGTGGACATAATTTTATACAGGCTATGGTCCTTAAGGGACTGAAGCCTAAGCAATGGAGGAAGTATGCGCATATTGATGACTAAGCAAGGTAACAATTGTCTATTCTTTTTCAAGGACTACCACTCACAATGGTTCAAGTCTGAGTTTGTAGCCTTGAGTGGACGATGGTATAACTGTTGCGAGCAGTACATGATGTACTGCAAAGCCTTCATATTTGGTGATATAGAGATTGCTGAGCAGATTATGAAGACTAGTAACCCTAGTGATCAGAAGCAACTAGGTCGCATGGTTAAGGGGTTTGATCAGAAGGTTTGGGACGCTAACAAGTTCCAAATAGTTATGGCAGCTCAGATACTTAAGTTTGAACAGAATCCGGACCTGTTCAAACGCTTGTTGATGGAAAAGGTTGATCTCTATGTTGAGGCTAGTCGCTTCGACAAGGTATGGGGAATTGGTCTAGCAGATGACAGCCCTCTTATTGATGATGAGACATTGTGGAAAGGTGCGAACCTTCTTGGTCAGGCTATTACTAATACTAAAGAGTTGTTGCTCCGTAAGGCCGGCATTAAGGCAGAAGAGGTATTGGCCTTATGAGATTATTCCCAAACAAAAATAAAGGTGAGGTGTTTCTACTAGCCCTAATGATCCTAACAGCCTTAGTTATGCTATGGATGTTTAGTCAGCTACTAACTAGTGCTAAGGAGGTAGTAGTTGAGCATAGAGCAGTAGCTGCTACTATTGCAGCTATGCCTCAAGCAGAGCTTAGAGATGAGTTTTATATCAAGCTAGACAACATCGGAGGATCTAGTAGGTCCATGCACTTGTTCACTGTTGAAGCACGGCGCTGTGCAATGTACATGGTAGGGGGTAGAGCTACTATGGATTGTTGGGACGTTACTAAGTATTTCTGATAATTATTTAAGGTGCTAGGTCCTCTGATCTAGTACCTTAATTTGTTATAAGAATAAGACATTAAGTAATTTAGCAACTAAAGAAAAGAGTTTACTATGATTAAAAACACTGTATTTGAGTTAGAAAAGATTCAACGTGAGTTTTGTAATAAGTCCGGTCTCACAGCAGATGAGCGCCTAATAGTCAATAAGCTTAGGGCTCATAAGATTTGCATAGCTCGTTGTGATGCCGTGAATCATTGCTTTGAGATCAGTAATCGCTATTGTGCCTTAGTTAATACTGTACTACCAGAGTTAGCAGTAGACCTACATGAGTTGTTCAGTAATATGAACAACTCTCAATCTGCATTGAATAACTCAATGAGTCTTGATACTTGGATGGTACGCTGTCTATTACTAGTGTCAGTGATCTTTGCAGAGGTACCTGAAGAGGTGCGACAGATCCAAGAGGACTTTGTAGTGGAGCTGCAGGAGTTGCTCGCTAAAGAAGAGGATCTCTTGGTCACAATCAAAAACCTATTCATTACTGGGTATAAGGACAAGGCCTGGAATGTTTGGGTACAAACGTGTCAAGCGAATGTTCTGCAAGAAAAAGGCATACTAACGGAGCTAGATAAACGTCGGGAAGACGCTACTACTAAGGTCTTATCTGAAATGTCTGAGAAAGGTGTCCATGATGTATAAAACTCTCTTTTGGAACACGGTCATCACTCGGTTTTTACTACTCACCCTAGTATGGGGTGCTACAGGGAATGTTTTGTACATAGCCTCTGTATGGTTATGGGCTATTAATCCGGAAGGTGGTGCCTGGCAGGCATTCCAGGTAACCTTATCCTTAGCAATAGGTGCCTGGCTCATTACTCAGTGTATTAAAAGTTACATAGAGCTTTGGAACGAGGCTCATCGTCTTATGAGACGAATTACTAGACGGTTCCAGGAGGGATATCTTAGACAAGTACATGAGGCTGTCAATGACTTTCGTTCAGGTAGTGATGTCATACGTTGTGGCATTGTGTCTCAGACCTTGTTGGAACATCAGATGCTTATGGGTCCTGATATTAAGCCCTTTGTTAATGCTCAGATAGACTGCATACAAGAGCTCTGCAGTGAGATAAGCTCTGAAGTGATTCATCGTCGAGTACATGATGAGATCACTAATAAGATTAAGACTGTGGAGTTAAAGGATTTATAGGTTATAGGGATTAACGTAGCAGTGATACCCTGTAATGACTAGGCCCTAGACATTGTGTTCGTGGCCTTTTTACTGGAAAAGCCCTAGACACAATGTCCAGGGCTTTTTTTAGCTACTCTGTATTCTAGATAAACACCTATGTTTTTCTAGAAATCCTTCACCCTTTTCGTATTGAAAAATAAGTAACAAGGATCACTAATACCAACGCCATCTGTATCAACCAGTCCGATATCATGCTGCATTCCTACTTCCATGAATTCCCCAAGTTCACTAGATAGAGTTAGTTTGCTCACATTGCTCATGTCTGAGTCTGCGTACCTGAATTTGATCTCGTACATATCACCAGAGAATTGACCAGCTGGATCAGAGATAATGGATACTGTGCTGTTACTTATCTTGATCATCTCTGATACCTGAGTATAAGTATCACTTACTACAGGCTGGTGCTCCTCAGTTACTGGATTAACCCCGTCATAGCTCTTAAATATGCGGAAGTACAGGTTATTAATACTTAGGTTGATCTTTGCAGGAAATCTAGCAACAATACTGGTGATGACCAGTTTGTAACCTTCATAAGGTTGCAAACGGTACAGAGATGTCTCGCCCCACGTTGTAGAATCACCAAAGTCATGAGTACGTACCATCAAGGAGTCAAATACAAGGGGTTTATTACAGTGTGGGCGTACTCTGAGGAATTCTGGGTCGTTAGCACTGACTTCGGCAGACATGATCAAGCCTTCTGTAGCCTTAGTAAAGACATTAACCTTATTATTAGCAATACTCTTAGCAAAGAGCTCAGAGTTCTTAGCACTGCGGAAGTCTAATAGATTCTTAATAGTAGTAGGGACTGTAGTTGTTGTTCCCATAATGTTATCCATTCATCTCTAGAGTGTTGTAATAATACTTAGGCTGTACATGTAGATGTGTTACTGAGGAGTCTATAGCATCCTGATAATAGAGTACTAACTTAGTCTCCCTACTGGTATAAATATACTCGGGTAAGGTGTCTTTGAAGTCTATATGAAATCCTTCAGTAGTCAGTTCTGCTTCAGCAAAAAATAGTGTGGCCCCAGTAAGCATGTGAGTCACAAAGATGAAACATTTACTATCACCCGGGTCTTCGTGAGATTTTATAGACAAGGAACTTAGCCTAGCCTCTACAGCGGTCATGACCATGAAGCCTAATGAGGCTGTCTGCTCAGCCATAACATTTCCACTGATCGTATAGGATTTACCACTAATATATTGCTGAGTATCTGACCCGAATAAGGTAAGTGTGCCTGTATCAGGCTTCTCTATGTACATACCATAGTAGTTCCCTACAGTGACGGTATCCTCTAGTTCATGAGATCCTAAGGTTACTGGTAGAGATACTACTGTTTTGACAGGGGATAGTTCTACTTCAAGGCGGTAATTGTCATAATCTTGAGGTATTTGGGTGCCTAATACAGTAGGGTTGGCCTCAGTGCCAAAGTCATAAAGTTTTATCCCTGTAGTATTAGAGATTATACCTCCTGTAAGTACCCAATCATCGAACATGACTGTTGTTGAGGATTTAATTATTGTAGCTTCAATAGCCATGTACGTGATATTTGTTGTATCAATCATAGCTATATTACTGAATGCGGCGAAGATGAACTCTCTTGTCTCCCATTGCCAGGTGTTCCGTGCAGAAAAGGACATATAGGCCTCACTACTACCATCACCAATAACTATTCGAAAAGTGTTCGTGTCTCCAGCTACGCCGCTTTGATACCTAAAAGACATCCCATTGTATTGGGAGATATTAAAAGGTGTTGCTGTTAGATCTCTCCAGATACGAAGTCCATCACCACGTCTATCAATGTAAGCAGCCATACGTTGATCACCCCAACTTTCATCTAAGTAGGGCTCAAATCTATAATCACCGCTATATTGGTAGGTCTGTAATAAGGAAGCAGTATTTGTATAAGAGGCGAAGTCATCTACTGTCATGTCAGCCATTGTACTTCCAAGCATAGTAGCCTGCACAGTACGGATATTGTTAGTAGATGCTTTAAAGATTTGTAAGAAACCATCTATACTGCCTGCTGAGTCTAAAGTACAGATCTCGTCTGTATCAAATAGATGACGCTCTGTAGGTATCTTAGCACTAATAGGGAAGTTGAAAGTACCTCCACGGTTAGGTATATCTAAGATAACTTCATTGATGACAAAAGCATCAAACTCATTCTCAATGGCATCAGTCTGGTTACCTTGTATTGATGAACTAGACATTAGACTACCTCCGTATAAACAGCACCTGAGAGGTATACAGTTAAGGTACCAAGACTTGTTGACATATAGATTTTGTCACCTAAGTGAAGGACTATGCGTGATTCTGACAGATTAATAGACTCTCCAGTACGAATAGGTAGTTTAGGATGTATGTAGTGTTTATTAGCTAAGACTTCACCACTAGGTACGATGGCTAAGGATGCATAGGTACGGGAGGATCCATCATCTGTACGACAAATATTGTATCTCGTAATATAGCTCTGCTTCCAGTAATGGTGTGTACTAAAGATGGGGTAAGGGATGTTACTTCAAATTGAGCTATACGCTCAGGTGTTGCGGTTAAGGCCATGAGACCCTCCTTATATGTTTAAGAACATTTCTGTGTCATGTTTCTGACGATCAAAGTTACCCTCAGGATTCTCCACTATATTAGTTATAGCGATGTCTTGTGCAGGGCTTAGACCAAGTACTCTAGTATCAGTATCTAAGTTGGATTTAAAACACTGTTCTGTTTCCGAGTAGAAGATCTTTGCAGGAGGCAGATTAGGTCCACGATATATCTCAATACCTGCAAGACCTCCATTAGTAGTAATCCCATCCCCAGTCTCCGCAGAGTTAATCTGGAGTACACTATCCTTTAAAGAAAAGTTATCTGCTGCAATACTGATCGTGTCTGTAGCCTCGTCATAGCCTAGCTTCTGCATGATCGTCTGGGTGAGCTTAAGTAGGTTCATGTGTGGGTGTATCCCTTCGTTGTTGAGTAGTTACTAATAGGTAATGTGAAAGGAGTGCTTCAATTTTAAGTAGGTTTGATCCAGTCTTTAGCCAGGACTTTTCTTGTTATAAGGATAAGTAACTAGAATTATTAAGTAAGGTACTTATAGATCAGATAGTGATGTTCATATTAAACAGAACTGGAGAAAGGTATGAGTGAGGATCTGCTAGCAAAGTCAGCAGAAGTGGTGGTTAAAAAGAAGGCTTCTTGTGGTTCTAGAAGAGGTTCTATACGTACTCGCAAGTTACCAGGTAGTCTATCAGTTAAGGAGATAGTATCTTTACAACGCTGTTGTGGTTACAAGTACTTTAATGCAAGAGATGAGGAACTTCGTGAGCTATGGGAGACTTGTCCAGGGTATGTCTATATTGATTTTGAGGCTACCTTAAGGCTACAACTAACTGTGAATATTAATTGGAGATCTGAGACTGAAGTATTAGAGATCTTGTGGAATCTAATTGATAAGAAAACTGCGTATTTTACTGTGACGGGTAGGGGGGCTGAAGAGTCTGTCGCTGGGATACCTAAGTCCACTAGAGTACGGGACAAGGCTCGTAGAGACGATGGTAGTCTATTCAAGTCTAATTATGTGAAGAAGGCCTGTCACATAATAGGATCATGTTGTACTAATGTAGTAGCTACAGAGATTGTAAAAGAGGTGCTCTGGAATTGCGATCCATCACTACGTTCATGCGTAATCTGGGATGCTAAAGCAGAGTTTATTGCTGAGCGTTCCAACACACCAAATGTAGAGCATAGGATATCTGCAGTACAACCTTCTAAGATACTCAGTACTGCTCGACTCTGTAACAAGGTACTATTACTCGTTAACACTAGAGGATTAGTTGATTGGCTTAAAACATATCTCAAGGATTTTAGTTATATCAAAGATGCAGTCAATAATTATCTGATGATTAATAACTTAGCTACTGATATGTATCGACTGGATATGGATGACTCATATCAAATGTTTATTGATCGAATTAGGGATAAAAGAGATCTAAAGATTAGTGATTGCTTTCTCACCTTAGTGAGGAATCCAAGATTCAGATCATAATTATTGAGAGGATTCGAAATAGAATCCTCTCTTTTTTAGGTATAAATTACCATATAGAGTAGTATTAATAATTCTTTATGAGAATTTGTATTTATAAGAAATTTCTCACCTAATTTTCTAATAATTCGAGCAATATTGAGTTACCCCTAGAGACCTACAGGTTTAAGAAGAAATCCTCCTTATTTTTACTAACAACTTTCCGCCATTGAAAACATTCGAAATTTCACTTTGTCTAAAATATTTCCTAAAAAAAGGGCAATTTCTCTGTAAGCACTTGGTTCTCTAGCTGTTTAGAAGTCTGAAAGTTGTAAGTGAAAAAAAAAAATAAAAAAACTCTCCAGAATGCCGCAAAAGTGGTTATTTTAGATATCCGAAATAACCACTATAGATTAAACACTTAAGTGTCTTCTTAGGAAGTATTATTATTAAGAATTAGCTACAAAATGCTTGCACACATGTAAGACCTTGTAATCATTTAGGAATTCGGGATAAAAACAGAGTTTTTCCCTCTTTTTTTAGCTTAAAACAGGGCTTTTTTACGTTTTTTCCCTCTTTTTGACTTTTTTGGAGGCTCTGTACCCTTAGAAGCATAGGAGTTAGTCTAGTAGTAGTACCTTTTAGTGTCCAAAAATTTAACAAACGTCTTTTTTCCCCCAAACTTGTTAAATAAATATTTATTTAATTTTCGCAGTGGCGGAATTTTGTTAAATTTTTGGAATGATCATTATTTACTCTGTAACTATAGAAGCTCTAGGGTTTAAGAGAATAAAGACATATTACGTACAAAATGGTGTTTTCTTCTCCTACCTCAGAGCCTAAGCTACATAGCCCCAAATACGGGGCTTTGCTCTCCTAAAACACAGGCTTTGTCTGCTTCTACAAAACTTTGTTAAATAGAATCTGAAAAACATAGACCTATAGTAAAATATTTAGTGTGTAAAAAAGGAGGAATCCCATCAAATAGGGCTTTGCTCTTAGAAACTAGCTACTTTCCGAGGAATATAGAAATAGCTATGTAGCTGTTATTACTACACTTTATGTCTCCTTAGTATCTATTAATTATATATATTTAATAAAAACTTTTTTAAAATATATATAATATATACTGGGGATTTTTTCAACAAAATCAACTACTTAACTCTAAATACCTTATTTTCCTAGGAGTAGAGAGGATTACC
>Ga0307990_1001091_pt1 | contig 23108 bp, 21 predicted proteins | sample EllFjometagen129_FD_203168 | JGI IMG/M metagenome (GOLD analysis project Ga0307990, IMG submission 203168) | Marine microbial communities from Ellis Fjord, Antarctic Ocean - #129 | ecosystem: Environmental > Aquatic > Marine > Unclassified | place: Southern Ocean | collected 2014-10-08
AGTCTATGGCGCTATCAAATGAAAGAATACGGAAATTTATAGGAGAGAGGCCAATAAAAAAGGTTATTGTTGTTCAGGGAAAACTGGTAAATATAGTTATATAATTTGTAAGCGTTCAGAGGTTCAGAGGTTCAGGGTTGCCTTACCCTTCGGTGCTTTGCCTGCCTGTGCGATGCACGCAGATAGGCCTTTAAATAGGCAATATATGATGAAGACAAGAAGTACGTCACGGATGCGTACGGGGTAGTGCAACATCCTGGAATTAAGCCTCTTAGGTTCCCAAGTTTGACGTTCCGGCTCATGGAGTCTGTCTTTAACTATTGAACCTTTGAACCCAGAACGCTGAAGCCGTGAACGGATACTATAATTTATATGATCCATCCATTTAAAAGAAAAAAAACTAAAGCATATACAATAACCGCTGATTACATATTTATATTGATAATATGTCTTCCTTTATTTAGCTGCGGTTATCATTTTAGACCTGCCGGTGGATCAATAGGTGTGAGCTTAGACTCCATAGCCATTCCTGTTTTTTCCAGCCCCTCTTCTTTTATGGGACTGGAAGGTGATTTTACAAGGATAGTCAGAGAAGAGTTTATAACACATTCCAGGGTAAGGATCGTTAGAAAAGATGAAGCCCAAGGTGTTTTATGCTGCAGAATTCATTCTGTAAAAACTACCCCATTGACCTATTCAGTATTAAAGCAGACCATACATGGCTATACCTCAACAGATAAAGTCACAAAATCGCGAACATTGAGGGTAAAGCTAAATGTAAAGCTGACAGACACAAAGACAGGAAAGATAATTTGGCAGGATTCAACTCTCACTGAAGAAGCAAACTTTCAGATTAGCACGGACCCGCTGAGTACACTTCATAATCAGCGCCAGGCATTTATATCAATAGCTCACAGGTTTGCAACAAGAATTTATTCAAGGACTATGGAAAGGTTTTAATGCAGTATTTAACGCCGGACAATGTTCTCATCTCTCTAAGGGAAAACGCCCTTGCACCGTTTTATCTCTTTTATGGGCCTGAAGAATTCTGGGTTGAGATAACCCTTGATAAGATAAAAGACGGTTTTATCTCTAAATCAGCAAGGGATTTTAATTTAGAAACACTTTATGGTGGAGAAAATTCACCTAACGAAATAATCAGTAGGGCCAGATCGCTCCCTTTTATTTCTTCACATAGGCTGATACTTGTCAGGAATACTGAAAAATTCACTAAAACTGCCCTGGACACCTTCCTTTCCTATCTCGATAATCCAGTTGATTCAACTTGTATCATATGGCTATCGGAAAAGATAGATTTGAGAAATAAATTTTATAAAAAGATTAATGAATACGGAAGGGCGGTAAATTTTAAGAAATTAACCGAACAGCAGATATACAGATGGATACAAAAGCGGGCAAAGGATGAAGGGCTCATTTTGGAAAAAGATGGACCATCCTTTCTTTATCAGATGATCGGCGACAATTTGAGGGATATTTATAGTGAAATAGTGAAACTATCACTCAGATATCCAAACTCAAACGTAGGCATTGAACAGATAAAGGAATTGGCTGTTTTTAGCAAGCTCTATACTGTTTTTGAGCTGGTAGATTATGTTTTCCAAAGGGATGCATCTCGTTCTACTGAAGCCTTGAACAGATTTTTTGATACGCAAGGGAGAGAAAATAATCGATTATTAGGCCTCTTGCAAATGTTAGCAAGACAGACTAGGTTGCTCTTGGCAGCTAAATCCTCGGTAGAAGTAGGTGGAGGAAGAGGAAATATGGCCCAAGAATTAAGACATTTGCCTGACTTTGTAGTAAGAAAATGCATTACACAAGGAAAATCATGGAAGGAAAATGAACTTTACGAGTCCTTGGGCCATATTTACAAGGCGGACGAATTAATCAAAAGCGGCTCAAAAGGTGATATTATTTTGGAGAACTTAATATTTCGTCTTTGTTTTCCTGGGAACTTATAGCAGCGATTTTATTTACCTGCAAGGTTAATCTGGAGATTTTTCTGTTTGCAGTATTCCTGTGTATTATCCCTTTAGATTTAATCTTATGAAGAATTGAAGTTGCTTCATTAAGGGACAGGCGTGCATCCTCAACCTTGTTGCCTGCTATAGCAAGCCTGACTTTTTTAACGGCACTTTTAGCCCTTGTCTTATATGCCATGTTTATTGACCTCCGTACCTTATTTTGCTTGTCCCTTTTAATAGCGGATTTATGATTTGCCAAATTTTTTCCTCCTGAATTATTAATTTTTGTGAGACATTAAACTAATATAATAATTGTGTCAAGGTTTTTTATGAAAGAAAATGAACTCGTTACCCGGGCTGCTGGAATAGTTGGTATTTTTACCTTTCTTAGCAGGATTATGGGTTTGATAAGAGACATTCTTATAGCAAGCTTCTTTGGCTCAGGTATGGCGGCAGATGCATTTTTTGTTGCATTTCGTATTCCAAACCTTTTCAGGAGACTGTTTGCCGAGGGATCATTTTCAGTATCTTTCATACCTGTTTTTACTGAATACCTTCAAAAAAAATCTAAACATGAGGCTATTTACCTTGCTCAAATTGTTTTAACAGCCCTGACTGTAATCTTGATATTCTTCACAATTGTCGGCATTGTATTTTCGCCATTCCTTATAAGAATTATTGCGCCGGGTTTCGGTGGGATAGGGGAAAAATATAACCTCGCGGTTTTCTTGACCAGGATAATGTTCCCTTATATATTTCTCGTTAGTCTGTTATCTCTTTTCAGCGGGGTGCTTAACTCTCTTAAGCATTTTTCAGCACCTGCTGCGGCCCCTATTTTTTTAAATCTCTCTATGATTGCCACACTGATTTTTCTGACACCACACATGAAGATACCATCAGCAGGTTTGGCTATTGGCGTTATAGGGGGAGGGGTTTTGCAGTTGGCATTGCAGATTCCTTTTTTGATTAATAAAGGCATGTCCTTTGCCCCCAAATGGAGCTTAAGACATTCAGCATTAAGAAAAATAGTTATGCTTATGATTCCAACGATATTTGGTTCGGCAATTTATCAAATTAATCAGCTCGTTGGAACATTATTAGCCTCTTTTTTAGAAGAAGGGAGCATTTCTTACCTTTATTATGCAGACAGGCTCGTGCAGTTTCCCCTTGGAGTTTTTGCCATAGCAATCAGCACTGCAGTTCTGCCGTCCTTATCAAGAGAGGCATCTAATGGTAAAATTACTATGTTAAAAGACACGCTTTCCCATGCCCTGAGACTCACCATGTTTATAACAATTCCTGCAATGGTAGGGTTGATTGTTTTAAGGCAGCCGATAGTGAAACTGTTATTTGAAAGGGGGGCATTCGATTCTTTCAGTACAGCAATGACTGCCAATGCTCTTCTGTATTATTCCTTGGGATTATGGTCATTTGCAGGTCTTAGAATTTTTGTATCCGCCTTTTATTCGCTGCAGGATACAAAAACACCGGCAAAGGTAGCGGCAATTGCAATGATTTCAAACATCATGTTTTCTCTTTTATTGATGGGGCCTTTAAAACACGGCGGTCTGGCCCTGGCCCTTTCCCTTGCATCAACATTGCAATTATTTATACTTATTTTTTTGTTGAGAAAGAGATTGGGTGGGATCAATGGAAGGATAGTTGCAGGTTCAATGATCAGGTCACTTATTTCATCTCTGGTTATGGGAGCCTTTATATTTTTTATTTATATGAAGGTCTTTGCATATCATTTTACGCAAAACAACCTCTCGTTAACAATAGGTCTTTTAGTCACCATAGCCTCTGGTGTGATTATATATTTTGTCTCGGCAAAATTATTAGGCAGTGAGGAAATTTTATATATCAAGGGAGTGCTTAAAAAACAATTACAGCTTTAAATATTAGGTAGCCGTTCACGGCTTGAAACTTGAAATTGGAAAATAGAAATTTGGGTGAGATGAAACGAGTTTACGAGTTGGATGTTTACAAACTGGCAGAAGAATTATCAGATAGGGTCTGATACGATTTTGACAAGTGGAATAGAAAGGTTCAGAACACCATAGGCTATCAGATAATACGATCATCTGACAGCATAGCTTCAAATATAGCAGAAGGGTATGGTCGGTATACTCCTGCTGACAGGAAAAAGTTTTATCTATATTCAAGGGGTTCATTATGCCAAGCAATAGTTGAAAAACTTGGCCCAAAATTGAATGCTTTCATCAACAGTGCAAAAGCATGAAGTCCAAATTTCAAATTTCTATTTTCTAATTTCAGCGTTCTGTGAACGCTTACAATGTTAGTTTATGGTAAAGGATTTTTCAGCACCTTGGACAAAAATATGTATTTTATGTCAAAAAACGATTGACAACGGTATAACTTTAGTTATACCATACATCCATGAAAACAGCTATATCAATACCTGAAGACGTATTTGTATCGGCAGATCTTTTAGCAAAGCGGTTGCACATGTCTCGAAGCGAACTCTACGCACATGCCGTGCAACAGTATGTTGCTGAGTGTCGTCACTCCGGGGTTAAGGAAAAACTGGATGAGGTATATGCGTCTGAAAATGCACCAATAGATTCGGCCGTACTGACTGCACAAGCCATATCCATTTCCGGCGAGGAATGGTGATGCAGCGCGGGGATATCTGGTGGGCCACGCTTCGGCCTCCTGCCGGCTCTGAGGCAGGCTACCGTCGTCCCGTACTTATAGTTCAAAGTGACGATTTCAACAAAAGCCGAATCAACACAGTTGTAGTCGCTATCTTGACCTCCAATCTGCGCCTTCAGTATGCCCCTGGTAACGTGTTCTTGTCAAAGCAAATTACCGAGCTTTCAAAGGATTCAGTGGCTAACGTCTCCCAAGTTGTCACACTGGACAAATCTTTTCTTACTAAACGAATTGGGAGGCTTTCTGCAGACATGATGAAGTACGTAGATGATGGCCTTCGCCTTGTGCTCAATTTGTAGAAAGCTTCGTGGAACAGGGGAAATGAAGTCGACTGTAGTTTAGTTTCGCCTAAGCATACAATTTATACAGTTAGCGGCTAAGTCAAGTGTGGAATAGAGACACAAATGCTGCTCTGCCATGACTTTGTGTGATATATAAATCCGAAACCTGCAAACATATCATGCCTTGCTGATTTACAGGATTCTATGATAAATCGTAACCGTTCACAGGTTCACCGTTTCCCGCTGAAAGCGGGATTCAGGGTTCAAGTTTAGACTGATTTAGGGAGGCATGAAATATGCTCTTCTGAAACAAGGCTTCGATTCTGAGTCCAATTCAGGATTTATTAGATTCTTACGATACGTCAAGCTGATTTATGCTGAAGTTAAAAGCAAAAAGAGGGAGAAAATCGTAAAATTATTAACCTTTGAACCGTGAACCTTTGAACCGTGAACGGTTACGATAAATCAAACCATAATAAATGACCTCAAAAGTCAGCCCGCCTTAACTAAAAAAAACCTTCAAATCATAGCCTGTGAAGGTTCCGGAAAAACAGCATTTATTGTTGGATGTCTACCATATGGGAATTGTGCATGTTGACATTACAGATTATCATTAAACTATTTTTCGGGGAGAATTTGAAATGATTCGTATGCCAAATATGTCTGTAGAGTAGGACAAATTTTAGACAGGATTTACAAGATTAACTGGATAAAATGATATGAAAAACAAGAAATTGACTAAAAAATAATTGGCGGGGCTTATTAACAACAAAGAACTCAAAGAAAAAACAGAATCCACAGAGATTAATTTTTTATTCTTTATATTCATTGTGTTCTTTGTGCCTCCTTAGTGTACTTTATGGTTTATAAGGAGAAAGTATGACAGAAGAAAAATTTAAAGACATACCCACCGCGCTTTACTGGAAAGGCAAAAAGACCGAAGTGGACCCTTTTGCAAAAGGGAAACATTTGGCAGGATTAACCCAGCGCATGGCGGGACTAATCCTGTCAAAAATAGCTGAACATGAGTTTGTAAATTTTCAATATAGGGCAACAAGGAAATGAGAAAAATAACCTTTTTTATATTCATTATAACATCTATACTTTTTTACTACATTACAGAAACACACTGTGAATCTGAATTGGGGTCGATTGACCTGGGGCTCAGACAAGATTGTATGTACTGGTATGATCGGGGTGTTAAAAAGAGGGTCTGGATGGCCACAGATGAAATGGCTCTAATTTCAAGAAAAACAGACAGAGAAAGAGATGATGTATCCTTTGTTCAGCGACTCTATCCTGATGCTGTCATAACAGAAAAAAATAATTTTGTCGTTTATCTAAAGTCTTTTAACACTTTTGATGTAAGAAAGGCAATCCGTAGCCTTACCAATGAAAGTCTTTTACATCCAGTTTTTTACAAAGGCAAGGAGAAAAAGGCAGGTGGGAAGATGGTATTGATGAATGAGATTATAGTGCAGTACTCTCAACATATGAGTGAAGACCTGATTATATCTATTGAAATAGAATTCGGCTTGGAGAAGTTAAAACAATTTGGCTTTGCCAAGAACACATTCTTATATAAAACAGATAGTCCCTTTAGCTCCGTTAATATCGCCTCAAAACTCATTGAATCCGGTTACATCAATTATGCATATCCCCACTGGTTAAGACCAGCCGGAAAGCGGGCCATTCCAGATGACCCTCTATTTCAGGATCAATGGCATTTAAAAAACACCGGGCAAGGTAATGGGACACCCGGAGAGGATGTTAATATTGTATCTGCATGGGACAAATACAGAGGGTCTAAAAATGAGGTTATTGCTATTGTAGATTATGACGGCATGGAGATAGACCATGAGGACCTTTCTGCGAATGTTATAGCTGATAAGTGCTGGGATTATATTGATGGAAATAATGACCCAACCCCTATATCGAATAGTGACTCTCACGGAACTTCCTGTGCCGGTCTGGCAGCAGGTAGAGGATTTAATGGCATAGGTATATGCGGCGCAGCTCCGTATGCAGGTCTAATTGGTTATCGTATTCCAAGTGAGCTGTCAGATGTAAATGAATCTTTGGCCCTGTCCAAAAATGGGGAATTGGTGGATATATACAGCAATAGCTGGGGCCCTGCCGATCCGTCCTATATATATGATTCCCCGGTGCTTGAAGGGCCAGGTGAATTGGTGGAAGATGCCATTAAAAATGGTATAACTAATGGACGTCAGGGTCTTGGAAATATATATATATGGGCCGGAGGAAACGGCGGTGAATTTGATGACAATGCAAATTATGATGGTTATGCCAACTCCCGTTATACTATTGCCGTGGCAGCATCAACGCAGTATGGGGACAGGGCTGTATACTCAGAGGAAGGCGCTAATATTATGGTAAATGTGCCTGCAGGTACCCTTAGCTTTGGTGTGACAACAACTGATCTTACCGGGTTTCCAGGAGATGATCATGGGAATTATACGTCTGATTTTGGTGGAACTTCAGTATCTTCCCCTTTATTGGCTGGAATTACCGCCCTTATGCTGGAGGCTAATCCTGAATTAACATGGAGAGATGTACAGCATATTATTATTGAGAATGCGGAGAAAAATGATCCTTATGATGATGATTGGACTGCTAACGGCGCCGGCTATCATATTAACCATAAATATGGGTTTGGACGTGTGGATGCGCAGGCAGCGGTTAACGCTGCTGTTTTTTGGAATTCCGCACCTCCTGAGAAAATAGTTGAAGATAGCTCCAGTCCTGATATTGAAATACCCAATAATGACTCAACGGGGGTTACATCTACTATTTTTATTGAAGATGATTTGAAGGTAGAGTTTGTAGATATCTATTTTTCAGCGCCGGATCATAATTCCTGGGGAGATCTGGAAATTACTCTCATATCACCTGATGGCACAAAAAGTGTACTTGCAAAAAAACATTACTGTGATCATTTTGATCGATATGAAAACTGGCGATTTGGCAGTGTACGCCATTATGGTGAATACTCAAGGGGGAATTGGTCGCTCAATGTAAAAGATATGAACGGTGAGTTTTTCACCGGCACTTTGCAGTCATGGGGGCTTAAAATATATGGTACAGGGTCTTATTCAGATGGTGATTTAGCGCCTTATGGAAATAGGGATGGGAAGGTAAATGTAGCTGATGCATTGGTGGCATTAAATTTTGCCCTGGGGTTATCCATACCAACTGCAGAGGATATAAAATATGGAGATGTCGCTCCTATGGATGATTATGGTAATCCTGATCCAGATGGTCAGATTACTGTTGGTGATGCAATTGTCATCTTAAGGAAGGCCCTTGGCATTATTTCTTTTTAATCCACAGATTTCGCAGATTACACGGATTGCCCTGATTATATAAAAAACGCAAAGGTAAAACGGTGGAAAACTATGAACGAGCATATATTTTGTTAGTTTTAAAGCAGATTTTTTCTTGACATCCTATAAAAATATGCACTATGTTTTATCACGGTAATGACCTATGCTACATTTGCAGGTCGGCTTTGCTCTGTAGGATCGCTTCCTTTGCCAGAGTAGCGGCCTTAGGCTTGGTATCATTATGGAAAATTTGTGAAAGGAGGTCGATACTATGGCAGAAGGAACAGTAAAGTGGTTTAGCAACAAAAAAGGATACGGCTTTATCCAGCAAGAAGATGGCAATGATTTGTTCGTTCATCATTCTGAGATCAATATGTCTGGATTCAAAACCCTTGCTGAAGGTGAGCAAGTAACTTTTGAAGTAGAAGACAGTGACAGGGGACCAAAGGCCAAAAATGTAGAAAAGGTATAGATTATTCTTGAATACTGTTGCAAAGGGCATCTCGTCAGTATAAGGAGATGCCCTTTTTATTTGCAACCTTTTATTTTAGCAGAAGAAAACGTAACATTTCAATAAGCCCGGGCAGCTTTAGAAAAAATCCCCCTCAATCCCTCTTTCTTAAAGGGGGAAGCTATAGGAATGCTCTGTCTTATTGAGTCACAAGAAAACATGCAAAATGTATAATTTTAACACCTTACAAATGAATTTGCGTTCAAAATGCGCAGAAAATTTTTACCTATACCAAGACACTAAGGCGCCAAGAAAAACATGAAAGATATTTCCTTTGTGTCTTTGTAAATTTGTGGCAAATAAATTTTGGTTCCCCGATAAGTCGGGATTTCCTCTACGCTCCAACCGGCTTGTCCGGTCTAGGATTATGAATATTATGGACATAAATAAAGAGTATCTCAGTAAAGCCATTGATAATTTTAGTAAGTCAAAGATACTTATTATAGGCGATACTATGTTGGACAGATTCATATGGGGCAATGTATCGAGAATTTCCCCTGAAGCCCCGGTACCTGTAGTCGAGGTTCATCATGAAACAACATTGTTGGGGGGAGCGGCCAATGTTCTTAATAATGCAATGTCATTAGGCGGAAATGTTTTGTTATGCAGCGTTGTTGGAAATGATGCTGCAGGAAGAGATGTAATATCTAAAATGGATAAACTTGGTGTAGATAAAAATGGCGTAATTATTGAGGATAGCAGGCCTACAACTCTTAAAACGCGAATTATTGCCCAAGACCAACAGGTAGTAAGGTATGATCTGGAAAAAAGGGCTCCTCTAAATCCTGGAGTAGAGAATAAAATTCTAAATTTTGTGGACAAAAAAAGAGAAGTCATCTCTGGAGTAATAATCTCTGATTATGGTAAAGGTGTAGTATCAAAAAATCTTATGAAAGGATTAAGAGATATCATATCAGGACAAAGTATTCCTGTAACGGTTGATCCAAACGTTATGAATTTCAATTTTTACCAAGATGTAACCTTAATAACACCCAATCATGTTCAGGCTGGTAAAATAGCAGGTATTGAGGGGGATAGCGAAGAAAGCCTGGGTAATATCGCAAGAAAATTGTTAAATCAGAATAAAAGTAAGGCATTGTTAATTACCAGAGGAAAGGATGGAATGACTCTATTTGAGGAAGATGGAAGCCTGACTCATATAAAATCAGTTGCAAGAAAGGTTTATGATGTAACTGGTGCAGGGGACACAGTGATAGCAACTTTAACACTCGGCATGACCAGTGGGCTTAATATTAAATCTTCCGCCTATCTTTCTAATATAGCTGCAGGTATTGTAGTCGGAGAGGTTGGAACGTCAACCGTAACATTAGATACTCTTAAGAAATTGGCTCTTTCTTAGATTTTAAGATACTAAAGGTAAAATAGTGAGTAAACCAAAACCCGGACAAAAGGTAAAATTAATTAGCAGTCTCTTTTCTTCAGATGTAGATCTGATAATGAAGGTCATTAAACAAATGGAAAAATATTTTGGTGTTACTGACTGGATTAGCGAGGAAATTATCTTTGATAGAACTAAATACTATGCAAAGGAGATGGGTTGGCCTTTGTATAGGCGATTTATTTCTTTCGAAAAACATATATACCCTGAATTCTTAGTAGAAGCCAAGTTGATAACCAATAAAATTGAGGATGAGCATCTTTCAAACATGAAAAGAAAACTCAATATAGATCCTGGGTATATATCTTTGGAGCGTTTAGTGCTTGCCACCGGCAAGAATTACATTCACAGGATTTATTTGGGAAAGGGGATATATGCAGATTTAACCCTTGTTTTCCGTGCGGGAACATTTAAATCCCTGGAGTGGACTTATCCTGACTATAGAAATGAAAATACTATTGACTGTTTCAATACGTTAAGGGATAATTATTTATCCTATTTAAGGGGGAAAAAGAACGAAATATAATAAGGGACTTAAAAGGGAAGGGCAATATTATGCTTAAAAGTATGACAGCATACGGAAGGGCCGAATCTTTAAATGATAATGAAGGGTTTATTGTTGAAATAAAGTCTGGTAATTATCGCTACAGAGAGATTGTTTTGCGGCTTTCCAATAGCTTTAAAACATTCGAAGAAAATATCAGGGAAACAGCCTCTGCAATGGTTAAAAGGGGAAGGGTTGAAATATCCGTACAGAGAAAAAACGATGCAGAACAGGATTTTCAAATAAAGTTAAATAGACCATTAGTGAAAGAATATATTGATATTTTTAATGAATTAAAGAAGGAGATTGGATGTGAAAAACCAATTGATATAGCTTATTTTTCCCAGCTAAAAGATTTGATCATTGTGGATAAGGATAGTGTTGACAAAGAAGAAATATGGCCAGGTCTGAAGGTTGTGATGGAGAATGCCATGCTTTTGATGGATAATATGAGAAAAAATGAAGGTACTGCCCTGGAGAAAGATTTTTCGAATAGATTACAGATAATTACTCAATATATTAATAAAATAAAAAGCAGATCTAAAGAAACAGTTAAACTATATAGAGAAAGATTAAACCAAAACATTAAGAAAATGATTGAAGATATTGAATTAAATGAAGACAGATTGCTTCAAGAAGTGGCATTTATGGCAGAAAAATCTGACATTACTGAAGAACTTGTCCGAATGGAGAGTCATTTAAAGCAGTTTAAATATTTCATGAACCAGGATGATGCAGTCGGACGAAGGTTAGACTTTTTATTACAGGAATTAAACAGAGAGGTAAATACTATTGGTTCCAAGGGCTCAGATTCATTCATTTCCCATTATGTAGTGGAAGTAAAGGCAGAATTGGAAAAATTAAGAGAACAAATTCAGAATGTTGAATAAAGAATGATTAGAAACAGGAGAAACGATTTATGGACCCAAATTTATTGAGTGTCGGCTTTGGCAATTTTCTCGTGTCAAGAAGGGTTGTAGCAATCATTTCACCCTCTTCTGCGCCGGTTAGAAGACTTCGTGAAGAGGCAAGAGATGAGAAAAGGTTAATTGATGCGACGCAGGGAAGAAGGACAAGGTCAGTAATAATAACAGACAGCAATCACGTAATAATGTCGGCCGTTCAATCTGAAACAATAGCACAAAGGTTTTCTCCAGATGGTTTATTGAGAGGGGAAGACTTGATATAGTTTTTTAGCGGCATGCCCATTTGTAATATTCGTATTATTCATTAAAGCATACAGAGAAGAAATTGTCTGACTTAGGAAAAATTTTCATCATAACTGCTCCTTCCGGAACAGGAAAGACGACGATTATAAATAGTGTAAGGAAAAAAGTTGGGGGGATAGGTTACTCAATCTCCCATACCACGAGAAAGCCAAGAGAGGGAGAGGTCCATGGCAGACACTATTATTTCGTAGATGCGGAAGAGTTTCAAAAAATGATTAAAAAACAAGAATTTTTAGAATGGGCCTTTGTTTATGACCAATATTATGGGACCTCTATCGCAAGTGTAAACAGAGAGTTATCTTCAGAAAAAGACCTTCTGATGGACCTCGATATACAGGGCGCCAAAGCAGTAAAGAAAAGGTTCCCTGATTCTTTGCTGATGTTTATTTTACCGCCTTCAGTGCAAGCTCTGGAGGAAAGGTTGAAAAAAAGATCAAAGGGTGGAGAAACAAACATAGCATTACGAATGAAGAGGGCAATAGGGGAAATACAACAATGTGGAGATTTTGATTTTATTATTATTAACGATAACTTAAATAAAGCGGTGAATGAAGTGGAGGCAATTATTGTTTCCTATAGGGCTTCTAAAGAAAAAAGGTTGCCCTTAGTTAAAGAATTATTCCATTTGTAATCTACACAGTGAGTTATGTCCTATTTTGTATCTGGTATAAATGCAGTCATGGAAAACCTTAAAAGAGGCAATGATATAATTGAAATTCTGATTGCTAAACAAAGAAAAATGGACCGCATCCGGGAAATACTGGATATGGCCGGAAAAAAAAGCATACCAATTAAATTCAAGGAAAGGTCTCACTTAGACAGAATACTGCCTAATTTGCCTCACCAGGGCATAATAGCTTTTTTGAAAAATTACAGGTACTTTCATTTAGATGAATTGATTAAAATCGCCCTTGAAAGTAAAGGAAAAGGGCTTCTTCTCATTGCTGATCATATTACAGACACTGGAAATCTTGGGGCTTTGATTAGAACAGCCGAATTCTTTGGGGTTCAAGGACTTATCTTGCCAAAGGATAGGTCGGCATTTATTACAGATACTGTTCACAGAACATCAGCCGGTGGATCAGCATACCTTCCAGTGACAAGGGTGGTAAATCTGTCAAGGACAATTGATCAATTAGCAAATAATAATCTATGGATAATTGGTACGTCAGAGGAAAGCAAGACAAGCATTTATGAATTTGACTGGAATAGAGATCTCGTTTTGGTCATGGGTAGTGAAGGAAAGGGTTTGAGCAGGGTTGTGAGAGATAAATGTCATCATATGGTTAGTATACCAGGTTTTGGACAACTCGATTCACTCAATGTATCCGTAGCATCGGGGGTAATATTCTCTGAAATAGTCAGACAGAGAACCTTTACTGAATAGATGGTATAAATAAGCCCCGACAAGTTTGGATTCAAAGGACCTTTCAACCGGTTGAATCTTTCTCTATCAAGGGAAAATCCTTAATGGCGCCGCACTTAACAAAGGCTTTTACAACTTCAAATGCCGGCAGGCCAACAACGTTTGTATAAGAGCCATGTATATATTCTATCATAAAGGAACCAATGCCCTGGATGGCATAACTTCCTGCCTTGCCGAAAGGTTCGCCTGTTTTGATATAGTTTTCTATTTCATTGTCACTTAGTTTTTTGATTTTCACCTCTGTTATTACTGCTTCTAAATGCGCGACTTCACCACTTAAATTAAGCAAGCAGAAACCGGTTATTGTTTTGTGGCTTTTTCCTTTCAACTGGTTAAGTGTATTACGGCAGTCATTTAGGTCTTTTGGTTTACCGAATATCGTCTTGTCTATCACCACTATAGTGTCCGCACCGAGTACCCATTGTTTTTTTTGAGCTTCATATACTGCCCTGGACTTACTGATCGCCGCTTGACACGCTTTTTCCTCAGGGGGCAAACCTTTATAAAAGGCTTCATCAAACATGCTTTTCTTTGCTTCAAAAGGGATGCCTATTTGTCTCAGTATAGACTTCCGTCTTGGAGAGGACGATGCCAACAAAAGGGGATTGCCTTTATTTATTTGTGATTCATTAAACATGGTAATATAGAAATTTAGCATGCGTTAACAGGTTAAAAACTAAAGGTTAAGCGCTTATGGGCCGATTTATTCAATGGATTGATTATAAAAATCAAGCCATTGACCTATTTCAAAAAGATTAAAATTTATAGGCAAGGTTTATAATATATGATAGTAATTGTAAACTATAACTATAATTTTTTTATCATTAACCTCCAATGGTGGTGATTTGACTATGCTTATCCAAGAATCGGATGCAATAAAATTTATTAAAGAGAAAAATGTAACAGAAAAAGCAGGTGATATTAGAGCCTTAAAAAGGGAACTTCAATTCACGAAGCGGCTTAATGATATTACAAATAAAATAAACTCTTCCAGTGGAATTGATGATATCTTAATTAATTTAAGAAAAAGCATCCTCAGCCTTTTTGATTCAGATCGATTAACTATTTATGTAGTTGACAGGATAAATCGTGAAATAGTTTCAAGATTTAAAACTGGTGATGAGATAAGTGAGATACGGGTCCCAATCGACGATAAAAGTATTGCAGGATATTGCGCTGCTAAAGGAAAAATTGCAAACATCAAGAATGCATATGATAGAGAAGAACTCCAAAGGATTAGCCCTCAATTGACGTTCGACATGAGTTGGGATAAAAAGACTGGTTACAAAACAACCCAGGTATTGGCCGCGCCTATAAAATTTAAAAAATACCTTTTAGGCGCAATACAGCTTATTAACAAAACCAACGGAAATTATTTCACAGATGAAGACCAGAGATCTGTTATAGAAATAGTTAAAATTTTAGGCATTGCCTTCTATAACCATAACAGGTTAAAACAGCGAACTAAACGTACAAAATTTGATTATCTTATCAGTAACAACATAATCACAGCTAAAGACTTGGAAAGCGCTATGAACCTGGCAAGAAAGACAAAAAGCACCGTGGAAAATATTCTTATGAATGAATACCATGTATCCAGGGAAAATATAGGCGAGTCCTTGAGTATGTTTTACAATACACGTTTTATACCATACGATGAAAAGATGGTTATTCCTGGACAACTGCTCAAAGGGCTTAAAGCAACATATCTAAAGAGAAACCATTTTGTACCTGTATATCAGTCTAACCAGAAGATTGTCATAGCAATGGAAAACCCAAATTATTTACCTGATCAGGATACAATAAAAAGACTTATAGTTGGGGAAGAGTTTGAGTTCTGTGTTTCCTTAAGAGAGGATATCGCTAAAATGATTGATCTTTTTTTTGATGTCAAAAGATCAGATCTCATGGGTAAATCAGGAAGCATAGAGGATATTCTTGGGCAGTTAGAAAATGGTGATGACGAAGATGACCTTGAGATTGAAAGAGTTACAGAGGAAGATGGGGCAGTAGTGCAATTGGTTAACAAGATGATTGTAGATGCATACAATAGGGGTGCATCTGATATTCATATAGAACCCAGAATGGGAAAATCAGATGAAGTCATAAGGTTCAGGATTGACGGTGCATGCCAAGTTTACCAGACCATACCCTATACATATAAAAACGCAATAACCTCAAGAATTAAGATTATGAGCGATCTTGATATTGCCGAAAGACGTCTTCCTCAGGACGGCAAGATAAAATTCAGGAAATATGCCCCCTTGGATTTGGAGCTGAGGATTGCTACAATGCCGACTGCAGGAAGAAATGAGGATGTAGTAATGAGGCTACTGGCAACAGGCGGACCAATCTCCCTCGATAAAATGGGTATGAGCGAAAGGGATTATAATGAATTTATCAACCTGGTGAAAAAACCTTATGGAATTATCCTTGTAGTCGGACCAACAGGAAGTGGAAAAACTACTACCTTGCATTCAGCTTTGCATTTTATTAACAAGACAGAGACAAAAATATGGACAGCAGAAGACCCGGTTGAGATTACGCAAGAAGGCCTTCGTCAGGTTCAGGTTCAACCGAAAATAGGTTTTACTTTTGCTGAGGCAATGAGGTCATTCTTAAGGGCAGACCCAGACGTAATTATGGTTGGTGAAATGAGAGACAGGGAAACAGTTTCTACCGGAATAGAAGCATCCCTCACAGGTCACCTGGTCTTTTCAACACTGCATACAAACAGTGCGGCAGAAACAATTATCCGTTTATTAGACATGGGGATGGATCCCTTTAATTTTGCCGATGCACTTTTGGGTATCCTTGCTCAGAGATTGGTTAGAATTCTTTGTCCGAATTGTAAGGAACCCTATCATCCTACAAAAAATGAATATGACTCACTCGTTAGAGAATACAATGGTGATTTTGATTCCTTAAATATACCCTACAGCGATGACCTTACCCTTTACAGGCCAAAAGGGTGCGCAACATGCCAAAATACTGGATATAAGGGGAGAACTGCCTTGCTTGAGCTCCTGATTGGTGGAAATAAAATGAAATCCATGATTCAAAAAAGAAACCATATAGAAGATATCAAAAAACAAGCCGTAATTGATGGAATGACAACCTTGATGCAAGACGGGATAAGAAAGATATTTTCAGGTGAAACAGACATGATCCAAGTGAGAAAGGTATGTATGTAAGATTATATTTTCAAGCCGTGAACGCTTACATAATCAAGGACTATTAATATGCGCTTTATAGCAGACCTTCATATACACTCTCATTATTCCATTGCCACGAGCAAGAATCTTACACCTGAGAATCTGGATTTCTGGGCTAGACGGAAAGGTATCCAAGTTATCGGCACAGGGGATATAATTCATCCAGGGTGGTACGAGGAATTAAGGGAAAGCCTGACGCCTGCAGAGGAAGGACTTTTCAGGCTTAAGGATGAATACAGGATAAACGGCAAAGGGGCGGTTTTTTCAGGAAATCAGCCGGTAAGATTTATCCTGTCAGGGGAGATAAGCAATATTTATAAGGATAAGGGAAAGGTTAGAAAGGTGCATAACCTTATCCTGTCTTCTTCATTTGATACGGTTAAGAATATTCAGAAAAAATTGGATGATGTGGGAAATATCCGGTCCGATGGAAGGCCTATACTCGGTATTTCATCCCATGATTTATTGGAGATCACGCTGGAGGCAGGTAAAGACGCTGTCTTTATTCCGGCTCATATATGGACACCGTGGTTTTCCGTGCTTGGGGCAAAGTCCGGCTATGACAGTATTGAGGAATGTTTTGATGATCTTGCCGGCCATATATTTGCCGTAGAGACCGGCCTGTCATCGGACCCTGCGATGAACTGGCTGTGCTCATCTTTAGACGGATATACACTTATCTCCAACTCAGATGCACACTCGCCTGAGAAATTGGGGCGGGAGGCAAATCTATTTAATACGGAACTCTCTTACCCTGAAATAATCTCGGCCATGAAGGAGGAGGACAGTGACGGGTTTGAAGGAACTGTAGAGTTCTTTCCCCAGGAAGGTAAATATCACTTAGACGGCCACAGGAAGTGCGGTATACGTTGGACACCGCAGGAAACAAAAAAGAATAATGGCATTTGCCCTGTATGCGGCAGGGCCGTTACAATAGGCGTATTAAACAGGGTAATCCAGCTTGCTGACCGGGAAGATGGAGAATTAAGACCTGTAAAAAAACCCTTCTACCCTATGACCCCGTTAAAGAATCTTATATCAGAAATAAGGGGGGTTGGTGTAAACAGCAAATCCGTGAATGGGCAGTACGAATATATCTTGGAGAGGGGAGGGCCGGAATTTAAGATACTATTTGATCTTTCCCCGGAGGAAATAAGCAGTATAGGCGGCGAATTAATGGGAGAGGCCGTAAGGAGGCTTAGAAACAGGGAAGTCTACATTGAGGAAGGATACGACGGGGCCTTTGGGCGTATTAAGGTTTTTAGGCCAGGCGAGGTAAATTCCCTCTTGTCTCAGATGTCCCTTTTTGACCAATCGCACGAGGGTCCGAGGAAAAAGAGCAAAGCACCAGAGAATCTTTACGGGCAGAGAGAGAAAGATTCAAAACCCTTTAATAAAACGAACCAGGTTGAAAGGTCAAGTGAGAGTTCCCATGATATAAAAATGAATGACGTACAGGAAAAGGCGGTGAGGCACTATAAGGGACCCTGTCTTATCCTGTCAGGACCCGGCACAGGTAAGACATTGGTGTTGACAAGCAGGGTGACTAACCTCGTAAAGGACAGGGGTATAAAGCCTGCCAATATCCTGGCTGTTACATTTACCAATAAGGCGGCGGACGAGATGAGAAAGAGGATAGGCTATGCCGTTGGTAATGAAAAAACAGCAGGCGAGATTACTGTAACCACCTTTCATTCCTTTGGCATGTCTCTATTAAGGGAGCATGCCCCTGTGTTTGGGAGGTCACCAGAGTTCCTGATATTTGGAGAGGATGAAAGATTAGATATATTAAAATCAACGGCTAATTTAAAGGATAAAGACCTGAAGCGGATATCAAATGCCATAAGCCTTGCAAAAAACAGGATGCAGACCCCTCAGGATGTGGATAATGACCTTGCCGGACCCTTTGCCCTGTACGAAGACATGCTGATGACAGGGAATGCCTTTGATATTGACGACCTTGTTGTTTATGCTGCACGGCTTCTTGAAGAATACAGTGATAAGGCGGCAGCAGTCCGCCATAGATTCCAGTGGATATGCATAGACGAATACCAGGATATAAATAACGCCCAGTACCGCCTCATAAGACTTCTTTCTCCGAATGATGATTCAAATATTTTTGCCATTGGTGATCCTGACCAGGCAATATATGGGTTCCGTGGAGCTGATTCCTCTTTTATTCAGAGGTTCAGGGATGATTATCCATCAGCATCCATTTACAGGCTTTCAACATCCTACAGGTGCCCGGGCAAGATACTCCAGGCCTCCGCTCAGGTAGTTAACGCTGATGGAAAAGACGAATTCCTCAATGGATTAGAGGATGGTGTATCAGTTCATATTGAGAGCTGTTCAACGGCAAAAAGTGAGGCGGAATTTGTAGCCAGGACTATAGAGAGATTAATTGGAGGTGTCAGATTTTTTTCCATTGACAGCGAGGTTTCTGATGGAAATGAGGATCATCCGTTATCTTTTTCTGATTTTGCCATATTGTTCAGGATATCAAAAATGGCCCCGGATATTATTAAAGCCTTGAATGACCATGGCATGCCCTCTCAACTTATCGGGGAAGAACCCTTTTATAGAAATAAACCGGTCAGCACAATTATAGACACACTAAAACTTATAGAGGAGCCTGGCCATGAATTGATACTTAAACGGCTAAGAGATAACCTGAGAGGGGCGCCGTCTATGGCATCCATTATGGAAATACGAAATGATAAGGCCTTGCAGTCTGTAGAGGATTATATCATGAAAGTAGCGCAGGTTTATCTTCCTGGAATAATGAAGTCCCATAAAGATGAGATTGAAAGACTAATCTCAATCGCTGGTGAATTCGGCGGTAATCTTTCCCTTTTTTTAGCAAGGCTGCAGATGGGCGACCCTGTTGATACATATAATAAATCAGCAGAGCAGATTGCCCTCATGAGCATACATGCGGCTAAGGGTCTGGAGTTTTCCTGTGTTTTTATAATAGGCTGTGAAGAAGGCATCCTGCCCTTTACGCTCTTTGGAAAGGATGGTTGCAACATGGAGGAGGAGAGAAAATTACTTTACGTCGGCATGACAAGAGCTAAAAAGGCGCTTTTTTTATCATTTGCAGGGAAGAGAAGGCTTTATAACCGTTATTTTAACCTGCCCCAATCTCCTTTTCTGAATAATATTAAAGAGGAGCTAATTGAGCGGGGGGAGAGGAAGGTAAAGGAAAAGGGCCTTGAAGACAGGCAGTTATCATTGTTTTCTTAGTTTTCTTAATATATGTTTGGGTTTTATTAAAAAAGTGTTATAATTCTTAAAATAAATCAATAAAATATCAAAGTGAACGACAAAAACGAAGATAATAACAAGCTGATAAAGCTTGGGCCTATAATCAAGGCAAAGAGGGAAGAGGGCAACACTATAGCCATTCTTAAAAACAGCAGGAGAGTGGCTACGGGAATAGAACAAAGGAAATGTATAATATGCAAAAATGTGAAAATGTGTGTAAACAAAACAGGCCTTTGCGCTGCCTGTTATCTTAGCCTTACCCTTAAGGAAAAAAAGATCGCCGATGATGAGGCAAGGCACAAAAGGATCGAGTTTAAGGTGCTTGATGACCGGTGGGATGATAGGAATGAACATTAGCACATTACAAATAAATTTGCGTTAAAAACGCGAAGAAAATTTAAAACTAAAATCAGAATTCAAAAAAGAGTTTGAAGTGTCTAAAGTGAAACACCGCAATAAGTCCGGGCAGCTTTAGAAAAAATCCCCCTCGGTCCCCCTTTTTAAAAGGGGGAAGCTATAGGAATACCATACCTTATTGAGAAGTTATCCTAAAGTGAACTAAAGTGCCTAAGGTTAAGGATTTTTTCTATTTTGTTAAACAGATGGAGCTAAGCGATTCATTAACTTTAGCTCACTTCAAACTTTAGCTCACTTTAGGCACTTTTCCGGTTTATCCGGGTTAGGATAGATCAAATGGTGTAAGTATCTCATATCCTTCATCTGTTACAACCATTGTCTGCTCAAATTGTGCGGAAAGACTCCCGTCGTCTGTAACGACAGTCCAGTTATCTGAAAGAACATGAAGATTATTTTTTCCAAGGTTTATCATTGGTTCTATGGTAAATACCATTCCAGGGACTAATGTAATGCCCTGTCCTCTATGGCCAAAATGGGGAACCTGGGGAGGTTCATGAAAATCGAAACCTACGCCATGACCAATATACTCCCTTACAACTGAGCAACCACGGCCCTCCGCATATCTCTGAATGGCGTGGCCAATGTCACCAATTTTATTCCCTGGCCTGACCATGAGAATCCCCCGGTTAAGACATTCCCTTGCCACTGATACTATTTTTTCCGTATCCTTGTCTGGGGAGCCAACAAAAAATGTTTTATTAGTATCTGCGTAGTACCCTTCAAGTATTGGGGTTACATCAACATTTATAATATCACCGTCCTTAAGCACTGTTTCATCCGGTATGCCGTGGCATATTACATTATTAATTGATGTGCATACACTTTTAGGAAAGCCGTTATAGTTTAATGGGGCAGATATGGCATTATTTTTATTGGTAAACTCCTCCACGAGGGAATTTATGTAATTAGTTGAAATTCCAGGTTTTATGTGATTTTCTACAAGGTCAAGGGTTTCAATGGCAAGTCTTCCTGCCTTCTTTATTCCTGCAATGTCCTTTTCATTTTTCAGTTTAATGCCATAGTGGTCGGCGTACTCTTTCTTTAAATTGTCAAAATCATTGTAATGACCGGCATTTCTCATGATTTTTTTAAGCTTTTTGTAGTTCATATATTTCTCTATCTGTATTTATTGTGTGGTTATTGCTCTAAAACGCTTAAATATAAGTCAGATAGATTGATTGGTCAAGGCCTTTATAGGAATTCCAGCAATTCTGGCAATCTCGTAAAAAGTCTCGAAATCATCATGCCGGACCCCGTATCAGGTACGGGGCAGGCCCGATTCGGTATTCGGAACGTATTGAATTTACTTGATTCCGGTTTTCGCCGGAATGACGGAAAAGAGAATTTTTCTACATTTTACGAGATTGTCAGAATTGCTGGAAATTAACCTGAAGGCTTGACAGCTTTATTTAGTCTGTGATAGAAAAATAAGCAATACATTAGTTTCAGGTTTTGCAAATTTATTAAAAATTGACTTATTTTTTAGGAGGCAGATTAATCATGGATGAAAAAGAAAGATTGAAAGCGATTGAGGTAGCCTTAAACAACGAGATGACGGAACGTGAATTTTATTTAAAAAACGCAGAAAGAACCAGTAATCCCCTTGGCAAGGCCATGTTTAAACAAATAGCAGATGAAGAACTGGAGCATTATGAGAGGTTAAAGGAGCTCCATAAAAAATGGGAATTAAACGAGAAATGGCCTGAGACAGTTCCCCTAAAGGTAAAAGATACCGTTATCAAGGATGTAATGAGAGATGCATTGGATAATATAGATAAAAAGGCCAAAGGGGACGATGATGATTTAAAGGCTATAAAGACGGCAATAGATTTCGAGGCAAAGGGCGCATCCTTTTACGCTAAGCTAAGGGATGAGGTTTCAGGTGAGAGGGAGAAGGAATTTTTTAATCTTCTTGCCAACATTGAGCACGAACATTATGTGTCTTTAAAGGAGACAGAGGAGTTTTTTACTGACCCGGCATCATGGTATGTAAAGGCAGAGCATCATGGACTGGACGGTGCTTAATTTAACGAAACTACTCGCTCATCATAATTATGCTGCTGTACCAGGCGGTAACACCGTTATTCGTCTGGTCAGTATCTGTAAGCACGACAATCCCTGTTAAGTTTGATGGAGAGGAATTAAAAAATTTACGGAAGTCTTCTGCTATATTGCGTTTTTCCCATACCCACTTGTTGGCCTTTTTATTTCCGCTTTCAACAATCACAACCTTATGGTTGTTTGACTTCGGATAGTCTATAACCTTTCCTTGGGGCATGGTGTTCCCCCATATATAATCAATTTTCAGGCCCTTTGGTTCAAATTCTCCAAGATGGAATCCAAACTTTTCGAATAGTTTTGAGATCCCAGGAGATTTAATGGGGATTTTTGTTTTCTCATTACCTGAAATCACCCTGATTCTTGCAGCAGAGTCATTTCTGTCGTTCCGATTTTCTATTGCCATGCCTGAAACCCTGTTTATTTTCCAGCGCCATACAAGGACAGGAAAAGAACTAAGGTCTACGTTGAGTCTTTTCATTATGGCAGAGGCGCTGCCCATGCTTTTTACTTTAAGGGTCGTCCTTACACCATCTTTAGACAAAGACATCTTATTTTTTCTGGTTCGAAAATACGTAATTTCTTTCCATCCCTCGGGAATTTTGCAGGCCTTATCAGCCTTTTTGAAGCCAACAAACATGGTTTTTGCATCCACCTGAAGTGGAATTAAAAAGGTAAGCCATAAAATTAATGGAAAGCAGGAAATTTTTTGAAGCAATGACATTCTGGTACCTCTACCACTATAAAAGGACAGGAGAATCT
>Ga0307990_1001094_pt1 | contig 23093 bp, 20 predicted proteins | sample EllFjometagen129_FD_203168 | JGI IMG/M metagenome (GOLD analysis project Ga0307990, IMG submission 203168) | Marine microbial communities from Ellis Fjord, Antarctic Ocean - #129 | ecosystem: Environmental > Aquatic > Marine > Unclassified | place: Southern Ocean | collected 2014-10-08
TGGGAACCGATGGTCGAAAAATGTCTAAGTCCTATGACAATTATATTGGAGTTTCTGATGAAGCTAATGACATGTTTGGTAAGCTAATGTCTATTAAAGATGAGCTGATTATTAAGTATTTTACTCTGTGTACAGATATATCCACAGAAGAAATTGAAGAAATGGCTGAGAAAATTAAAAATGGCGTTAATCCTCGAGATTTGAAGGCCAAGCTAGCACGAGAAATTGTAAAAATTTATCATAATAAAGGAAAAGCTCAGAAAGCAGAAGAAGAATTTAATAAAATATTTCAAGATAAAGAAAAACCCAGTGATATTGAAACTATTAGTCTTGAAAAAGACATGGAAATTATTGAAGTAATTGCTAAATTTAAATTAGTTTCTTCAAATTCAGAAGCCCGTAGAATGATTGATCAAAATGCGGTTACTGTTAATGATGAAAAAGTAAAAGATTATAATTTTCAGATTAAAAAGGGTCAGGAATATATGATTCAGGTGGGAAAAAGAAGATTTATTAAGCTAGTCTAGAGTTAGACTACCATAAGTATTTATTGTATAATTTAGATAGTTTAAAACTAAATAAAAATAAAATGTTTGGAAAAAAGAAAATAAAAAATAAAGAAAATAAAAAAAATTCTAAGATTCCTGTTGAAAAATTAGAACCAAAAGATAAGTTTTTGGAGGAAAAGAAGAATTGGATTGAAGAAGATGTTGAAGAAGGAGAATTATTAGTCGATGTTTATCAAAGTGATAATAATATAATAATTCGGTCAACTATTGCCGGAGTTAGATCAGAAGATATAGATATTGATATTAATAATGATATGATTACTATTCGGGGCAAAAGAACTGAAGAGGTTGTAGCACCAGAAGAAGATTATTTTTATAAAGAATGTTATTGGGGAGGATTTTCAAGATCAATTATTCTTCCTTGTGAAGTTCAGGCTAGTAAAGTTAAGGCGTCTCTAAAAAATGGTGTTTTAACAGTCACCCTTCCTAAGATTTTAAATAAAAAGGCTGTTAAAGTATCCGTTGATGTTAAATAGTTTATTTAAATATTTACATAGCAGAGACGAATTTTGATTGTCTCTGTTTTTTTTGATAAATTATAATATGTCTAAAAAAATATATTTAAAGAGTTTTTGGAAAAAGATTATTATTTTTTTTATAGTAATAATTTTTTTAGTGATAGTAGTTCTGGGCTATAATACTTTTTTTACTCATAAAATTTTTCCAGGTGTTTATATAAATAAAGAACATGTTTTTAATTACAGTTATTCAGATGTTTATAATCTTTTAGAATCTAGAAGTAATCAACTTATGGAAAAGGGATTTGATTATACTTATCAGGACATGACTGTTAATGTTAGTCCTGCTGTTGTTACTCTGAGTGATCCAGATTTGAGCTATAAGTTGATAGAATTTGATAATCAAAACACAAGTCGAGAGGTTTTTGTTATCGGAAGAGGTGAAGATTATAAGGAAAATATATTGGAGCAATTTAGAATTTTATTTATAAAAGGTAAGAGAGTCTCATGGAAGTATAATTTAAATAAAGAGGAATGGGAGAATATTTTGAGAGATAATTTTCGTGAATTTGAAACTGCCTTTATACCTCCTACTATTGTATTCAAAGGCGAAGATATTAGTATTGAAGAATCAGTTGACGGTGAAGAATTTGATTATGATAGATTAATCGAAGAGACTGAGAGAAGAATTAATAATTTTAATTTTGATCCAATTAATTTAGAAATAAAATCAATTAAATCTAAGATTACTTTAGAGCAAGCTAACGAAAAAATAGACTTAATCAAAGACATTATCGTTTTAGACAGTTTGACTCTTAATTACGATCAGAGGTTTTGGAAAATCAATTCAGCTATTTATAAAGACTGGTTAGTTCTTAAAATAAACAATGAGGGAGAAGTTATTATTAGTTTTGACTTTGATAAATATAGGGAACATTTAGAATCTTATGTTATTACTTATATTAATAGAGATAGCAGAGATGCTAAATTTGATATTAATAATGGGAGAGTTGTTAAATTCCAAAGTAGTCAGGATGGACAAGCTGTTAATATAGAACAAAGTTTAGAACTTATAGAAAATGCAATTAATAATTTAAACTCGGAAATTGATTTAGCTGTGGATATTGTTAAATCTGAAATAGAAACAGAGAATGTTAATGACAAGGGTATTCGAGAAATTATTGGTTTGGGAGAATCAGATTTTAGAAGAAGTCCTAGTAATAGGATTCATAATATAGAAACCGGAGCAGAGAAATTAAATGGATTATTAATAGCTCCCGGAGAAGAATTTGCAACTATGGAGAATCTAACTCCTGTCACTGCTAAAAGCGGTTATTTACCAGAGTTAGTTATTAAAGGAAATAAAACAATTCCAGAATATGGTGGGGGTTTGTGTCAGATTGGAACTACTATTTATCGAGCTGCTTTAGCAAGTGGTTTACAAATTACTCAAAGAAGACCTCATTCTTATCGAGTAGTCTATTATGAACCAGCTGGAACAGATGCTACTATTTATGATCCGTGGCCAGATATAAAATTTATAAATGATACAGATAATTACATTTTAATTCAAACTAGTATTGTTGGTTCTAAACTTTATTTTGAATTTTGGGGAACTAAAGATGGTCGGCAGATAACAATGAGTGATCCAGTGGTTTATAACATTACTGATCCAGGTCCAACTAAAGAAATTGAGACTACCGAATTGGAGCCGGGAGAAAAAGATTGTACTGAATCAGCTCATGCTGGAGCAGATGCTTATTTTGATTATAAAGTTGAGTATGCTGATGAGCGGGAGATCTACGAAGAAAGAGTTCGTTCTCATTATGTTCCTTGGCCAGCAGTATGTTTGATTGGAGTAGAAAAAATAACAACCTCAACAGAGGAAGTTATCGAAGAAGAATAAAGGTTTAACCTCTGTCCTTGTGTCCCTTTCTCCTAGTCAGGAGAAAGGGACTATATACTTGTTTAGTTCTCATTTCCTTCTCCTGACTAGGAGAGGGATGTCCGAAGGACAGGGAGAGGTCAATTAGAGTATAATTAATTCTACTTTTTTAGTTTGAGTATCTAAAATAGCAAAAGTACTGCGAGTGAATAACCCGGCCAAAGTGCCAGGGTTAATTATTTTACAATTATTTATATCTTCTTCCCAGGGTTTATGAGTGTGTCCGTAAAAAACAAAATTATATTTTTGAGTATTTGCTAGCTCTTTAGCCTCTTGGGGTGAATGAACAAAAGCTATCTTTAATCCTTCCATTTCAATTTCTCCAAATTCAGGAAATATTTTAACATTTTTTGTTTCCTCATTTATTCCATGATCAGCATCAACATTACCAATGCTTAAATATATTTGTCCTTTGAAATTTTGCTGTAAGTATTTTAAAGTTTCCCGAGTACAAACATCACCACAGTGAATTATGGTTTTAATGTTTTCTTTCTCGGTCATTTTAAGCATTTGTTCAATCCGAGGAATATTATCATGCGAATCTGATATGATGGCTATTTTAGACATAAAAACTATCTTTTTTTAAGGAATAAAAAGTTCATAGACGAAATAAGCATACTTAATAATAATGCCCACCAGAAATTAGCAATTGTGAAGTCAGTCACCAAATAATCAACCAACATAATAATGGAAGTATTGATAATTAGAGTAAATAAACCAAAGGTTAATAGATTTATAGGAATGGTGAGAAAGAGTAATAGGGGTTTTAAGAAAATGTTTAACAATCCTAAGATTATAGCCGTGATTAAGGCTGTTAAAAGGTTACCAACGTCTATTCCTGATAAGAGATAAGATAGCCCAAATATGATTAGAGTGGTGATAATTAATTTTTTAAGCATAATTTTATTTTATTTTTTTATGAGTTCATTATAACATGAATTTAGCTTGACATATTCCCTAGATCATAATAAAATAGAACATTAAATATCTAGTTGTAATATAATGTTACAAAATCAAAACTAGATTATTTAGGAGGAATGATGAAAAAAAGTAGTCATCAGAAACCAAGTTTCGGACAAGGGCTGGAACTTGTTATTGTCGTAATTAGAGCAATTATTAATGCGGCTAAGAGAGTTGATATTACCAAAAATGGGATTCAAAGAATCATTGGAAAACCCGGTGAAATATTTAATTTTTTTGAAGGAGTTTTTCTCAGAAGTCGATTAAGTGGAAAGGGTAAGGTTAATGCGGATTCTTCCTTATCTATTGAAAAATCTTTCACTCTAGGAGCCTTAGATGATCAGAAAGCTATTTTAGATCTTAAAGATATTTTTAGTATTATAGATCATAGATTTAAAGATTTAGTTTTTATCAAGCGAAAAACTAAAAAAACATCTATTGATCTGAAAAGGTTGTCAATTAGAGATAGTATCTCATTTGTCTTTAATGCATATCCTGGAGATTTAAATGATGTATGTTGTACGGAATCTCAAATTGTAGAATTTTTTAGAAAGTATGCAAAAGATTTTCAATATTCTGGATCGGTTTACTTTTTGTCGAAAGCTAAAATTAAAACAGGACTTAAAAAGGGTGAATGGTTTGTCCTTATTAATGCAAATTTTGGATATGGTATTAATCACATTGATTTTTCACTATTTGGTTATGAGCACCATTCTATTATTGGACTTGATGCTATTATTGCTACCCCTGTTAGTTAATAAATTGTAATAGTTAAATCCCTTCGATCGTTGGAATTTTATTTCAGCTAATTGAAGGGATTTTTTTATTGTTTATTTTTAGAACTAGTGTTAATATACTGCTATGGATGAAAAACTTTTAAGGAAATTACCACTAATAATCTTTGCTTTTATAATTCTTTCCTCACTATTTAAAAATGGTGGTGGTGGTTTTTTCTTCTTTATAATTATAGTATTAGCTTTAATATTTGCAATTAAAAAAGGCTATCTTAAATTAGATTTTTTAAAATTTTTTAATAAATTAAATAATAATAAAAATAATAATATGAATGAAACAATAAATTTAGATGATTTGAAGAGTAAAAGTGGTTTTAAAAAGTTATTTGGCGGAATTATAATCGCCATTGCAATTTTATGGTTATTCTTTTCTTCGATAATTGTAATTGATGCTGGTGAAACTGGAGTTTATTCTTTATTCGGAAGAGTTAGTGATAAAGAATTGAGCTCGGGATTTCATTTAGTGATTCCTCTGGCTCGAATACATAAGATGACTATTCGAACCGAAGAATATACTATGAGTATTTTGACTGGCGAGGGTAAAATGTCTCGAGACGATTCGATTGCTTCTTTAACTAAAGAAGGTTTGAACGTTGATTTAGATATTACTGTACTTTATAGATTAAACGAAGAGAAAGCCTCTGATGTTTATCGAACAGTTGGTATGCAATATGAAGAAAAAATTATTCGTCCTTTGATTAGAAGTTCCATTAGAGGAGTAATCGCTCAGTATGAAGCTAAAGAGCTTTATTCAGAGAAAAGAAGTGAAGCAACTCAGGCTATTGCCGATAATTTAAAATCAAATATTGAGGAAAGAGGAATCATTGTAGAGGATGTTCTTTTGAGAAATATTCAATTACCAGCTAATTTAGCTAATTCTATTCAAGAAAAATTACAAGCTGAGCAGGAATCTCAAAAATATGAATTTTTACTTCAAATGGAAGAAAAAGAAAAACAAAGAAAAATTATTGAAGCCGAGGGTCAGAGAGATGCTCAACAAATTATTAATCAAAGTTTAACTCAGAATTATTTATACTATTCTTATATTTCAGAACTTAAAGATCGGGAAGGGACTATTTATGTACCGACAAGTCCTTCTACTGGAATGCCTTTATTTAGAAATCTAGGCAATTAAATAATTAAATTTAAATAGCTAAAATTCTCTTATCTAGCGACGTAGAGCGAGTGAAATGGGGAAGTTTTACTTTCCCATTTTTGAGCTGAGGAGCTAGTATAGGTTTTCGTAAGGGAACCTTTATAATAGAGGGTTTTAGTATTGACTTATTTTTTGAAAACTAGTATACTGTTATTACTTTGTCGCTATCGTCTAGTGGTTAGGACATTAGGTTTTCATCCTGAAAACCGGGGTTCGATTCCCCGTAGCGATACCATCGAGCTTAGCTCGATACCATTCGACTTCGTCAAGTTGAGAAATTGTGGTTTGTGGTCAATAGTTTTGTGGTTAATTATTAACTATAATCTATTGATTATAAACTCGGGCTTCCTAGGGAGTTCATTAATAAAATAACGTATACTCGGTTAATCTAAGTCGTCTACTTAGTTTACTTGGTATGCGAATGAAAGGATTAGTTCTATGTTAGACAAGAAAAAGAAAGAAGAAATCATCAAAAAATTCAAAACTCATAAAAATGACACTGGGTCATCTGAAGTTCAGGTTGCCATTTTAACTGAGGAAGTTAAGGAATTAACTGAACATTTAAAGGAACATAAGAAAGATTTTTCTTCACGAAGAGGTTTAGTTAAAAAGCTTAATCAAAGAAGAAAATTATTAAGATTTTTAGAAAGAGATAATTTTGAATCTTTTGAAAAACTTGTTAAGAAACTTGGTTTAAAGGTAACCAAGATTTCAGAGTTAGCATCTGAAATTGGAAAGAAAATTAAAAAAGATGTAAAAAAAGAAGAAAAAGCAGACGAAGAGAAAGTTCAGGCAGACGAAGAAAATGGTAAAGATAACAAATAATAGAAAATTAAATGTTTTTTAAAAAAGAAAAAGATAAAAGTTATAGCAAAGACTTTAAAATGGAATTTGCTGGAAGAGAATTAGTTGTAGAAGTTGGTAAATATGCCCCTCAAACATCAGGATCCTGTTTAGTAAGATATGGCGGAACTTCTGTTTTAGTTACAGCCGTTCAAGGTGAAGAAAGAGAAGGTATTGATTACTTTCCTTTGCTTGTTGAATATAGTGAAAAATTATATGCCGCTGGTAAAATAAAAGGTTCTCGATGGATTAAAAGAGAAGGTCGTCCAACTGACGAAGCTGTTTTAACTGGTCGAGTAATCGATCGGTCAATTAGACCCTTGTTTAATGACTCTTCTCGAAAAGATGTTCAAATTGTAGCTAGTGTTTTAGAATATGATGGAGAAAATGATCCAGCTTTTTGTTCTTTACTAGGAGCTTCAATCGCTTTAATGGTCTCACCAATTGAATGGTCTGGCCCAGCTGTTGGTTTCTTAGTTGGCAAGGTTGGTGATGAATTAGTTTTGAATCCAACAAATGCAGCTAGAGCTAAGAGTGATTTTGAAGTTTTTACAGTTGGTACTCCAGCTGGTATTGATATGTTAGAAGCTCGATGTAATGAATCAAGTGAAGATGACGTTATGAGTGCTATTGAATTTGCTGATAAGCATATCAAGAAAATGATTGCTTTTGTAGAAGATATCCAAAAAGAAGTTGGTATTCCTAAAATTTCAGCAGAATCACAATTAAGTGATGAAGAAAAAGCTCAACGAAAATTAGTTGATCAGAAGATTGAAGAATTTTTTAAGGATAAAGATGTTAAAACTATTTTCACAGCTGATAAAGTAGAAACAGAGGATAATATTAGAACTTTAAACAAAGATTTAAATGAGATTTTAAAAGAAGATAGTGAGATTTCTAAGGAATTAAGATCTTTTGGAATGAGAAGACTAGATGAAAAACTTAGTGAAAAAGCTCGAGAGATGATTTTAGTTAATAAACAAAGAACAGATGGTCGAAAACTTGACGAACTAAGAGATATTAATTGTGAAGTTGGTTTATTCAAAAGAACTCATGGAACTGGTTTATTTAAACGAGGATTAACTCATGTTTTATCAATTGTTACTTTGGGATCTCCTGGAGCAGAACAATTATTAGATGGTATGGAAATTGAAGGAACTAAGAGATACATGCATCATTATAACTTTCCAGGTTTTTCAGTAGGATCTGTTCAGCCAAATCGAGGAGCTTCTCGAAGGGATATTGGACATGGTACTTTAGCTGAGAATGCTTTAATTCCAGTTTTACCAAGTAAAGAAGACTTTCCTTATACTATTAGAGTTGTTTCAGAAGTTCTATCTTCAAATGGTTCTTCTTCTCAAGCTTCTGCTTGTGGTTCAACCTTAGCTTTAATGAATGCTGGTGTTCCTATTAAGAGACCAGTTGCTGGTATTGCTATGGGATTAATCACTGGAAAAACCTTGGATGATTATGTTGTTTTAACTGATATTCAAGGAATTGAAGATCATAGTGGTGATATGGATTTTAAAGTTGCTGGTACTGAAAAAGGTATCACAGCTATTCAATTAGATATTAAATTACATGGAATAAGTTTAGAAATCTGTAAAGAAACTTTAATAAAAGCTAAAGATGCTCGATTGAATATATTAGAAACAATGGCTAAAGTTATTTCAGAACCAAATAAGGAATTATCTGAATTTGCTCCAAGAATAGTTACTATGAAAGTAGATCCAGAAGATATTCGAATCGTTATTGGACCTGGTGGAAAAACAATTAATCAAATGATTGCTGACTATGATGTCCAAATAGATTTAGAAGACGATGGAACTGTTTTTATTACTTCTACAGATGGAGAAGGGGCTAAAAAAGCAGTTGCTCATATTGAAGCTTTGACTAAGAAGGTACTTCCTGGTGAAATCTATGAAGGTAAAGTTACTAAGATTGTAACTTCTCAATCAGGTGGAGAAGTTGGCGCTATTGTTGAATTTTTACCTGGTAAAGATGGTATGGTTCATATTTCTGAATTTAAATATGAAAGACTTGAGAAAATTTCAGATATAGTTAAAGTAGGAGATACTTTGAAAGTTAAAGTTATGGAAGTTGATGCTGAAAGAGGAAGAATTGGTCTTTCTGTAAAAGCATTATTAGAAAAACCAGAAGGTTGGCAAGATCGTCCACCAAGAACTCCAAGACCAGGTGGAAATAGTTTTAACAGAGGACCAAGAAGAGACTTTGGACCAAAGAGATATTAATATCGTATAGATTTAAGCATAAAAGCCCTGTTATTACAGGGCTTTTACTTTTAACTAATCGTTTAATATGTTAATCTTTGTATATAATAGATAGATAATAGTATAAAATGTTTGATCAAAAATTTAATCCAGAGTTTCATTGGCAAATGGATCAAAAAAAGACTACTTATAAGAAAAGTTTGATTATTTTTTTGGTTCTAATTTTACTTTTATCTATTTTTTTTATTTTCAAGAAATATTATTTTGTTTCTGGAAGAAATATTAGTTTAGATCAGCTTGTTCCGGATAATACTAAAGCTCTTTTAACTATTGATGTTGATGATATTCTGAAAAATGAGAAGGGATCTCTAATTTTCGAGATAGGCTTCAAAGATTTTTTAGAAAATAACGAAAAAATGCAATTTTTCGTTAAAGGTATTGGAAAAGATATTTATTGGTTGGAAAATTCTTCTAATTCACAAGCTTTCTTATTCAAAGTGGCAGACATAGATTTAATTAAAGACAGTTTTAATATGTCAGATGATAATTCAGAAGACATAAAGTTTAATAACAAGACAATTTATGGATTAAATGTAGATAATGTCCATAATCTTTTTCTACCGACCTCAGAGAACAAAATTTATATTACCTATTTGAATGATTATTTGTTTTCTATGAGTAATGATTTAGATTTTATTAAAAATGTTATTGATAAATATAAGGAATCTTTAAAAATTGACTATTTTGGGGCTATCAAAGATGAGTTGGCTAGTTATTTTCATGAACAAAAAACCTTGATGTTAAAAGTTATGGATTATGAAGCTATAGAGAGTAGTTCAAGTTGGATAAAAAATTTATCATTTGTTACTCAGGAAGATAATGGGAATTCTTTTGTTATTAAATTTAAAATTAGTTCTCGAAAAGCAGAGCTTTTATTTAATAATTCACAAGATACTACTCAGAGATTTGATATTAGTAGGATGAGTGAAAATTTATTAGATGATTATTTAATTTATTATAGTAATTTAGGAATAGATTATAATAGCGATGTTTTGAATTTGAGTAATACTCTGGATTCTTTTTTAAAGAATAATATAGAAAGCTTATATAATATTAATTTTAAAGACGAGTTGTTAAATATCACCTCGCCATATTATTTTTTGATGTATTCTAACAATAATTTTTTAATAATTAATAAAGATTCAGAGAGAATGAGGTCAATATATCAGAATATTTTAGCTCATTTTAAACCACAGACAAGAATAATGGTTCTTCCGGATGGAACAAATGCTACAGAATATTATATTGATCCTAAAATTATTGATCTAAAAGAGCAAAAAACCAATGATCTTATTTGGTTTTATGAAGATTTACCTGGAAATGTGAGTTTTTATTTAGTAAAGTATGGGGATTATTACATTTTGACCAACTTTAAGGAAAAAATAATAGAATTATCGGAAAATCAAGAAGAATTTTGTAAAATATTACGTTGTGATAAAGAAAAATTTTCAAATGAAATATTAATGTTAAATTTAGAAGATATTAATCAAAAAGAGTATCTACCATGGCTTAATTTGTTTTCAGAGGATTATAATAGATTAAAGTTTATTAATTTTGCTGAGGATGGCGAAAGTAAGGTGTTTTTTGAACTTATCCACTAATCTGTGGATAAGTTCAAAAACTTATTAAGCCATTAAAGTATAATTTCAGCAAGGAAAAGTGAATAAAACAGTTTTTAGGCTTAAATAGTGGTATAAGTAGTATTGACTTTTCTGTTTAGCTATGCTATACTTAAGTTATAGTCAGTTAAAGAATGTTTTATAAGAAAAACTGGCACATTAACAATTTATCTTTTACTTGATCCTCCCTACTTCTTTAAAGAAACTTTAAAATAAAAACAAAGCTTCTTTAAAAAACATAAATTTGAAACAAAAACCAAAAAAATAATAAAAGTTAGTTCCTAATTTTAAAATAAAAATTGAGAATTGACACGTTCTAAGTAGGACGATTAAGTTGAGAGCAATATAATGCTCTCTAGTTCTATCATACTTTTTTCGAGGAATAATTCCTCATTTGGGCTTCGGCCCATATCTCGGGCTTCGGCCCGAAAATCAGTTGAGAATTGGGGAGTGAGCTCCCCACGACATATATTTTTTTAAAAATGGTCGGTTTAGGGGAGCTTCTTTTTTTACCCTGTGAAATAAGATTTAAATGTAGAAATGTAGGTTTTACTTTATAAGTATATAAATAATTGTTTTTAGCAGTTATTTTTTGTTATTAAGAATATTTAAATCTTAATTTTATTATCTTCTCCTAAAAGGTAAAAAAGATTAAGTTATGAGAATTTTGTATTTGAATAAGAGAATCAGAAATAAAATTATTTCACAGGGTGAACCAAATTTTTTATAGTAATCGAGTTAAACTCGATTTTTTGTTTACAAAAAGATTAATATAATGTAAGTTTAGATAGTTAAAATTAAAAATTTAAATAATAGGAGGAAAAAATGAACAAAGATGTAAAGGTTTTGATTAGCGAAAAAGAGCTTGCTCATATTGTAAGCAGACTTGCTGGAGAAATAACAAAGAAACATGAGGGACATGAAATTGTTCTTCTGGGTATTTTAAAAGGTTCTTATGTCTTTTTGGCAGACCTAGCCAGAAAGATTGATTTGCCTAACCCTAACATAGAGATAGATTTTCTATCTGTTTCTAGTTATGGTAGTGGATATCAATCATCGGGAGAAGTAAAAATTTTTCAAGACACAAAAATTGATCTTGAAGGTAAATATGTAATTATCGTGGAGGATATAATTGATACCGGTAATACGCTTATAGAACTTTTAAAGATTTTCAAAAAAAGAAATCCGGCTAGTTTGGAAATTTGTGTTCTTCTAGACAAAAAAAAAGCCAGGAAAAAGGAAATTAACCTGGGCTATGTTGGGATGAAGGTTCTTCTAGAATTTTTAGTAGGTTATGGTCTAGATTATAATCAGAAATATCGTAACTTACCTTATGTTGGAATTTTAGATTCCAAAGTCTACCAAAAAAAATAGTAAATAAAGTGTCCTTGTGAAAACAAAGACACTTTTTATTTTAAGAAAGTTTTTTGAGTTTATTTTTAGTATAAAAAAGAGTAAAGATAGTAGCAGACCAGTTAATTAAAACTAGAGCCCACCAAATACTAGCAATAGGAGAATGCATTAATTTAATTAAGATATAAATAATAATCCCAGGCATGACTAGTTGGCAATATAGTCCAGACCACAAACCAAATAGTGGTTTTTTTAATCCCTGCAGAGATGCAATACAAATATCTGAAATTACATAACTCAAATACATTAGAACGGCGATTTTTAAATAGGTATAACCAATTTTAATTACTTCAAGATCATTGGTAAAAAAGTTCATTAGAATTTTAGAAAATATAAGTACCATAGCTATGCCAACGAGGTTTAAAAGTATTCCATATTTTAATCCCTTGGAGAAAGTTTTTTTGACTCGATCAAATTTCCGAGCTCCATTATTATTTCCAATTAAAGCCATGATCGCCATATTTAATCCAATGGCTGGCAGAACAGCAATTTGTTCAATTCGAGCAGCTATACCATAGGCTGCCACAGCTGATTTCCCAAAAGAACTAATGAAATAGGTAATAATAAAGATGCCAACAGCAATACTCATCATACTCAAACTAGCTGGTAGTCCTTGTTTAATAATATCTAAATAATATTTTTTATTAGGAATCAAGTGTTTGATATGTAAGTGCTTAAAAGGCTCCTGAGACATTATTTTTCTAAATAGTAAAACACAAATAATAGCTTGGATAAAAATTGTAGCCCAAGCTACTCCAGCTAAGCCCATTGCTGGTAAACCTAGTCCACCAAACATAAACCAAGGATCAAGAATTAGATTAATAAAAAATCCAAGGATTAATAAATTACGAAAAGTCTTAGTATCTCCTTCGGCAATTAAAATTCCATTTAAAGAGTGAGTCAAAAGAAAAAATACTGCTCCATAAAAAATAACATCAACATAACTCAGAGCAAGTTTTAAATATTCTCCTTGAGCTCCTAGTATTTTGAATAAAGCTGGGGCAAAAATTAACCCGGCAGCAGTTAAAAATATAGAAAATACTATAGAGAAAGAAATAGCTTGGCAACCATATTTTTCTGCTTTATTTTTATCTCCAGCTCCTAGAGAATTAGCAATCAAAACAGTAGATCCGCGGGAAATACCAGAGCCAAGAGCTAGGATTATGAAAAAGATAGGGAATGATAGTGAAAGAGCGGCTAATGCCTCGGTGGATTGTAAACCACCATAGTAAGTGTCCACAACATTGTACATGGTGCTAAAAAAGAAGCCGATGCTGGCTGGCACGGCAATTCCTTTGATTAATTTAGGAATGGGTTCGGTAATTAGTTTTTTATGTCTATCCATATTATATTTTTATTACAATGGGACAATGATCAGAACCCATTATTTTATCTAGAATATAAGAATCTTTAATATTTTTAATAAATTTTTGAGAAACGCAAAAATAATCAATCCGCCAACCAACATTGTTAGGACGAGCACCGGCTCGATAGGACCACCAGGTATATTGAACCTTTTGAGGATTTAAATGTCGAAAAGTATCAATTAAACCAGAGTTTAAATATTCATCCATTGATTTTCTTTCTTCGGCAGTAAAACCAGCATTACCAATATTAGCTTTTGGTCGAGCTAGATCTATTTCTTGATGAGCAACATTAAAATCTCCAGTTATAATGACTGGTTTTTTCTTTTCTAAACTTTTAATATGCTTTAGAAGTTTTTTATTGAATTCCATTTTATAAGGCAGGCGAGAAAGTTCGCGATTAGCGTTAGGAAAATAGGTATTAATTAGAAAAAACTTTTTTAATTCTAAAATTTGAACTCGACCTTCGTTATTAGGATACACTTTTTTGGAAATTACTTTTTTATCAAGAGAATTTTTAATTAATATCACGGTACCACTATAACCTTTGCGTTCAGCAGAGTTCCAAAACTCTTCGTAACCGGGAAAATCAAAGTTTTCTTTATTACGAGCAGTGTCATCAATTTTAATTTCTTGTAAACACAAAATATCTGGCTTTTCTTCTTTGAGAAAATCCAAAAATCCTTTTTTTATGACGGCGCGAATGCCGTTGACGTTCCAAGACATTATTTTCATAATAGTATTATAGCACGTAGAAGGGTGCTGTGGATAACTTTGTTGACCCTGTTAAATAATTTTATTTTTTTGTTAATTTAATGTGGAAAAATTATTTGTAATATATATTTTTTATTAAAAATAAATTAGTTTAAATAAAATTAAGATTTAAACATCCTTTGAATAGAGGAAGTAAGAGTGATAAGAAATATTTTGTTAGAATGAATAGGGCATTTTATCAAATCTTATTTAACGGGGTTGACAACTTTGTTGACAACTTATATACTAAAGTAGTAAACAATAATTAAGATAGATTATATGGATATTAAAAAATATATTTTAGATCAAATAAAAAAAGAAGGTAGAGTTACATCAGCTGAAGTAATTAGTGTTAGTAATTTTTCCAGAGCTTATGTAAATAGATTCTTCAGAGCTCTTTGTGAAGATAAAAAGATTAGTTTAGTTGGTCGGGCAAATACAGCGCACTATATAAAGTATGATAAAACCTTAATTCAGAAAACAAAACAAAAAAAGTCTAATATAAATAAGGGCTTTATTCAAAGTATTAAAGATATTATTGATATTCCAGTCCTAGGAACTGCTGATTGTGGAGAACCTTTAAGTTTTGCAGAGGATTATATTGAAGATCATATTCAGATTTCTAAAAAGTTTATTAAAGGAAATAAAGATGATTATTTTTTTGTAAAAGCTCAGGGAGATAGTATGAATAAAGAAGGTATTAAAGATAAGAATTACGTTTTAATAAGAAAAGGTCAAAATGTAAGTGGAAATGGTGAGAATGTTTTAGCAGTTGTAAATGGTTTAGGAACTATCAAGAAATTTTATCGTCAAGATGATGCTGTATTGTTATCTCCAAATTCAACAAACTCACATCATAAACCAATTGTATTACATCCTGATGATGAAGTTTCTATTTGTGGCCAAATTGATAGAGTTTTTAGTTTTTAGTAAAAACCACTTTTTTAAAATAAAAAACAAAGAAAAGAAAGGAGAAAAAAATAGAATGATTATGGGGAAAACAAAAAAGACAAATATATTTTCAAGAAAATAGATTTGCCTCTTTCAACTAACTCAATAATAACAAAAAGTATGAGAAAAATAAAGCTTTTTTCAAGAAAAAATGATATTTATGAAAGGAAAATACAAAAACTTTTTAAAAATAGAAATCTAGTAGTAAATTTTTAATAGTTCCTTGATTTAGATATTAGAACTCCATTACTCTGACGGGTAGCGGAGTTTTTAGTTTTCTATTTTTCGATACTGTAGCGCCTCAGCTATATATTCAGTCTTTAAATTTATAGAGCCCTCTAAATCAGCAATAGTTCGACTCACTTTTAATAATCTAAAATATGCTCGAGCAGAAAGACTGTAAGTTTGAACAGCTTGTTTTAATAAATTTTTAGCATCTTCTGGTATTCGACAGTATTTTTTTATTTGCCGGAGATCCATTTCAGAATTAGTAAAAATATTTTCCTCAGAGAATCTTTTATTTTGAATATTTCGAGCAGAGATTACTTTTTGTTTTATGCTATTACTAGATTCAGCTAAAGATTCTTGCTCTAAATCTTTATATTTAACTCTTTTAACAAAAATATGCATATCAATCCGATCTAAAAGTGGTCCAGATATTTTTTGATTGTAATTTTTAATTTGCATACTAGTACAAGTGCATTCTTTTTTTTCATCTCTATAATATCCGCAAGGACAAGGGTTTTGAGCTCCAATTAAAATGAAACGAGCTGGAAATTCTAAAGTAATTTGAGCCCGAGCAATTGTTATTTTTCCATCCTCCAGTGGTTGGCGAAGAGTTTCCAAAGTTTTTTTAGGAAACTCTGGCATTTCATCTAGAAATAATATTCCCCGGTGAGCTAAACTAACTTCTCCAGGTCGTGGAATTGATCCACCACCAACCAGAGAAGCTAGAGAGGAGGAGTGATGTGGTGAACGAAAGGGGCGAGTAGTTATTAGTGGTTTATTTTTGTTTAGTAAACCAATGGAAGAATATATTCGAGATACTTCTAAAATTTCTTGGTCATTTAAGTCTGGCAGAATACTAGGTAAAGAGCGAGATAACAAAGTTTTACCAGAACCAGGAGAGCCGTTCATTAAAACATTGTGTCCTCCAGCAGCGGAAATCATCAGGGCTCTTTTAGCATGGGCTTGACCCTTAATTAAAGAGAAATCATATTCATTTTTAGGAGAAATAATTTTTTTATTTTTTTTAGATTGATATATTTTTATTATTTCTTTTTCTTTAATATGATTTACTATTTGGTTTAAGTTTTGAACTGGAAAAATATTTATTTTTGAAATAGCTGAGGCTTCTTGCTTGTTTTCTTCTGGTAAAAATACGTTTTTAAAATTATTTTCTTTAGCAAATAAACAAATAGATATTATATTACTAATGGGTCTTAGGTTGCCATCAAAAGAAAGTTCGCCTATAAATAAAGATTTTTCATAAAGTTCATTTTGAAGGGGAATTATTTTTTTTCTTTGTAAAATTGATAAAGCAATTGGCAAATCAAAACCATTACCAACTTTTTTTAAATCAGCAGGTGCTAAATTTATTACTGTTCTGGTTCGAGGAAATTCAAGATTACTATTCAAGATAGCTGCTTTAACTCTTTCTTTGGCTTCTTGAATGGCAATATCTGCTAAACCAACAATAATAAATTTATGTTGAGATCTTTGAATGTCTGCTTCTACCTCTACCAAGAACGAGTTTAATCCCAAAGATGATGCGGAAAGAATTTTATTAGACATATAATTATTTAAAAAATAAAAAAGGTCGCAAAGATTCGCGACCTATTTATAACTTACTCTTCCATAACCTTTTTGTCAATTTAGTCTAGCATATTTTTAAGCAGATAAGGTAATTTTAATTTATTAAATTCTCGTCTGCTTAAAAGGGTACGACCACATCCTCCACAAAACCAAGCTTTTTCACTTATAATTTTTTGATTACAATAGGAGCATCTTCCATCTTTTTTTATTGTAGCTGTTTCTTTTTTCTTCAATCTTTCTTGAATTTTAAGAAGAATTTCAGGAAGTTTTTCTTTTTGTATTTTTGCCATTTTTGCCATCTGTAATCCTCCTTTATTATTTATTTGAATCATCTAAGCTTACAATAAATTTTATTTTTTGTAAAGCAAGAAGCTCTTGCATAGATATGAATTTAGTATTAAAGTGTTTAAATTGATATACTTATATATATGAATATAGAAAAATTAAAAGAAGTTTTAAAAGATCAACCAAAGTTCAGATTTAAGCAGTGCTATAAAGCTGTGTTTTTTGATTTTATAGAAAATTGGAATGATGTTTCAGTTCTACCTCTAGAATTAAGAGAGAAATTAAACAAAGAATGTCCTTTGGAAATAAAATCAGAGTTCACTGAGTCTCAAAATAAAAAAACTATTAAAGCCTTGGTAATTTTAGAAGATGATAAAAAAATAGAAGCAGTTTTAATGCGTCATGGTAATCGAAACACGGTTTGTGTTTCTTCTCAAGTTGGTTGTCCTTTGGCTTGTGAGTTTTGTGCTACTGGTAAAATGGGTTTTACTAGAAATTTAGAGGCAGAAGAGATAATTGATCAAGTTTTAATTTTTGCCAGATTCTTAAAAAAATATGATGAAAAAGTAACAAATGTTGTATTCATGGGAATGGGAGAGCCATTTTTAAATTATGATAATGTAATTGAAGCTGCTAAAAAATTAAACGACCATGAGGCGTTTAATATTGGAGCGAGACATATTTCTATTTCTACTGCCGGTCTAGTTGAGGGTATAAAAAAATTAAGTAAAGAAAAATTGCAGGTTAATTTAGCTGTCTCTTTACATGCTCCTAACGATCAGCTTCGTTCCGATTTAATGCCAGTTAATAACCAACATTCCATATGTGTTTTATTAAAAGCAGTTGACGCTTATATTGAGAAAACAAATCGGAGAGTAATGTTTGAGTATTTATTAATCAAGGACGTGAATGATTCTGAAAAACATGCTTTAGAACTAGCTCAGTTAATGAAAAATAAGCTATATTTGGTAAATTTAATTCCTTGTAATTCTGTAGGAAAATTTAAACCATCAGACCCTAGAAGTGTTGATAAATTTATGGATGTTTTGCTTAAAGAGAAGGTAAATTTTACTCAAAGATATAAATTTGGCAAAGATATTAAAGGAGCTTGTGGTCAGCTTGTAAGTAAACAATAGTATGAAGAATATTTATTCATTTATTTTAGGACATTCATCAGAGTTATCTTTGGTGGAGATAAAAAATGTTTTGAATTTTCAAAATATTAGTTTTAATATTATTAATTTTAACCCTAAATTTTTAATTTTAGAAACAGAAGAAGAATTAGATACTAAAAGTTTAAATAATACCTTGGGAGGTATTATTAAGATTGGTAAATTAGAATTTTTTATAGATAAATTAGACAATTCAGAAAATTTAATAAGCTCTTTTGTAGAAATAATTAAAAGAAATTGTAGTTTAGATAAACCCTTCACCTTTTCAGGTGAAAAAGTGAGGGGTAAAAAAGTAAAATTTGGTTTTAGTTTGTATGAAAAAAATAGGAATGTAGAGAAATTTATTTATAAATTAGCTATTGGTATTAAAAAATATTTTAAAACAGAAAATATAAGTAGTCGGATAGTTACTTCTAAAAACATTGACCTATCAGCAGTAATTGTAGAAAAGGAACATTTAATAAATTTAGGTTTTGATATGCAAGTTTTAAATGTAGCAAGTCGTTATTATTTTTTACGAACCCTAGCTGTGCAAGATTTTGCTAGATTTAATGCTTTGGATTATGATCGACCGCGAATTGATTCTAAATCAGGAATGACTCCCCCTAAGCTAGCTAAAATGATGTTAAATCTAGTTGATAATAAGAGCATTATTTTAGATCCCTTTTGTGGTTCAGGAACAATACTTTTAATGGCTGCTGAGTTAGGATTTCAGAAAATTATTGGTTCGGATATTTCTGAAAAAGCAATTTTAGATTCCAAGGAAAATTTAAAGTGGTATGAAGAAAGGTTCAACCAAAAAGTAGATAATTATGTTTTTAAGGCAGATGTTAAAAATCTTCTGGAAGAAGGGATTGAAAATAAATCAATAAATTGTATTGTTAGTGAAGGTTATTTAGGGCAACCACTAAGAGGATATGAGGATTTTAGTTTTATTCAAGGACAAATTAGTGATTTAAGTGATTTATATTTAGAGTCTTTTAAAGTCTTCAAAAGCCTTTTAAAAACTGGTGGATGTGTTATCATAACTCTACCAATTTTTGTGGTTGATAATAAAGAGAATCATTTAGAAGTCATTAAAGAAATAGAAAGCATGGGTTTTGAGGAAGAGCTTTTGTTAGAAAATGATAGGAAGTTAATCTATAAAAGAGAAGGACAAAGAGTTTATAGAAATGTAATTAAATTTGTTAATATATAAAATATTATTTATCCTGTTAAATTCATTTTTAATATGATGAGTAATAAAATTTTAAATTAAGATTATAAATAATTATTTAATAGAATGAAATTAAATCAAGAAATATTTAGATCATATGATATTCGAGGAGTATATCCTGATGAATTGAATGAAGAAAATGCGCGGGAAATATCTTTATTATTCTTATCTTTAGTTTGTAAAAGGACAGGTAAACAACCAGAGGATTTAAAAATTGTAGTTGGGAGAGATATCAGAGATTCATCACAGGCTTTAGAAAAAATATTAATGGATACTCTTATCTCCAAAGGAGTCAGGGTTAATAATATTGGTTTAATGTCAGTTGATGTAATTTATTTTGTTGTTGGAAAATTAGAATATGATGGTGGAGTGATGGTTACAGCTTCACATAACCCGGGAAAATATGGTGGTTATAAGATGGTTTCCAAAGGAGTGGAGTGGGTTAGAGGAATAGAACTTTGGGATCATCAAAATGAAAAAAAAGATTTTTTAGATTCAGATAAGGGAGAAATTAAGAGTATAGATGTATGGAAAGAATATTTAGATCATATTTTTTCATTTGTAAATAAAGATAAGATTAAACCAATGAAAATAGTGGTAGATTCTGGTAATGGTATGGCTGGAATTATGATTTCTAAGATAGTTGAACTTTTACCACAGATTGAATTAATACCATTATTTTTTGAACCAGACGGAACTTTTCCTAGTCGTAATCCTAATCCCTTGGCGGATAATGCATCTGCTCAATTATGTGAAAAAGTAAAAGAAGAAAAAGCTGACCTTGGTTTTATTTATGATGCTGATGCCGATCGAGTATTTTTAATTGATGAAAATGGAAAGTTTTTAAGAGGTGATCAAACTTTATTAGTTTTAGCAAAACCAATGTTAGAAAAAAATCCTGGCCTTGGAATAGTATATAATTTAATTTGTTCTAAAAATGTTCGAGAAACTGTTGAAAAAATGGGTGGCAAAGCAATTCGTTCCGAAGTTGGTTATGTTAACATGGGTGCTCATATGAAAAATAATAATGGAATAATGGGTGGAGAAGTGTCAGCTCATTTTTCATTTAGAGATAATTATTATGCTGATTCTGGTTTTATTGCATTTTTATTAGCTTTAGAATCTGTGAGTGAAGACGGTTTTAAACTTTCAGAATTTATTAAAGAAAATGAAAATTGGCATCGAGCTAATGAAGTTAATTTAGAAATTGAAGACAAAGCAGGAGCTTTAAATAAAATAAAAAAACATTATCAAGAGAATATTTTAGATGAAATAGATGGAATTACAGTCGAATTTGAAGATTGGTGGTTTAATGTTCGGCCATCAAATACAGAACCTTTATTAAGAGTTACTATTGAATGTCGAAATGAAGCTAACATTAAAGAAAGAGTAGAAGAAGTTTTAAATGTTATAAAAAGTTAACTATATGATTGGAATTTTTGATTCCGGACTAGGTGGTTTAATCGCCTTCAAAGAAATAAAAAAACTTTTACCAGATTACTCTTATATTTATTTAGGAGATACTCTGAGATCTCCTTATGGCGGAAGAAGTCAGGAAGCTGTTTATGAGTTTACAGAAAAGGCTGTGGATTTTTTATTTCAAAAAGGTTGCAAATTGGTTGTTGTGGCTTGTAATACTGCTTCTTCAGAAGCTTTGAGAAAGTTACAGCAGGAATATTTACCAAAGCTAAAAGACGATTCCAAGAATATTTTAGGAGTTGTTCGTCCTCTGGCTGAAGAGGCTATTAAGATTTCTAAAACTAAAAGAATTGGCGTGGTTGGAACCAAGGCCACCATTACTTCTAATGTTTATGAAATAGAGCTGCAGAATTTAAATAAAGAGAATAAGGTTTTTCAAAAAGCTTGCCCTTTATTGGTACCTTTAATTGAAGAAAATCATAGTAGTAAACCAGAAACTAAAAAAATACTTAAGAATTATTTAAGAGTTTTGAAAAATGATAATATAGACACTTTAATTCTGGGCTGTACTCACTATCCAATTTTGTTAAAAGAGTTTAAAAGAATCATGGGAAAAAAAGTTCAGGTTATAAATTCTTCAGAAGTAATTGCTGTAAAGTTAAAAGATTATTTAGAGCGTCATTTAAAAATTGAGAAAGGTTTAGAAAAAAATAAGAAGAGAAACTATTTGGTAACAGACTTAACTCAGAATTTTACGGAAATGTCACAAAGAATATTAAGTGAAAAAGTAAGATTTGAAAAAGTAGATATAGATTAATTTAATAAAAGACAAATTTAAAACCCCGTGAATATTTGCGGGATTTTTTTGATAGTAAATATTTTAGAAAGATATTTTAGGCAAAGGTCTGGTTCGAGGGTTAGTATCTCTTATTTTTGGCTCTTCTGGTTTTTCAATTTTTGGAGGATCCTTTTTAAGGATAACTTCTTTTTCTATCTCAGTTATAAGTTTTATGGGTTTTCCATTAATGACATCATTATTTCTGTCTATCTTTTTTTGATCATTTTTTTCTATAATAAACAATACTCCAGCAATTATAAGCTCAACTAATATAATAGTTATAATTATTATAAAGACCATTCTAATAATCTTGGTACTTTTTTTGTTTCTCAGGTCCATAAATCATTTTGAATATTATTCAATAAGACTATTATAACATTTGATATTTACTTTTACAATTTGTCCAATTTCTATTATAATAAATAGTGAAGTAAACAATGAATTTACATATTTTGTTTTAATTTTTTAATATAAATTTTATGAAAAATCAAATGAAGAATTTTAAAATTTATCAAATAATTTTTGTTTTAATATTCCTTTTATTTATTGTTAATATTGGTGTTTCTAGGGCTGAATGGACTGGACCGAGTGGTAATCCACCAGAAAATAATGTTATGGCTCCTTTAAACCAAGGTACAACTTCTCAATTTAAAGATTCAGGCCTACATATTGGTGATAATACTACTATGGGTGGTTATATGTTTTCAGTTAGTAATGGAGCATCATATTTTGAAGGTGATTTAGAGGTTGGTGAAAATTTTAATATTACAGCTATTACTGGTAATGTTACTCTTCAGGGAGGTAATCTAACAATTGCTAGTCCTGGTGCCTTGACTATGGATAGAGGTAGTAGTCAAACAATACTTAATGGTGGTACTGCTACTGGTTTTAATATTAGTATAATTACTGGTGAAAGTGGAAGTGCGGTTAAAGTTCGAGATGATAATGCTGATTCAGATTCAGTAGCTATTTTAGCTAGCATTCCTAATGGTACAGCTATATACGGTGAAACAAGGACAGGTGCTGGTGTTTTTGGGCTTGCCAGTGGTATTAATGGAATTGGTGTAGTTGGTTCTAGTAATCATGCTAGTGCTTTAGCTGGAAGATTTGATGGGTCAGTTATATTTAATTCTGCTAGTGATTTAAGTTCTACAGATATTGGGGGTGGAACAGCTACTTTTACTGGTGATTCTGGTAGGACAGTGATTATTAGTCCACCAGATATTACAACC
>Ga0307990_1001095_pt1 | contig 23092 bp, 23 predicted proteins | sample EllFjometagen129_FD_203168 | JGI IMG/M metagenome (GOLD analysis project Ga0307990, IMG submission 203168) | Marine microbial communities from Ellis Fjord, Antarctic Ocean - #129 | ecosystem: Environmental > Aquatic > Marine > Unclassified | place: Southern Ocean | collected 2014-10-08
ATATGGCATCACTATCCAAGGAATTGCAGGATTATGTAAAAACTGCAAAAATCCTGATTAAAAAATCACTATACTCTGACTCATGGCTGGAATTATAGCTTTTTAGAAAATGCTATGATGCTATATACCGAATCAGCCCTGGGTGCATAGAAGATAGAATTAAAAAGGAGCTTGGCTTGTCAGTCAAACTCCTTTTTTTTACAGTGCGGCTATACAGAGAGCTTTATGCCAAGTTTCATGTTTATTTTTCCTGCAATGCGTGAAGAGCATCGAGCAATTTTTCCTTGAATCTGTCCAGAGTAACCTCATGGGGAATGATGGGGATAGCCATCCAATCAGAATAATCAAGAATCTCTTCCGCATGCTCCTCTATGTAGGGATTAAAAAAATCGATTCCATCAAACAAAATTGCGCCACCTGTATGTTTTGGAAAATTTTCATTTGCTAATCCCTTGTCCCAGTCTTTAAAGACATCATGCCTGTACAGTATCCAGCCTGGAGTCATCCACCATACCTTTTCTCCGTTTGCGATTTCTTCCCTTTCTTTTTTCCCTACAAGCATATCTACACAGTGTGATGCCTGGATCCTTACAATCCCATTACCCTGTTCTTCTATAATTTTATCAATAGTCCTGAAGACGTCATTGCTGTTTACATAACAAAATTGCCCTCCATAAACTACAATTATCTTATCCGAGAACTCTCGCGCTTTTTTGATCTTATCAATCAACTGTTTTTCCAATTCTCGAGGTATCTCATGAAGGCCTGGCGTAGTAAAAATTATTTTTTTTGCGTCTAAAAAGCCTTCTTTTTTCAGGTAGTTTATCTCCGGGCTCATAGTCCCGCATGCAATTACAACACAATCTTTAAAAGAGTTATCTGTTTTCATCTTTCTCCTAACATTTTATAGTATTATTAATAAATGAGTAAATTTTCCCCAAATACCAGATCAAACCCACCATCAAGCCAACGGTGAAGATAATAAACTTGACATAAATGAACGTCTTTCAGTCAAAAAGATTATCGTCCGTTTCTTCATCTATCCTCAATCAGATCCTATATAGTTTTTCTCCACCTTCCTCAAACATTTATACCCTGTGGAGTCAATCTCTTCCACTATAACTTATCCTAACTCTTTGCACTGGTCCAACCAGTTTCTGAAATGCTCTTCACCACCAAAGTATGCCTTTTTCCATTTTCTCCCTTGGCCATCTATTTTCTCCTTAATCAGTTTTTCCTCGGCCATCATTTCCTGGATTGTTTTACCCTATGAGGCTGTCCGAGAATATAGATTTCAAAATTTTAACTACATTATATTGCATTTGATTTGATATAGAAAAACAACATATTGTATACAAAAAATATTATTTTGTATTCTCGGACAGGCTCCCTATGTGCCTCTTTTATCAATGGTATGCTTTTTTTACCCCACCATGTATTATAATGTAACGGTTTATTCGCATTCCAGAGACAATAGGAAAAATTGTAGGATAACAATTTCAGTCAGACCATCAGACCATCCCTTAAGTGTATTTATCCACATCCACTGTATTAAGAAATACTGAAAGCTGAGCCCTTTCTTTTTCCTAACTTATCTATCCTATTCAAGATACCTTCAATCCTCTTTGATAATTCCCCTACCTCTTTTCGTAATAATTCCAAAGACGAAATTGGCCTTAATCTTGGGCCGATAAAATGTTGATAGAATCTTTGTTGGTATCCAAATGCTGGAACTCTAATCCCAGCAATCTCACTTATCCTTTACCCTGCTCCGGGATCCTGCCTGCAGCCAAAGGGCGAAGCCCTGCCCTCCGACACTGCCTTGGCGAATTGCCCACAATTGTCATACCCACAAAGGCCACAGTTTATGTGGGGCAAAAGTTCATAGATTTTTTTTATTTTATCTTTATTTGCTACTGCCATATTTCTTTTTTTTAAAAATTTTGTAGATGCAAAACATCACGACTTATTAATCAATATAAAATGATTAAAAAAACGCTTATAGGTTATCTATAGTTCTATAGATGCTTTGTATGAATGCTCATTTACTTCTTCAGTTTTTTTCTGCTGTAAGATATGGATGGAATTTCATCATTCTCAATTATTGCAATCCATTTTCTGGATTGTGTAAATATGTGTAATACTATTTTGGATTTATGCATAGATCCTTAATAGTTACAAAAATATTATTAGTTTTTATATCCGATCCTAACAAGGGCATAACTTGTTTCTGAAATTTATTACCTTACCTGTTTCAATATCCTTGTTGTCATGTATTAGCGTTCCAAGATATTCCTTTTCCATTTAAAATTAGCATTTTCAATCTCATCCCTTGCCTCATATTCCATATATTTAGGCAAAACTGAGACGAACCCATTTGTTTTTGTAATTCTATAAAATTCATCTAATAGTATCTTTCTGTCGTCAATTTGGGGAAAATAGTAACGATGAAAGATATCAAAAATAAGGCTCACATCCACCGATTCATTTGGAAGATCAATGCTCAGCTCTCCTGATGTTGCAATTCTCCTTATATTTTTCAAACCACCTATCTTGGCCTTCTTCATCAAATTACCTAAGGCATTTTTATTTTTGTCCAAAGCATAAACCCTGCCTTCTTTACCAACAATTTTAGCAACCGGAATGGTATAGGTACCGGGACCGCAACCAAAATCCAATACGGTCTGACCATTTTCTATACCTATCCTTTGTAATATCCTAATAATATTAGGTTTTGTACCAAGCCTCTGTCCCTCTTCGCTATCCTTTTTAATCTCGTCTTCCTCTATCTTCACGTATTTAACATATGATCCCAGAGAAAATACAATACCCAATCATCCCTTCTAATACTTAAGCCAGTACCGCTTCCTGGTTAAAGGGAACCAGATAAACCTTGCCATCTTCTTTATACCCTTTAACAAGCTCACAGTGCCTCAGTATAGCGAGTTGTTTCTGAAATTCTTGTTCGGATATGTTAAGAGTCCCCATCAATTCTTCCCTTGCCACCTTACCTTTGCTTTTAACAAGCTCATAGATTTCCTTCTGCAATTCGTTTAGACCATCAGCCCCCACAAGACCTGAGTTCTCTCTAAGCCTTATTGCAGAATGGACGGCCCATGGATCGCACGCCTTTACCCCCAATCTGGCATCTAAGTAGCAGTCCTCACACAGTGTTTCACCAAAATGGGTATAACTATCACCCTCTTGAATTTCCCGACCGCATCGATTACACTTCATTTATACTCTCTCTGCCTTCATCTTCTCTCAGTCTTTTTTGTTCCCATCAGGTAATATCCCCCAGACCAGGTTTATTAAAGGTTCTATTATTATCTTAGAATTTTTTTTATGTTTTCTTCTGACAGAGAAACTAATATTCTGGATTAGCTTTAAAATAAGTGAATCGAATACATTTATAATCTCCTCATCTGCCTACCCTTTGCCAAGGCTGAGACCTTTTAAAGTAGATTGGAAGATATTTTTATCATAGTTGATAAATTCGATCATATCGATGACCATCGTGTTCAATATAGCCTTTAGTTTTGCGGGAATCCCATTTAAAGAGCCCTTGTTCAGGACAGCTCAAATCATAATTCCTTTATAACTACAATTTAATTACGAACGAAAATTATTCAATCCACTCTGGTCTTGTTTGAAAGAATCATCCTCTTTCAAAAATATAATTCTATTTACCTGCATATGCCGGCACTTTAAGCCAGTTCTCTATAGGCACAAACGGGTACACATAGTTAACGTTATAGGTACACCATGGATTATATGCTTTATTTAAGTCAAGAACCCATTTTCTTTCAGGCGTATGTTCTTTCTGATAATCAAAATCAAGATGCCGCCCCGCCCCATACGTCTCCTTGCCACTGGTAGTATAGTATCCTTAAGCGGGATAAACAGTCGCTCCTCATGGGGGTCACTCTTATATGTCTTAAGGGTGCAATCCACATTACCTATTTTAAAGCGAAATTCACCCCATCGTATCATATCTCGCATATTTCCACGGGTTCCCTCAATCTGCACCGCCTGTTTATCGCGGGTATGGCCTTTGCCCATATATCACCTCCCATAAAGGTGAAAAGTGTGAGGAGAAACAGGAGTGCCACTATGATTCCTAACCCCAGCATAGTGTCCGCACAGTGATTGCTATCCTTAAGGCAGGTCTTTTAGAAATTTTGCTTTCCAACTTGGTGGCTACAAACAATTGAGGCAAAAGACTTCCAATGCCACCAAATGTGGTCATTGCAGCGGCCGATAAGCCTATAATGGTTTTTGAATCAGTAAAATTACCTAAAAATATGGGCAAGACCATGCTCGGATCACTAAAGGCTAAGCCTCCAGTAAAGAATATGCCATAGAGCATACCCATGGAAAAGTTCCATTTTAATTTATCAATTGACTGTAATAAGGGTCTTTGATTTTCTATGGAGTTTAGAAAGGCCATTTTATCTCATAAATTTTCCCATCATTTCATCATATGCACCAAAGACCCTTGCATAATTAAAACCACACTCTAATATTAGGATTATACGCATTCAGGAATACATCAGCCATAATTGCTGCTTTTATTTTTTATTTCTATTGAGGAAATCAAGAGTAAATTTTAGATCTATGGTACATTTCATTTAAGGCTCCAAATGTATCCCATAGCTTAGGATCTTAAACTAATAAAGCACAATCATATGCGCTGTGAATAGCATCCATTGCCTTGCCGACTTCTCTGCAATCCCCTATTGAATAGAGCTCTACTTTCCCATTTAGTTGCTCTTGTAAGGAATTTTCCGGGACCATTCCCTTTGTATACACAATAAAGTCTACATCCTTAATTAAAACCTCGTTAGTGCCTACTGCGAGGTAGACCTTGCTGCCATCCATTTTCGTTATATCGGCGTCCGTGAGAATTTTAATATTTAAATCCTTTAAGGCCTTTAATAGAAAATTTCGGGCCATTGGCTCCATGTCAGGTGCAATCTCCTTTGACTTTTTTACTATTGTTATCTCGTTTCCATTTCTGACAAGGACTTCGGCAATCTCTGCTCCAATAAAACCACCGCCTACAATAACCCCTTTTTTATCATTGGGCATATTTTTTTCTTTCAGTATTTCCGCCCAGCTCCATTCTTTCAGACCCGGGATAGAAGGCGTCTTAGGACTGGAGCCTGTTGCCAGTATCACGGTATCATATTTACCTATAAGCTCGTCTGAACCGGCCTCTTTATAGACAATATTTATTTTCTCTTTTGCCAGTTTTATAAAATAATCATTAATTTTTTTTAGATTTTGTTTTCGCGGTGTTAAATAGGAAAGGTTAAATAGGCCGCCGAGTGCGTTTTTTTCATAGAGTGTGACATTGTGGTCTCTTTCGCTCAATACGAGGGCTGCCTCCATTCCGGCAAGACCACCGCCTATAACAGCCACGTTCTTAGGTTTATCAGCCTTTGTCAATTTCTCCTCTTCCTTACCTATCGCTGGATTTACTACGCACATAAGGCCCTTGCCGCCTTTTACTCCTCCAAGGCAGCCCTCGAGACAGGATGCGCATGGACGAATAGGATCGCTTATATCCCCAAGTACTTTGCCGGCAAAGTCAGGGTCCGCTATTAACGACCTTCCGATGGCAACTGCATCTGCCATACCATTCTGAAGTATTTTCTCAGGATCTCCCTTTTCGTTGACTTGACCAACGGAAATTACAGGGATGCCAACCTTTTTCTTGATATTAGACGCAAAATCCCATGTTTTTCCCTTGGGCACAGCCATATGCTGAAAATACCAGGGAGGTGTTTCACAGGCGGAGCCACTGGATACATGAATTGCGTTTGCGCCTTTCTCTTCAAGGATAACTGCTAATTTCATCATATCCTCAAGTTTGAGGCCTTTTGGTGTCATCTCATCTGCGCTAAAGCGTACAATTATGGGAATAGTTATGGCCTTTTTTACCTTTTCAAGCACCTCAATGCCGTAACGAATCCTGTTTTCCCAGCTCCCACCGTAACTATCAGTACGGTTATTAACATCTTTCGAGAGGAATTGAGCAATAAGGTATCCGTGCCCAAATTGAAGTTCCACAAAATCATAGCCTGCCTCTTGTGCCCTGACGGCGGCCCTTTCAAAAAGCTCCTGAGATTCCCCAATTTGGGATTCATCCATTGCCTCGGGTTCTTTTCCTCCAGTAGCGCAAATCTGCCTTGAAGAAGAAAAAAATTGATTTCCAGGAATCTTGGGATTTGCCATCCTTCCCGGGTGATTCAAATGGGCGATTGCAAGGGTCCCATACTCATGGATGACATCTGAAAGTTTTTTAAGCCCTGGTATCATATCGTCATTGTAAATTCCTATCTGGACAGGCAGTTCGCGTAAAGAAGGATGAAGGTAAAAGGGCTCCGGCGTAATTGCCCCTAAGTATTTGTTTCGTCTTCCAAAGAATTGTAGATGGTGGTCTGTCACTTCACCTGTTTTTACTCCATATGCCGTCTTTACAGGGGCCATGATAAACCTGTTCTTAATTACCTTGTTTCCAATAGATAACTCCGTTGACAGCAAGTCCATACAAATTCCTCCTTTTTTTAGTTTAACTATGAATTTTATTTATTTTTCCATTCGCCAGGCATGAAACCTTCGTCTTTAAGTTTTCTTACCGCAGAGTACGCAGAGAGCGCAGAGAAGAATTCTTTTTATTGAGCTATTGTGGATCATTATTAGAGTCTTAGTGTCTTTGTGGCTGTATAATATGACAATAGTTGTTTGATTTTACGTTCAAAAATAAATGTCAGCCACATACCAGGCAAGTCCAACGAATAACCCAATAGAAAGATTAATTATCTTAACAGAGACAAAGCCTTTCTTAGATTCAGCAAGCAAGGGAAGCATTCCATGGCCGTCCTGTACAATAGAACTTGCCAAAAGGATACCAAAGGGGATTGCCCCTTCAGCAAAAAGTGTTACAAATATCATATGCGGGCCGGATTCAGGAATAACCCCTATAAGGCATGCAATAAGAAGAATAGTAAGATAGTTAGCCCTAATCCAGGACTCAAGGTCTAAATAGTGAAGCAAAAAACCCATCAATAGTAAAGCGCCGAATGTCCAAAGAAACACCCTTGGTATATGGACCTTTACTATGTGCTCCCACAGGTGTTCTTCAAGAAAATGTTTAGGCACCGTTGATGTGATAAAAAGCGCCACAAAGGAGCCTGCCAGGAACGTTACCTTTATCCAGTTCCATTTATGTGGACCTAATTGATTAAAAATTAGGGAAGAGATGAACAACACTAAAACAATTATCAACAAGCCTCTCTGTAGAGTAAGGTTTTTTAGCTGGTTTAAGATTTCACCCTTCGGATAACAAACACAGTCCTCATCATGAAACTCGAGCCTTTGATCTAATTTCTGCACAACCACAGTGCCTGGCTTGAAAAGGATGTCTGTAAGAAAGCCTGATACCAATCCAACTATAAATAAAATCAGGGTTAAGAGAACTGTTTTACCTGGAAACATAGAGAACATCACAAATGCTTCATCACCACTGGTTGCGATCATAACAGTGACTAATGCTCCAAAACTGACTATGTTGTGGGCATAAAGGGCCACAACGGTAAATGCTCCAAGACAGCCAGGTGTGGCTCCAAGAAAGGCGGAAAAAATATACTGCATCCAGCGATGCTTTTTTAATGAATCTTGCCACTGCCCCCTGGTCTGCACATTTACATATTCTATTATAAGCATCATAACGAATACAAAACTCGTAATCATTAATGCGTGCTTAATGGCTTCAACAATCATTACAGGCTCTTTTTCGGTTCTTACTCAGTCAATCTAAAAAATTACCACTCAGACTTGTGATTACCTGAAATTATATTGTCATTTAGGTATTTATGTTGAAGGGTTGATGATGATCTGCTTTCACCTTCAGTCTAAATCCCTTCAGCGCAGCTAATTATTTTTCCATTTTGAGTTTTTCCAGTTCCTTCTTTTTTTCCTCAATGGCGCTTTCTAACTCTTCAATTTCCAATATTTGTTGAGGCCGAACAGAATGTGCAGGAAGCGAGTCTTCCCTCTCCTTCTTTTCTGCCTCAAGCTCTTTTATTTTCTGTTGTATAGTTTCCTCATCCGGCATAATGAAAACCCTTTAGCTAAGGCAGTAAGTCAAAATAACTTACACATCTTACTTGCTTTTTATTCCGTCTTCTACGTTACTCGTCGTTTACATAATTTATTATGTGCACTCCTCGTGCCTTGAAGACGAAATAAAATTCTGCGTAATCTGTACAAGTTATTTTAACTCACTACCTAAAATAAGTCCTCTTTATTTGAAGTATCCATCCTCAACCAAATTCTATATAGTTTTTCACCGGTTGCCTCAAAACACTTATATCCTGTTGAATCAGCCTCTTCTACCATAACCTCTCCCAATTCCTTACTTTGGGCCAGCCAGTTTTTAAAATGCTCTCCGCCCCCAAAATAAACCTTTTTCCACAGGTTTCCTTTCTCATCTATTTTTTCTCTCACAAGCTCCTCTTCGGCCATTCTTTCCTGTATAGTTTTTTTAAGGTTGCTTTGAGCATCTTTCATCTATAATTCCTTGGTCGAATTCTTATATATACAATGCCTCTTTAAGTCATAACCCCCGTTGATTTTCCCATATCCAGTTCGTTAGACCTTTTAGATCGGAGTTTTGGCTTAACTACCTCCTTAAAAAACTTCAATGCATTTTCAGCATCGCTATCCATAAGTATGGCCTCAATCTTCATAATCTCTTTGCTGGAAAATTCGAGCACAACTGTAGCCATTTTAATTCTTCCCTAAAAAAGGCCACACCTGAAAGAGGAATGGCCTTTTTGATATACATTTTTAAATTACCTTGTCATTTGAGCGCCGCATTTAGGACACTTTAAATCATAACAAGGTGTGCCGGTCTGGTGCTCAGACCTGTAGCCGCATTTAGGACAGAAACATTCTCCGCCTGCCCCAAGCCCTTGACCGCTGCTCATTCTACTACGGCCTCCACCACGTCCGAGGCCTCGGCCTGTTCCCGGACCTGCTCCGTTTGGACCTGATCCATCTCCTCTTGGCATCTAAATCGCCTCCTTTCTTTTCCATTAAATTGCAAAATTTAACCTGATAAAGAGCCAAAAGATTACATTTTGTATCCTGCAGATTAATTTATCTGCCGAAATCTTATGCCTCCTGGAACTTCGAGAATGCACTTGCTAATTGGCCATTTGTCTGTTCTATTTCTTCAACGATCCTCTCTATTTCATTATATCCCACAATGTCAGATACGCCCTCAGCTTTTTCCGCCCACCTTTGAAATTTTTCTCCATGGGTCTTATTGTGGCTTATCCAGGAATCTAAAAGGGACTTGAGCCGTCCCTTTTCATCGGATGGAAATTTATTTAAAATTTCGTCAACCTTTGTCTTGATTACATGTTCCGGCACTGCTCCGAGAATTTCATCTACCTTTTTCCCATCACTGAAAAACATCTGCATTGGTATGCTTACAATCTGATATTCCATTGCAGTTTCAGGATTTTCATCAACATTAATTTTGCAGAATTTAAAATCCTTATATTGCTCTGAAAGCTTTTCATATATAGGCGTAACCATGCGGCAAGGACCACACCATGGAGCCCAAAAATCGACCTCTGTTGGAACATCTGATTCAAGCACTTCTTCCTTAAAATTTTTGTCTGTAACCTCTATTACCATTATGCCTCCTTTTACAATTCAAATTAATTATAGTAACTAATGGGACTGGAAATAAATAACTCATCGTTTTAGCATCCCTGCTTCAGGCCATCTTTAGCCGCTCCTCATTCACAAAATTCTCAAATTAGCCCTGCTAGTTCTGCGGTTTTGTTCAATCGGATCGACTAAACCTGACCTAAATCAGGGCGCGAATTCCAATGACTTATCTATTTCCAGTCCCTAAATAAAAGTAAGATTGAATTACCCTATGCTATATTTCCTCTCAATATTGCTTTCTCCATTATTGCATTCCTTACAATACCCTTCTAAATATATTTCTGCCTTTACAACATTAAACAAATAATTGCTCTCTACCTGTTCAACTATTTGTTTTAGTAAGGGTGCTTCAAATTCTATAATATTTCCGCAATGTTTGCATACTAAATGTTGGTGAGAATGTGCTTGCTTTAACTCATAATAACAATACAATTTCCCAAACCGTCTTTCCTCAATAAGGCCTATATCTTTAAACAATTTCAGGTTTCTATAAACAGTGGCAAGGCTTATTGATTTATTTTTTTTAACAGCCTGTTTATATAAATCCTTGGCGCTAATATGACCTTCAGCCTTACGTATTAGTTCAATAAGCAACTTACGCTGGATAGTTAGCGATACACCCTTGATTTCTTTTAAATATTTGCGAACGTTTCTCATTTTCATTTGTTAAGGTAATTCCCTTGTGGTATATTGTCAACTATCTTCCGTATTATTATTTTAAGTCAACATAAATTTTTGGACTTTAGTTGATTATGAATATTTATTCTTTTCCGGCAATCATTTCCTTTACGGTAAATTTTAGTATCGCTTTTATCGTTTTAATGGAAAAGCCAAAAGCCTCGTTAAATCGCTGGTTTGCAGCTTTCATTCTCAGTTTTGCCCTCTGGAACCTGACAGAAGTTCTCATCCTGAACAGCGCCAACCTGGCATCTGCCCTTTTAGGCGCACAGATTCTTTATCGGATCATTTTTCTTGCTCCGGCATTCTATGTGGTTATCGCCTATATGTTTCCTAAAACTTTTAATAAATTTGCAACAAATCCGCTTTTTTACATCGTTGTATTTTCACTGCCGGTTCTGGCGCTCATTTTATCCTTCCCTGATTTTCAGATAAAACTTATTACCCTTAAAGAAACTCCCCAAATTTACCATTATCATTTTGCATTCAACCTCAAACCGGTTTTCCTGGTCCTGCTTTTTATTTCAATAAGTTATATTGTTTGGGGCAGCATCGTTCTGGCGACGAAGATCCGGCGTTTGCGCGCCATTCGTCTTAAAAATCAGACGCGATTTTTTTTAATCGGGATGATTATCATCTTTATAAGTTTTATAACCATCATTTTACTAAAAGAGCATATCCGTAACCCAGCCTCTTTTTATTTTTTATCTACTATGCTCACTTTTACCATCGCACTATTTTTCTTTATCGCAATTGTCGAGTTTCATTTGTTCAAACCAGGAAAGCTGCTCAGCGGTGGGGTAACCTATTCAGTTCTTTCCGCTCTAACACTTGCCGTCTATTTTTTTGTCATCAGGGCGGTAAGCGCCAGCCTGAAATCATTTTTTGGAATCAATTCGTCTATTTTTGACGCCATTCTTATCGTTGCCTTAATATTTATAATTTTGCCTTTTGAGAAGCGCCTGCAAAGCCTTTTTGATAGAATGCTCAATAAAGATTTGCACCAGTACCGTAAAAATATTCTAATTCTCTTCCGTGAATTGCAGACTTACTATGAACCAACCGAATTCTTTGAGATCATGACACGGTTTATCGTAAAAAACTTTAAATGCGAGGAGGTCTATGTTTTCAGTTACCAGCGGGAATCAGGAAATTATACAGAAATCAGTGCAAAAAACTCGGCCCCGCCCATACCTGAAAGTTCTTTCATAATCACACAGCTAAAACGAAAAAAAGGAGTTATAGAGTTCTATGAACTCAACCATAGCGAATTAAATGGGGAGTGTCGTCACTTTTTTGAAAATGTTCATGCCCAATTTTTTTTGCCACTTATTTCTGAGGATAAACTACTGACAGTTATTCTGCTTTGCCGAAAAAAGTACGGCCTGGAATACAGTGAGAATGAAATGGAGATACTGTCAATTTTAGGCAGTGAAATTGGCGTTTCATTACGTCGGAACCAAATCATTGAAGAAATGCGAGAGAAAGACCGCCGGCAGTTCCGGATAGAGAAACTGGCCGCCATCGGCCAGCTTACCGCAGGAGTTGCCCATGAAATTCGTAATCCGCTTAATACAATCTCCACTTCGGCCGAAACCCTTTTGCAGAAGGACGTTTCCGAGATAGATCGAAACGAACTGGTGCAATTCATTATTGAGGAGGCCAATCGCCTGAACCGCATACTCAGCGATTTTCTTAATCTTACGCGCGTTAAACCGGCAGCCAATTCAGAAATAGATATGGAAAATTTGTTTGAACGGCTTTGTCTGGACCTGCAGAACTTAGATGCGCCGGAGATAGCTATCTCTTATAAAATTGACGCTGCTCAAAGCAGTCTTAACTGCGATCCGGATTTACTTTTCCAGATATTACTGAATTTGGGGTTAAATGCGCGGGCTGCAATAGAAGAACGATGCCACAGCGAAAAGGAATTCACCTGCGGGCAAGGAATTATTAAATGTGTGATGGACAGCGATAAGAATCGTTTTATACTTTCTGTTACGGATAATGGCGCCGGCATCCCACTCAAAATCAGAGAATCCATTTATAATCCATTCTTTACAACAAGGGAAAACGGCACCGGTTTGGGGCTCTCCATTGTTCATCAAATTATTGAAATCTTGTCCGGTTCCATTGAATTTACGTCGCAATTAGGGTATACATGTTTCACCATTTATTTACCGAAACAGGCGATGAAATAAAAAGATAAGGGAAAAACATGAACTCGTTTGAGCGCACTATTTTAGTTGCCGATGATGAAGAAAATATACGCAAAGTTCTAAAAATAAACCTGAAAAATAAATACCGGGTCATCCTGGCCCAAAACGGCAGCGAGGCCATTGAGTATCTTAAAAATGAAGTGATTCATCTGGTGCTTACTGATCTGCGCATGCCGGAACAGGACGGTCTGGATTTACTTCAGTATGTACGGCAACACCACAAACATATTCCCGTAATCATTGTTACCGCTTTCGGTTCGGTCGAAAACGCAGTGCAAGCAATGAAGATGGGGGCGTACGATTACATTCTTAAACCAATAAAAATAGCCGAACTGCAACCGCTTCTCGAAAAAGCTTTTCAGTATGCCCAGTTGCTTAGTGAGAATGTACAATTGAAAGAGCGACTAAAAAAATATGAAGGTTTCAGGGAGATTATTACGGCCAACCTAAAAATGCAGGCTTTGCTCGAAACGCTTAAACAGATTGCCGCCACTTCGGCTACTGTGCTTATTGAAGGCGAATCCGGGACAGGAAAGCAGCTGGTGGCCGCTTCCGTTCATTACATGAGCGCTCAGGCAGACAATCCCTTTATTGAGATTAACTGTGGTGCTATTCCTGAAAATCTGCTGGAAAGTGAATTGTTTGGCCATGAGAGAGGCGCTTTTACCGGGGCCATCCATACCAAAAAAGGTAAATTTGAACTCGCGGATAAGGGTACCTTGTTTTTAGACGAAATTGGAGAATTGCCTTTGGAATTACAGGTTAAGTTACTGCATGTCCTCGAAAATCAGAAATTCACACGCGTAGGAGGCACACAATATATTAAAACAAATGCCCGTATCGTTGCTGCAACCAATCGTAGATTAACTGAAGAAGTCGAACAAAAAAGATTCCGCACTGATCTCTATTACCGGTTAAAGGTAGTGTACCTGCAAATACCGCCTTTGCGGGAGCGTAAAGAGGATATTCCGCTTTTAGTACAATCTTTCACTAAAAAATATAACCGGTTAAACGTTAACGGACAGAGAAACATTGAAATATCAGATGAAGCCTTAAATATTCTGCAGTCGTACAATTGGCCTGGGAATGTGCGTGAATTGGAAAATATCATTCAGCAGGCAATCATCTTTGCCAAAGATGGGCTTATAACTATAGACACACTTCCACCTGAAATTCGGGAAAATGCCATAAAACCACCCCTGACTAAAGAAGAGCTCAAGGGCGAAAAAAACAGACGTACCGAAAATATTATACGTGATATTGAATGCAGCTTTCTAAAACGTATCCTCAGTGAAACCAGGGGAAATATTACACGGGGGGCTGAAATAAGTGGCTATGAGCGCAGACAACTACAAAACCTTACTAAAAAACACGGTATCAATACGGAAAACTTCAAGTAGTGTGAAGTCGAATTACACAGTGAATAATGCCCATATATACTGATTGTTAACAAAATCATAAAAATAACCGCGAAATAACATTTCCCTTTCCCACCCCTTATTATTTTATTAGCGACATAGAAACTACTTATAACTTATTGTTTTTACATACTATAAGTCGTATCGACTAATATTGGCACGCATTTTGATATCTATATAAGTGTAGTTCGTTAGACTGTCTTTCAACATATAACATGAAGGAGGTTAAAAATGTATAAATTATGGCAAGCATGGACAAACGGGATTTTGGGAATTTGGATTTTTATGGCAGCTTTTTTATCCTTCTCTCCAACGGGGAATCTGTGGGATAATCTGATAGTAGGCGTGATCACCGGTATTGCCGGATTTACAATGATTAAAGAGAAAAGCTGGCAGGGCTGGACGGCCGGTATCCTGGGAATTTGGTTGATTATTGCCGCGTTCATTCCCCAACTTCAGGCTCATGTAGGCAATATGTGGAACGGGATTATAGTTGGCATACTGCTTATGGTTGCTGGTTTTGGAGCTTTTCAGGGCGAAACAGGGGTAAAATAGTCATAAGCCAGTTCACTAATTGAGTGACAATTAAAATAAAGGATGGTTTCAGAAAAACCGGGTCTTTTGATCCGGTTTTTTTTATAAAAAAACAACATGGTTAATAAAATTTCAAACTTTAAAACAAAATCCAAAAACAAAAAAGCATATTTTTTGTCAATATTTAGTTAAGTTTTCCCAACTCATATATTTTAGCTTGTAAAACATAGGGCTTCTATGCGAAATTAATATGTATAAATATAAACTATAGACCTCGTCATTCTCATTATACAAATGACTGGAGATCTTTATATAACGCGGGATTGCAAATTAATTGGACATCAGCTCGGTCTGGGTTAAAAGGTTTCCCGCTGAAAGCAGGATCCAGGGTTAACCGCTTCGCGCTTTTTCCCTTAGCCATTGATTCCATTGGTTTAATACCACGAGAGCTCAACATCTGAATCTCTGAATCCCGCTTTCAGCGGGAAACCTTTTAACCCAACTCCCGGGCCGTAAACGGAGGTTTGTGTCCAAAATATTACAGGAGTAGATATAGGAAAGGAGATATAATGTCGAAATTTTCTTTGGATATGTTGATGAGGTGTGTATACCCCTATACAAAAATCAATGATACGGATGTTATCATGGGGTCTCATTTTGGTGAGGATGTAGCATTGACAAAAGTTGGTGATCACGTTCTCGCTTCCCACGTTGATCCTATCGTGGGGGCAATTGAAAATATTGGAAAGCTCGCAGTTCATATAGCATGCAACGATATTGCAACAAGTGGCATACCTCCAAGATGGATACTGCTTCTTATTTTAGTTCCTTCTCCTGAAGATGAGGACAGTATTGAGCGCATCATGAAAGATGCTCATGCAGCAGCTAAAGAAATAAACGTATCCATTATTGGTGGGCATACCGGTTATTCGTCAAACTTATCAAGACCTCTTGTTGCTGTTACAGCTCTGGGGAGCAAGTCCGATTTTGATCCGGTGCTAACCAGTGGCGCTCAGATCAATGATCGTGTGCTTGTTACAAAGGGTATTGCTCTGGAGGGAACGGCTATACTGGCGGATGATTTTTCCGATGTGGCTGAAGAGTTGGGCATAAAAGATGAGGAGAGAGAAGAAGCTCGCATGCTCATAGATGAAGTGAGTGTTGTGCATGAAGGTATTGCTTTGGCTCAAGAAGGAGCGACCAGTATGCATGATGTGACCCGCGGAGGGCTGCTTGAAACGCTTATGGAAATAGCATACCTCTCTGAGGTTGGTATTGAGGTGGATATGTCTAATATGCCAATGAGGCCCATTGTTTTACGATTTGCAAAGGCATTCAAGTTCGATCCAATGCGGATGATATCCTCAGGAACCCTCGTAGCAACAATTCCGCCCGAGAGAGTGGAAGAAACAACAAGAACATTAAACAAGAAGGGGATAAAATTTGCTTTTATAGGAAAAGTAATAAAAGAGAGTGGTGTGAGAATAATTCAAGATGGTGTAACCACACACTATACCGAGATTAAGAGTGAAGAAGATGAGTTAGCCAGAATGTGGGCAAAATACCCAAGAAATGAGTTTTGGAAGGATAAAACATGAAAAAAATAATAGGTTTAATTGTAAATCCTGTTGCAGGAATGGGTGGCAGTGTTGGTTTGAAGGGGACCGATGGCGAGATGTTTAAAAAATCACTGGGCCTGGGGGCAAAGACTGTAACGCCTGCAAGAACAAAAGATTTCCTTACTCATATAAAAAATAAACAAGAAATCATAATTTATACAGCACCTGGAAAAATGGGAGAGGAGCATGTGAAGACTTTCGATATTCAATTGGAGGTTATAGGTACTATTAATGAGGAAACAACAGCAGAGGATTCGAAGAAGATAGCTTTAGACATGTTAAATAGTGGTATTGATCTACTCATTTTTGTGGGGGGTGACGGTACTGCAAGGGATATTTACGACGCAGTTGATTCTAAAATACCAGTAATTGCCGTACCTTCTGGGGTAAAGGTTTTTAGTTCAGTGTTTGCTGTCAGTGCAAGAGCAGCAGCCGAGATATTAGATGCGTTTATTAAAGGAACTGATGTCACCGAAGAGGAAGTTTTGGATATAGATGAAAGTGCCTTCAGGAAGGGGAAATTAGCATCCAGACTGTACGGCTCACTTTTAGTGCCGAATGTTAGAAACTTTCTGCAGGCCGGCAAAGAGGCATCAAGCACCTCCAGTTCTTCTATTGAAAACAAAAAGGATGTAGCTCAATATATAGTCGAAGGCATGGATCATGAGATTCTCTATCTGCTCGGCCCTGGAACAACGGTTAAAGCGGTTACCGATGAGCTTAAACTTAATAAAACGCTATTGGGCATTGATGCTGTTTTCGATGGTGAGGTGGTGGGTGCAGATCTTAACGAAAAGGGTATTCTGGAATTGTTTAAGAAATATAAAAAGAAAAAAATAGTTGTTACTCCATTAGGTGGAAACGGCTTTATTTTTGGAAGAGGTAACAAACAATTTACACCGGAGGTGATAAAAAAAATTGGCAAGGAGAACATTATTGTAATAGGAACCAAGGATAAAGTTAACAGCCTTGGTTGCCTGAGGGTCGATACAGGTAATTTCGAGGTGGATGAGCTTTTTCTTGGATATATAAAGGTCATAATAGGGTACAAAGAAGAGATGTTAATGGAGGTAAAGTGCTGAAGGAAACTATAAAGCTGAATATGAATGAGATGCCCTATCTTCCTCCAGAAAAAGTAATAGCAGCGGCAGAAAAAGGCTTGTTAGAATTAAACCGATATACAAACCCGGAAGATTTAGAATTACTCCGAGAACTTTTAGCTGAATATTCAGGGGTAAATAAAGAAAATATTATCCTTGGGCCTGGGTCAGATCTACTTCTGAGAGAAATCGTTCAGATATTCTCGAGAAATAGGAAAATCGTAATGCTAAGCCCGTCTTTTTTACCAACCGTGAGATCTGCAAAACAGTTTGCAAATAAGTTAGTAAGTATACGTCTCAGTCCTCCGGATTTTAAATTAAATCAAGAAGTTTTGATTAATGAGCTAAATGAAGCTTCTCTACTGATAATCGATAACCCCAACAATCCAACTGGGAAGGTTTTTTTAGATAGAGAAACTGTTGGGTCTATATTAAAAGATGAAAATGTACTTTTTGTAATAGATGAAGCCTACTATGAATTTTCCGGGGTAACTTTTGCGGACATGATTAAAGATTGCCCGAATCTTGCAATAACCAGATCGATGGATAAGGCTTTCAGTTTGGCTGGAGCTCGAATTGGCTATATCATAGCGGGAAATTCTTTCTTAAAAGAATTATCCTCTTTTTATATATATCTGCCTCAGTCGAGTCTATATGCAGCAAGAGAAGCAATGAAAAATCCAGGATATATGAGAAATAATATAGAAAAAATCGTTGAGGAAAAAGAACGAGTTTGGAAAAAATTACATAAACTAAAGGTCAATGTATATCGAACAAGCACGAACTTTTTGCTTATTAAAACAGAGATTCCCGATATTGCAGGTATGCTTAAAGATATCGGTGTTCTGATTTCAGATCTTTCAAACCAGATATCGCCAGGATTTATAAGGGTATCAATTGGAAAACCTGAAGAAAACGATATATTTATAAAAGAATATATGAATTTTTTTGATTTATTTAATCATAATTCTGAAAAATAGACAATTTTCGAAAAATAGTTTTGTTATTAAAAGAAAATCAAAGCTATTGAAAAATATTATTGGGGTAAAAATGAATACAGAGAATTATAAAAAACAAATTAAATATGATAGAATTAAGAAAGACGAGTTTTTCAAACAAGATTTTCAATCACCTATTCCACCAGAAGAACAGGCAAATTTTAGAAAATTAAATTATTTTGAACCTGATTTAAATTATAGATTTGAATTAGAATTAGAAGAATTTAACAAAAAAGAAATTGTAAATATCGAGGATACCGGTGGTAACCTGAGAGATTTTTTTAAATGGGGAAAATTTACCTTTAAAATTGAAAACAATACATGCTTGTTATATGCATACAAATCTGAAGAAGGAGAAAATCGACTTTTTATTCCTTTTAAAGATGCTTCCAGCGGAAAAGAAACCTACGGAGCAGGAAGATATTTAGATCTTTATGAAGAAAGAGATAAAACAGGCAACAAATGGATTTTAGATTTTAATTTAGCTACCAATCCCTGGTGTGCTTATAGTGAAAATTATGTATGCCCGTTGATTCCATTTGAAAATATTTTAAAGGTAAAGATCAATGCAGGTGAGAAAAATTACAAATAAAAAAATTAGCTTTTGAAATGGTTAAAAGATATATCTTATGTCACAGGCTAAATTTTGGGTTTACTATGGGGAAAAAATCAAAAAAGTAAGAATAAAAATTCCATCTATTATCTATTAGTGAACCTCTTTTATTTAATTCATCTTCAGGAATGAGGTAAAAAAGATATGATGATTGATCTTAAAAGATTTCGACCTGTGCTTTTAGCCATTACCATTTAGCCATTAGCATTAATAAGGGGTGGAAATGAAAGATTTTAGAGAACTTAATCAACAGATCAATGAGGTAAAGAGGATATTGAACAGTTTTATCCAAAAGCTAACTGCTAATGGCTAAAAGCTAACCGCACAGTTAGAAAAATTTTGAGGTATATTTTAATTTGTTATGATTAAAATCTATAATGTTAATCAAAACACAGGGAAAGAAAATGAAAATCACATTTATATATGATAATGAAACTAACAGAGATGATCTGGTGGCTGATTGGGGGTTCTCATGCTTGATTGAGGAGGAGAAAACACCAACAATTCTTTTTGATACCGGAACAAATGGCTCCATACTACTTTCCAACATGGAAAAATTGAATATTGATCCTTCAGTTATAGACGAAGTTTTTATATCCCATGGGCATTTTGACCATATAGGCGGTCTTGCTGATTTTCTAATGGTAAACAGCAATGTTAAGGTTTATTTACCGGCCTCAGTTACAGGTGTTAGAGGTGCAAGAGAGGTAATCTCAGTAAATGAACCCATGCGCATTCATGAAAACGTCTTTTCCACTGGAGAGCTTGACAACATAGAACAATCCATGGCTGTAAAAACAAACAAGGGTATTGCATTAATTGTAGGGTGTTCACACCCAAGGATGAAGCATATACTTGACGCAGGTTCAGGGTTTGGAACACTCTATGCCATTATTGGAGGTTTACATGGCTTCAACGAATTTGCATTGTTTAAGGACCTGAAACTTATTTGCCCTGCCCATTGCACTCAACATAAGTCTGAGATAAGGGCCTTGTACCCGGACAAATATACTGATGGTGGTGTAGGTAAGATTATTTATATATAAGGAATATTAATCAGGAGCTAAATTATGTCTGAGGATAGAATCTATAAACTCATTGAAAAAATTGTTGGCCCGGAGAATGTGTCAAACGAACCATATTCTTTGGAGTGTTATGCCCGTGACTCTACTACAAATAAGCCGTCCCTGCCAGGCTATATTGCAATGGCCACAACGGTTGAGCAAATTCAGGGGTTAGTCCGCCTGGCAAACAAGGAAAAGATTCCCGTAATACCGGTTGTAGGCATGTCGAACACCGGGGGTTTGACTATCCCTGTAGAGGGCGGGATTATCCTTGATTTACACAAAATGGATAAAATAATAGAAATTAACAGGGATATTGATTATGCCATAGTGGAGCCAGGTGTAACCATAGGCCAGATTGACACTGAATTAAAGAAAATAGGTTATTGGGTATCCTTACCTGTAGGACCCCCTGGATCTGCCGGATTGCTGCCAGGATATATCCTTCATGGCTATGGGCACCTTGGAGGAAAATTCGGGATTAATTCCGAACAAATCACCGGGGCAGAGGTTGTATTGCCTGATGGTGAGCTTGTCAAATTAGGGGGAGGGGCTGTTTCGCCTTACTGGTTTCACCGGACTCCAATCCCTGACCTGCTTGGCCTGGTTTTAGGCTGGCAGGGCACTACAGGTATAGTTACAAAATTAAGCATTAACATTTACCAAAGGCCGAAATTTAAAGATGCTGTTGGATGGGGCATCTTCACAAGCCATGACGATCCATTACCTGAGAGTTGTGCGCGTTTTTTACTAAAGATTGCCAGATCTGAATTGGCCTATGACATTTCAGGACATAGCTGGGGAGCCGTGCAGATTGGAAAAGGCCTGAAATATCCTCTGGCTCCTAAACCCAAGGGAGATCCTGAGGTTTATTTTGCCGCAACTACATATGCCTTTACCGAGGAAGAACTCGTTCTCAAAAAGAAGATTATTGAACGTGTGATTAAGGAGGGCATAGATAATGGCCTTCCATTTGATTTTACGGATGTTACAGGCAGAATCAAGGTGGAAATGCCTACTAAGTACGCTTTAAAGTACTCTGACCATAGGGGCGGAGGAGGATTGGATTACATAGGAAGCATTACACCGGTAATTAACTGGACCCAGGGAATCAAAAGGCTTAATGAGATCTTTGATAAATTTAATTTCACTCCATATATAAGGTTATCTATTTATCGCGGGACACTTCAGGGCATGATGAGGGCCTTAATGCCTTACAACAGGGGCGACGAAAAAGATGTTGAGGCCGTTCAGAAGATGGCCAGGGATGTTGTCCAGGTTATATTAGACTGTGGAGGCCTAATTTATAAAGCACCTTCATTTGCCTGTGAGGAAATGTGGAAAAGGGGCGACCCTAACTTTTTTAAACTAATGAAATTAGTTAAACAAACCCTTGATCCAAACAGGATAATGAATCCAGGGAGGCTGGGTTTATAGTTATATCTAAGGAGGTGTAACAGTTGTCTCTAAAAGATTATAGAAATATTGTACATTTATGTCGTTTATGTGGAAACTGCAGGCAATCCGGCACGACCTATCTACCATGTTGTCCGGCAGGAGAGAGATTTGGCCTTGATGAGTACTATTCCAGGGGTAAATCCGTAATAGCCAAAGGGCTGTTAGACGGCAACCTGACCTGGTCTCAATCAATAGCAAATTCTGTCTATAGGTGCACACTGTGCGCTGCTTGCGTTGAACAGTGCCCGGTAGAATACAAGGATTACATTTTGGATGTGTATGGGGCCCTTCGCGAGGAATTTGTTGAGCGTAGTCTGGTGCCAAAGGAGATTAGGAATTTTCTTGAAGATATACAAAGGTTTGGCAACCCATTTAAGGAGTCAAGAGTAAAAAGGGGGGAATGGGCGAGCGGCACAAAGATAAGGCAATATAAAGAAGGCGATGATTTTCTATATTATGTTGGATGCATTGGGTCCTATGATGAGCGGGGAATGAAAATCGCAAGATCATTGGGCAATGTATTATTGCACAGCGACCTGTCTTTTGGGATCTTAGGAAGTGAAGAAAAGTGTGATGGAAATGAGGTAAACGGCCTTGGGGAAAAAGGCTTATTTGAGCTGTTGGCGAAGGAAAATATTGAAATTTTCCAGAGACTGGGTATAAAAAATATTATAACACTCTCCCCTCACGCCTACAATGCCATAAAAAATGATTACCCCCAATATGATGGGCATTTTGAGGTAAAGCATTATACTCAGTTCCTCCGGGATAGCATTAAAGATAAAAAAATAAGCTTTTCTAAAGATATAAATGCCCGGGTTACATACCACGACCCATGCTTTCTTGGTAGATACAATAATGAATACGATGCACCAAGGGAGATTTTGAGAGACATACCAGGCATTGAGCTTGTTGAGATGGAGAGAAATAGAGAGAATTCCTTTTGTTGCGGCGGCGGCGGGGCAAACGTCTATACGGATTTGTTTGGCTCTAAAGAGAATAGCCCGGCAAGAATAAGAATAAGAGAGGCCTATTCTACAGGGGCAAAAATACTTGCCGTAGCTTGCCCTGCTTGCATGACTATGCTTGAAGATGCCCTTAAGGTTGAGGATCTTGAGCAAGAGTTAACTATAATGGATATTTCTGAGATCGTTGAAAAGGCTCTCGATTAGGAAAAGTTGCGACCTGTGCGGTTAGCAATTAGCGTTTAGCCTTTAGCATTAAAAAGGGGTGGAGATGAGAGATTTTAGAGAATTTAAGCAACATATCAATGAGGTAAAGAGGATGTTGAGCAGTTTTATCCAAAAGCTAATTACTAACAGCTAAAAGCTAATTGCACAGGTCGAAAAGTTGATAGCAATAATATAAAAGCCTGACAGTTCGGTAATAAAGGGCAGGAGAAAAACGCTCCTGCCCTTTATTTGGTATTAAGGGAAAAAATGGTTACCCTTTTTTATTGAGCTGTTACAGTGAATATATCAGTTTGCCGGTTTAAAATACCTGCCAACCCCTACCCCGTAATACTAATAACCTCATCAATAATCTTGTTGAAACCCTGCGTATAGGGCAGCTCCTCATTGTCCATCCACTCTACAGTGCCGTTGTCACCCTCCTGGACGATATCAGGCTCTAATGGAAGGC
>Ga0307990_1001096_pt1 | contig 23053 bp, 15 predicted proteins | sample EllFjometagen129_FD_203168 | JGI IMG/M metagenome (GOLD analysis project Ga0307990, IMG submission 203168) | Marine microbial communities from Ellis Fjord, Antarctic Ocean - #129 | ecosystem: Environmental > Aquatic > Marine > Unclassified | place: Southern Ocean | collected 2014-10-08
GCAGGCGAATGGGCATCACTAAAGTAGGTTGAATGGTTTGGACGCTTAAACATCCCTAAAATGGCTCTGGTGAGTACTTTGTCCTTGTCTCAACACATCCAGGGCACTGCGGTGATTATTGTAGAAGCATGGCTCAGACCACCCCCAACCCAATATGATCGGGCAATCCTGACGCTGTTGGTGAGGGCCTATACTAATCAGAGACAATGTCGTCCTCACTTACTATTCCATCTTTACCTAAAGAAGAAACCTCATATTTTTCTTTACCAATACCAGGGCGTTTGTATTGGTATTCATGCTTCCAATAATCACTAAGTTGCCTTTTCAGTAGATAGGGGCCACGCCATTTCCGGGCTGAAGCGGGCTTCTCCAACAACGCATTTAAACCCTCTGCTGAAGAAGGGATGTTTCCATTGTCTATTTCATACCGGTATAAGGCCTCTTCAATAACCGCCATCTTTGCCATTGTTATTCCTGTTCTTGCCATTTTTAGATTATCAGGTGGAAATACCAGAGGAATTGACAGAGTAATAAGTCCTTGGGAAATGATCCCACCTAGTACAATACCAACTGTCGCTAACCCACTATTACTCCGGCCCCCTTCATTGTGATTAATATGGCATGTATTACCTGAAGCGAGGATTGGAAAAAAGATAAATGGCAGAAGTAATAGACCAATTTTGAACCTAAGACCTTTGCCAAAATTGGATGCGATTGCATTAGTAGCGAAAATTATACCAATAATGATAATAAGGGGATAAAACCAACCCGCAACAATCCACCATACAGGTCTGCCTGCGGCCCTGAGGTACACTAGCTGATTATAGGATGGAATCAATACCGCCCAGCCCTTTTCCCCAACTTTCTTGAATATTTTCCATATGGCAAAAGGCACAATTAACAAAGATACCAGCATGTTGATCCCAAACATGAACAAAATGAAAGTCACCACAAGGGGGATTCCAGGGCTTGCTCCTTCAGTAGTTGAATATATGGATTGCTGTCGATATTGGGGAGATGACACCTCTCGGTTCTGCTTGGGCCGAATGTGTATCATCCATAACGGCAGAAAAACGCTCAAGGCAACTACCATGACCATAATGATACTACACGTCTTGTTACTCATTGTGGGCGTTCTTCGTTGCTCCAGATTGCGAGATCTAAAACTGTTGCCCTCCGGCTCCTGAGTACTGATCTCTAGAGATTGCAACAAAGTGCTAGAATCTGAAATAAGTGGCTTATGACTTATGGTCGGGATTTCGATGCGGTTTCCACATGGACAACGTCCCCTCTTACCGCTAAGCTGATCGTTCACTTTGAATCGCTTACCGCAGTTTTTGCAGAAGAACCTTATCATAAAACCTCCAGTAGATAACTTTCATTCTTTTGCCAAAAGGATGCACAAAGTAAAAGGCCATTGCCTTGGAATTACATCTACGAGTTTTAATAACTTCCGATACCTCTTCTGGGCCAGACCAAATTATCCAGACATTCTGACATCAATGGCTACATCCGACAATTCTCTGTGATCGACTGAGTATTCATGTGAGCAAAACAATCTGTCACAAAGTCAATATTGAACTTGGTTCCAGCGGGCGTCTTCAGATACCTCAAACTTAGAACCACTTTCAAGGTGGTAAATCACGGATGCTCTCTCTAAAATAGAATACACTCTAAAGCAGGTGTGTTTCAAGCTAAAACTGGTTTTAACGGAAGCATCTTGACATTAATTGGCCTCCAAGCAAGCTCAATGATAAGAAACTTTGCTGTGTCTGGTCACAGAATCGGTGGGGGCTATTATTTTGGACAGTCCGTGTCGTGTTAATCTTCAAAGTTGGTGTAAGATTACAGAGCACCCAAGTATCCCGATAATTGTGGCTGTTGGCCACCCGTCAAACGTTGCCTGCTCCAACCTCGCTCTCATGGGCAGTTTACGGGGCTAGAATGGGCGAACGCAGGCGAAAGGGTATCACTGGGTAGGCGAATGGTTTGAACGCTTAAATATCGTTAAAAGGGTTCTGAGGAGGGCTTTGCGCAAAGGCTATGGGAAGTTGACCGCTCCCATCACAACCCACTACATCCGTCGTCCATCACGCGTTCATCATCGCATTAAAGTCGCCATGTGCTGGAGTTGCCTGAGTGCATCCTGGACAGCGTGCTGACCACCGTAAAAATGCATGGCCCAACCACCCAACCCCAAGAGCAAAAGAAAAGGGCTCAAGCCCAAGCCTGTAGCCCTTATTTGGAAGAAGATCTTGTAGAGAGACCGGACGATCTCGTTTTATTCGCCAAGACTTGCGTGGCCCAACTTCCACAAAGCCACCCGTCTAACGACCTCCAGGCTCAGGCAATTCTGTCTCTGGCGCCGATTTGTAGAGCCGTATATCATCCAGAAGAAACATGCCGCTGGCCTCCATGCCGTCAACGCCAATACTCAAGCTGTTGACATTGCTAGTAGCCAGAGAGCCAAGATCAATTTGCCATGCAGTCCAGACCCTCTTTGTCAGATTCGCAGTTTCATTATCATATGGAATCTTGGTGTTATTGATCTTAACGTACAGCTGGCCCGTGTTGCCTGGGGTACCAAAGAAATGCAGTACCAGTGTTTGGATACCGTATATGTTCCAGTTTTGGGGCGGCGACCAATCGCGGTCGATTTGAGATGCGATATCGTCCGCATTGCTGTAATAGAATGGCATGGACTGCGAACTACCCGGTACAGTTAGGTTCGTTTCCATGATGTCACTGTCATAGTGCGGGCTGCTCATGGCCCAGATATCATGGCCCACAGTTGAACCAGTGCCATTACTTTCATACGCAACTGGGAAGAATTCATCGCCTGAATAGCCAGAGCCGTCATGCCAGGTCTGGAACGGACGATTCGGGCTGAATTTGCTGTAACTCTCGAAATCATCCACAGTCAATGAATCGACTATCCTAAAACTCCATACAGGGCCGGTCCACACAGATGGAACCTTTGCCTCATTTACTTCATCCACGCGCCAGTAGTACGTCTCACCCAACTGAAGATCCAGGGAGGTCAGGTCCAGACTGTTTGTGGGGGTGGAAACAGAGGAAGCAATGCCGTCAGCCAAAGCATTCATGTCCGTACTCACAGACACAGTATGCTGATCAGCTTTACGACCTGCACGCCAGGACACAACGTCGTAAGGAAGCACATCTCCTGCCCCATCAGCAGGTTCTGGTGTGCTTGCAGCAGCAGGAATCATGCTAAATTGAACTTCACTCAAACTGTAAGCCTGCATGAATCCACCAAAGTTGCTTTGGATGTTCAAACGAACCATCTTGGCTGCGACGCCATCAAAAGGGATTTCATCATACTGGTTATAGGTGGGAAAACCCGGTGCACGACTCAGCTCATTGGCATCTTCTAATACGTTCCAGGTTTCACCGTCCGTTGAGTAGGCAATCTCGACACCCTTAACGCCATAGCCAATAAAGCCTTCAGCAGAACTGTTAGAGTTCCATACCTTCATGGTATCCAGTTTTTTGATGCTATCAAATTCATATTGAATCCAGGCATCCGTATCGCCCACGGCCGTGAACCACATGGTTTCAGAGGCAATGGCATGTGTGCCGTCCCCACCCAACCCAGACCCATCAATCGTCTTTTCAGGCATTGAGAACTCATTAGAAGAACTTGATGCCGTGGCAACAATATCTGCACCCGGAATTTGAATTGAATAGGGTTCGGTCGTGAAGCTCCAGACGTCTCCTGTGAATACTGAAAAATCGGGAGCACCGTTAACCTCGTCTACACGCCAATAGTATGCTTCGCTAAAATGGAGTTGTCCCGGATCATAGGTGTTTGCCTCATGGCGCCCCATGTACAATAAACTGCTCATCGTGGCATCATTAACATCACTATAAGAGGTGCCAAAGTACACGTCATGCGTTTGGGCAAACACGCCGGCTTCCCAACTCAAGAGGGTGTTGTAGGGAACGTTATTGGCCTGGCTGATTGGATAGGGTTTCTTTGCCAGTTCGGGAGAAACAACCTCTTTCATGACACGCAAGTCTTTGGCATTAACGACACCATCACCAAAGGGGATTGGAGCAATATCATAGAGGGACTCATCTGTGTTGCCCCAATGCTCCAGCAATGTATTCAGATCCAATTTATTTACTTCGCCGTCCGCATTGAGATCAAGTACAGGAGTTACCTTGACCTGCCATATGTTGTAATCAAGCGTAAACACATTGTCGCCGTGAGTAAAGTAGATTGCCGAATCATCCTCTGAAAAGGAGACACAAAACTCGGTTCCATCAGTTCCTCCGGCGGCCATAAATATACCCGTCCCTGAATTTACCGGCCCAAATAGTTCGGCTCGTTCCCATGGAGCAGTGATGGTTGGACGCCTTGAAACCCAAACATGGGCCTTGGAGAATCCCCTTGAAAAGAAGAGGGATAGACCATCGGCGGAGATATACGGAGTGTACTCATATTGGTTGCTGTTGACATTGGAACTGAGAGTTACTGGTGCACCCCAAGGATCATCTTTGGTCGGACGAGTTGTCATGAGTATCTGGCTGTTTTGGGGATCATCAGGTATGTTGGACATGTAATATAGCTCTAGTCCATTTGCCGAGACGCATGGAGTGTCTTCCGCATTGATTGTATTGACTATAGGGCCAAGATTCTTCGGACTCCCCCAGGGACTCTCTTTGCTTGCGCGAGTCGATACCCACAGATCAGAGTGCCCATGACCGCCCGGATTGGGCTCGCAGCCAGTGACATTTGGAAAACCATCTGAGAAGTATAGCTCTAGTCCCTCAGCAGAAAGGGACGGTGTACGTTGTGGCCCAGATGAGTTTACAGGACCAAGTAGCTTAATGGGGCTGGACCAGGGCTCTTTTGTGGTTGACCGCTTCGCGACCCATATGTCGTGAGAACACTGTCCGTCCCCAGCAGCATAGTTATAGTACAATTCCAATCCATCACGCGAGATTTGAGGTGATCCATCGGAGAACTCACTATTGATATTGGGCACCATTTCAGGCTTCCCAAAGATGAAATCAGCCTTGACGGTCTGATTTAGAAGTGATAAACAAAAAACGATTCCTGACATCAATTCTAGTGCGATCAAACGACTTGTTTTCTTCATCTTACTGCCTCCTTCTTCGAGGAATGCTCAAAAGTATAGTCTCATATCTGAATAATGCCTGAATGGATCACCAAAACGGGCATTCTGCAACTGATTCCATTAACACCATCCTCAAAAATCCTACTGACGTTCACTCATACATTATATGCTGCACTTTCTCCCTGCACTATTACATGCGCCATCCGCCCCGATTTTGGCCAAAGTTTTTTTTAAAATGTGAAATTATCTGAAATTTCCCGTGAGTCACAGGCGCAGATGAAAAATGCTGAGCAGGTAAGAAATTGGTTTTATATGTATGGGCAGGCTTTGCCTCATCAGAGCCTAACATCGCCCCAGGCACCTCCCTGGAGCACTTCACACGAACGCAGGTGAATGGGTGCCACTGAGTAGGTTGAATGGTTTGGACGCTTAAATGTCGCTAGAATGGCTCTGATGAGTAGTTTGCCCTTGCCTGGACATATTCTGGATACGATGGTGATTATTGTAGGATCTCAGCGATATTGAGACTTGATGGCCCAGGCCCAGGCTCGACCCAATCAGATCGGGCGATCCTGACGCTAGTGAGGGTCGGCAAACCGATGCAAATTAGCATTGGACGTTTGGCGAGGTGAAAGCTGTGCCCTGAATCTAAAAACAAGATGTGTTTTGGCGTGCAGACATCATCAACCAAACAGGAACGTTCTGTCAGATTAAATAACGGCTAGAACATGTAATTACGTATAAACCGTAGTGTGCATTTGACCCTATCCGTGTTACGATCACGTTGTCAGTGAAGATGTAACGGTTTTCAGACCTATTGTGCCATATTTAAAGAAGCACAGAGAGGTTCGTCATGAAAAATCTCATCCAGACCCCTTTAGTTTTTCTACGATTCTTCTATCAGAGTGTATATCTCGCCGTGGATCAAATCTGGGCAAATAAGACCAGGGCGACCCTGACGGCTATTGGCATTATAATCGGTGTGGCTGCAGTAACTGCCGTGATTGCGACTCTCACCGGCCTGAAAACCGAGGTATTAGGTAAGGTGGCAGAATTTGGCACTAACACCATTGTTATTCGTCCTGAATTACCCGAGAAGGGATCGCAGCGTCATGCCTCTCGGTGGGCACTACGGTTTCTCCCAGAGCATTTTGACAAAATGCTTGAACACTGCCCTTCAGTAGAACACCTTAGTCGGCTGGCTTGGGTCAATCCTCGCGCTGTATCACACCGTGATAAATCAGTTGAAAATGTCAAAGTAATCGGTGTTGAGCCTTCATATTATGACATCGTAACGCGCCCGTTGACACTTGGACGCACATTATCGGCTATTGATGACATGTAAGCACGTCAGGTATGTGTGATTGACTCTAAAATACATCACAAACTTAACCTGGACAAAGACTGTATTGGCCAATTTATATTTGTTGGTAATCGCCGGTTTTACATTGCAGGCGTCATTGAATGGCGTTTCCTCAACAGGAACTAGTTATGTTTTTGGGGATTTTTCCTTCACGCGTTCATAACATATCCTGGACACAATAGTGACCATTGTGGATTCCGTCACCGCCACATGCCTGAAGCAATAATCTCAAGAAAGTTGGGCTGACAAAGTCCACAAGTTGCACATAACGAGCAAAGAGTGCCTCAGAATTAACATCATAGAAAAAAGCGACAAAAAGATCTAAAGCTATTGACGACACCCGTCGTACCCTGTATAGTTTGTTTTTATGACGACACCCGTCGTATGGTGACAATATAGATCACTCAACAAACAAAGGATTCTGTTATGGTCGATCCAGAAGGCAACTTAACGCCAGCTCAGTACGAGATTCTTCAAGTTATTTGGAGCGGTGATGATGAGGGCTCCACTGTAGCAGAGATTTGGCGAGAAATCTCAAAATCGCGAGGTGTAGGCCGCACGACAGTTCTGAATTTGGTGGATCGCTTGGAAAAACGCGGTTGGCTCACTCGGCGCCGGGCACAGGGCGTTTATCGTTATCGAGCCGCACTGGACCGGGAAAAAACCACCCACGTGCTGGCTTCTGAATTTGTCGATGATTTTTTTGGTGGTAAAGCCAGCGACCTGGTCATGAGCCTATTGGGCAGTAAGAGCATCAAGAAAAGTGAAGTCGAGCGGCTGCGCAAGCTCATCGACAAAGCATCGCAAAAAAGTAAATGACGAAAGGAGAAGCAGCTATGATTTCGATTGTTCAATCGATAGCCTCACCCACGTCGATGCTCTACTGGCTCAATCTGGCGGTTGTGGTCACATTGATGTGCGTGGCAAGTCTGGTATTGGCAAAGATACTGCAAAATCGGAGTGAGGTGTTTAGGCATGCCTTTGTCGTGGCGTCATTACTCGTTCTGCTGGTCACTCCCATTGCCGTTTGGGTGGGTAGCCATTCTCAACTTGGCCTGCTGACTATCAAGCACACTCACCTTGCAGAAACACCTTCCCTATTATCTCCGGATACACCTGCGGAAAGCCGTTTACCGTGGGAAGAATTCGTACCGAATCCCACTTTCGTTGACCAGGATGCTGTAGAGGGAGAGATATCAAACTCATCGGCAAGCGAGTCCACATCTACCCCTCCCCTTCTTGGAGCGGATATTCCCTGGAGGCAAGTCGGGTTTAGCCTACTGCTCATGACATGGTCCTGTGGAACGCTGTGGTTTGTTTTTCAAACAATCCGCGGAGGGCTGCAAATCCGTAAATATCTTCGTTTATCCATACCGGCGACAGAGGACTTTATACTGGCAGCGGCCAAATCCGCGGCTCAAAAAGTGGGATTGGCAGAGATTCCATTGATTTTCAAATCAGAGCTGGTTCCCGTGCCATTATCCACTGGTGTATGTTACTCCGCGGTCATTTTGCCTGAGGATTTTCTTCGTGGTGCCAATCGAGAAGAGATGGAGGCCGTGTTGACTCATGAGTTGGCGCATATCGTGCGCCGAGATCACTGGGTCGGCTTGGTTCAACGATTGACCGTGGCGATCTTTTGGTGGAACCCCCTGGTTTATCGCGTCAGCCGCCTCTGTTCGTCCCTCGCGGAGGAAATCTGTGATGATTATGTCACAGAATCCCTGAAGAACGGCGAAGATTTTGCGCGTATATTGGTTGCCATGGCCGAGCGTGTCGTCAAGCATCTTGACATACCGTTGGCGATTGAAATTCTGCCCTCGCGACGTCACGATCTGGAACATCGTGTAGCCCGCCTCATGCAAAAGGAGCGAAAAATGAAAACTCGACTGAGTCTGAATCATGTTGCATTAGTTTCGTTGTTTGGATTGCTTATGATGGGAACAACCGTGTTAGCCACGGTCTGGGCGGATTCGCCAGTTGAGGGTCCAGCCGACAATTCAGGAAATGAAGCTGTCGCGGCAAATGAGCGGGATGTCGATGTGGCCAGCCCGGATGAAAGAACAAACTCTCCTGATGAGGCTTCCACCGAGCAAGCGGCTCCAACCGAAGAGTCCGTGGAGAAAAGCGGCGAAACATCGATCCCAGGCGAGGGCGATACATTGCCAGGAAAAATTGCAGCTCGATCCCAGGCCACACTCCGCCTGGTCCAGGAAAAAGAAGTCGGCAGCTCCAAGAGGATCTCGCCAGATGGACTGAAAATGGTCTACCCGGCTGGAAAGAGAACGGGCTACCCACTTGTTAATTTTCAGATGCTTATTGTCAGCGATCTCTCCACCGGTGTGGAACAAAAGTACGATCAACCTGCCTTCGGAGTCTTCCCTCCCGTGTGGTCGCCAGATGGCAAGAGAATAGCGTTTTTGGATGTGAGGGGCATGTCGTCCTCCAGGGGGCAGTCTTCAAACCCCTGGTCGAATCAAACGGTAAGCATCCTCACGCTGGAGTCGGGAGATGTGGAAAAAACGGATATTCGAGGCCTTCCATGCGACTGGTCCGGGGATGGTCGTTTCTTGCTCGTAATCGATATGAAGGAAGCTTGGATGGATGAAGAGAAGTCGGACGGGATCCAACTCGTCGATCTGAAGACTGGGGAAGCGCAGACAGTTGGCCGTCCGTTCCAGTGGGACTGGTGGGTGTTGCCTCGTTTATCGCCGGACGGAAGCTATGTCGTGTATAGTGTCAGTGTCCCTGGTGATGAAGAAGAAGAGACATATCACATATATGTCCAGCCAATTGACTCGGATGAGCCCATTCGGATTACTTCTCACGGAAATGGTGGTTGGAACCCGCTCTGGACAGCGGACGGCAAATACATTCTCTTTATGAGCAAGGGAGAATTGGGACGACCCAATCTCTATTCCATGGCTTTCCAGAATGGAAAGCCAATGGGAGAACCAGAGATTGTTGTGTCGGATATGGGTGACAATGTTACGCTCGACTCGTGCTCGAATTCCGGGAGTCTCCTCTTTTCCGAAGGCGGCGGTTTTTCACATCAAGTTTTTTCCACGAACATCGATCCAGTCAGCGGAAGTGTTTTGGGAGAGTCCGTCGAGTTGACCGATCGTAAGTCCCAGGCCACTTGGCCAGTTTGGTCGCGAAACGGGCAATATATCGCCTATTACGAGAATACGGAGTCCGAGGATCTTCGTCTTTGCGTTATAAACTCCGATGGGAGTGACAAGAGGACACTAGGCAGTGTTAATGCGCCTAATCGTAGTGTAGCCAAGACATGGCACCCGGATAACGAACATGTTCTGTACCCAGGTACGGAGGCCGACCCTGAAAATCCAGAGGAAACCCTTGCCGGCGTTTATTCCGTTTCCATTCGTACGCATGAGCGCAGACTAATATATCAGGATCCCGAATTTCAGGGGGGTATGCGTCTCTCTCCCGATGGGAAATATCTGGCCCTAACCTCAGGAAGCGATCAGAAGCCTCAGTTATATATAGTCGACTACGACGGCCAAAAGCGTCGACAATTGGTGAAATCGGATGGCGCAATATCGAAACCGGTTTTCACTCCCGATGGAAAGGAAATAATCTACACGTTTTCCACGCGTGAGGATTGGCCAAACCGTGGCGAGAGTATCATGGCCATTTCTATTGATGGTGGCGAGCCCAGAGAAATCTATGCCAATGAAGATCCGAATTATGTATTCGATACGTACGCCTCGTCTTGGCTCCCAGACGGCAGATATGTGTTTGATATAATACGCCTCGGAGAGAGTTCCGCGCAATACGCCATTGAATTAGTAGGCAAGTCGGAGCCCGTGCGAATCTCGGACCGAATGGGTGGGGGTTACGCCGTTTCACCCGACGGAACTAAAGCCGTATTTTACCGACTCACAAAGGTGTCCAAACTTTGGCTGATGAGCGACTTTCTGCCAAATGCCGAGTTGGCAAAGAAATAGACTGTGCTTTTCAAACGCATATGATACTAATCACGGCATGATCTTTAGCTTTCCTGTGTTCAGGTATTCAACATGCATTCGACCTGCTCCGGACTGCTATTCCTTTGCCCCGTGTTTCAGCAGCATTTCGACGATCTCGGTATTGGCATATTGTCGCGCCACTGCCAGAGCTGTCCTTCCCTTTTTGTCTTTGATGTTGATCTTTGCCCCGGCAGTCAAGAGCGTCTTGGCAATTTTCCTGTGGTCGTTGCCGGCAGCATAGTGCAAAGGCGTCTGTCCCGTATCTACGAGTTGCTCATTGATGTCCGCGCCTTCAGCGATAAGCAGGTTCACGGTTTCATTATGTTCGTCGTCGTCGGTAACGATCGCATGACGCAAGGGTGTCAAGCCTCTACTGCATTTGACATCCATCTTCGCCCCTGCAGTCAAGAGCATCTTGGCAGTTTTTGGGTGGCCGCGATTGGCAGCAGTGTGTAGAGGAGTCGATAGCCATCCTCCATAGGAAAACTGCATATTGACATTTGCGCCTGCGGCGATAAACAGCTTCACGAATTCATGTCGGTCGAAAAAAGCTGCACAAGACAAGGCGCCTGCATTTATGTCCGCCCCTCGAGACATGAGTAGCTCTATTACTTGCTTGTCTCCCCCTCCCCACATAGCGTCGGCTAAGGGCGTACGTTCATTGCCACCTTTCACATTGACGTTGGCACCGTGGTCAAGCAGGACTTCAATGACATCCGTCCGAGCATGGAATGCGGCCTGCTGCAGAGGTGTCATGGCAGCCCTATAGGTCTTCGTCATGTTGCCCTCGACACCATGGACGTTGGCGCCGTGGCGTATAAGCAGCGCTGCTATATCGCCATGCCCCCCCCAGGCAGCGTAATGCAGGGGCGTCTTGTGCTCGAAGGCTTCAGCATTGAGATCAGCACCCTTGGCAATGAGAAATGTGACTATCTGCTTGTGCCCCCCAAGAGAGGCAGTGTGTAACGGTGCGAGTTTTAATGCATTCCTACCGTTGACGTCCACGCCCTGCGCGACAAACTCTCTTACGCTCTCGATATCACCTGCATAGGCCGCCAAATGGATCGACGAAGGCGTCGTGCCCTTTTTCAGAAGCAGTTTTGCCACCTCAAGCAGCCCTAGGTCAAGCTTATCGTTAATGGAATCCATCTTTAGCGCTTCATCCATTGGTTTCCTGCCATCCGTGGTTTGCGCGTTGATATCTGCGCCATTGGCAATGAGTCGCTGCACGATTTCGATAGAGCCGCTTCCAGCCGCCTGATGGAGAGGCGTCCAGCCCTCTTGGTCTTTTACATCGACCTTGGATCCGTGGCGAATGAGCAGATTGACTTTGTCCAGGCCCCGATCTCCCCACTCGGGGGCCGCATGCAGAGGAATTCTACCTGACTCGTTTTTGGCATTTACATCCGCCCCTTTGTTGATGAGCCATTCCGCTATCTCAAACTTGCTCGGGGCTGCCATGTGCAAAGGCGTATTCCCATTCGTGGCCTTGACATTGACGTTGGCGCCTGCGCCAAGGAGGCATTCAAGGAGCCGAATGCCGCTCCTCCTGAAACGTACTGCAGAGTACAACGGCGTCTCCCCCTTCTCGTTCCTGATATTGACGTCCATACCGGTGGCAAGAAGCGCTTTCACCGCCGCAATCTGGTTGTACTGGGCTGCAAGGTGCAATGCAGTAGTGCCTATTGGAGCCCAGGGGGGGAGATTTTTTGTGACACCGGTTTCCGGTTTGAGGCCCTTGGCCATGAGCATGACAACGATTTCCCATTGCCCCGCCTCGGCCGCAGTGTGTAATACGTTCCATCCGTCATTATCCAGCAGGGAGATGTCTGTGCCTTGTTCAAGCAGGATTTCCACCATGTCTTTATAGCCCCCCCACGACGCTGCTAGGTATAGAGGAGTCCTTCCCTTATTATCCTGAGCGTTGATATCGGCATCGTTTTCGAGCAAGATGTCAACGATGGCTTTATGGCCGTTCCCCGCTGCTCTGTGGAGGGGTGTTCCCCCCTTATCATCGCGAGCCATGACATCGGCACCTTGTGCAATGAGTAATTTGACTCGCTCACTATTCCCCGATGCGGCTGCTTCGTGAAGTGATTGAGGGGCCTTCTGGGCCTCCTCCTGGGCAATGACGGTTGCTTTCTCCGCCTGTTGAGCACTTGCTTCTGTTTCTGCGCGGCTCGTCAGTACCAGGGCAGTGGGCACCGTCAACAAAGCCAGAGATAGCACGGCCATCGCTGCGATAATACTTGGGCGTGTATAGAAGTGTCTTCCTGGTCTCATCATGGTTCTTATCCTTTCTTCGATATCTCTGGCGGAACCTACAATGGCTAACGAGGGGATGGGATGAATGGACCGCCGCTCTTGGGCCAATGCTTCCACAATGGCACCGGTGTAATGTTCCGGTGTCATGCTGAGCCGAGCGACGGCCATTTCATCACAGCACTTCTCCCGCTCCACGCGGATCTTCCTATTTATCCACCAGACCAGCGGATGGAACCAGTAGACGGCCTGGGCCAGCACCTGAAGCAAATTGACACCCGCATCAAAACGGGCCACATGACTGAGTTCATGGGCCAAGACCGTCCGGCACTGGTGGGGATCTTCCAGACCGACAAAGTCATCCGGCAGGTAAACACTCCCGTAAAATAAACCCCAGACAAAGGGTTGCCCAATATCCTTGACCAACCAGATTCTTGGCATTTCTTTTAGGTTTAAGCCTACTAAATAACGCTCGGAACGCCTGCTCCAGGTCAGGCGGAAGGGGCGTCCTGCGGCCACGTAGCCACGACGTGTACCGAATGGCTCTGCCACCCACCCACAAGAGAAACAAGCCAACCCCTGCTAACCATATCAGAACAATGATTTCGGCGGGGTTGGCTAGGGCAGGTATCGACATGTGTGGCGTACGGACGTCCTCAACTGGCTCCTCTGGCACCCGCGCACGCGTAGCAGTGGGCACCGAATCAGTGCCCAGCGTCTCAGCCATCTCCGGCAACACGACCTGCGCCAAGCGCTCGACGGGTGCCCTGTCGGGCAGGACCGCTACCGGTACAGAGTAGATCGGGGGCACTAGACATTTTGCCAAAACGATGAGCCACAACAGATAGCGAACATGAGCACTTCTGTGCCTAAGAGCGAATGATATCACGCCTACCATCCCGGCCAAAAGTACGATCTGCCAGCTTTGAGCAAATAAATACCGGGTCACCGGATTCATATAGGCTTCCATAGTAATGACTCCTTCACAAGTCCCAGGCTATTTCTTTTTCGCTAAATCCCTGAGTTTTTCGATGTCCTCATCGCTTATCCCACTGTGCAGAGCCAGATGCTGCATGAGAGGCACAGGATTCCCGCCGAACAGCCTCTGCACGAGGTCACCGATCGTCCTGTTGATAACCTCTTCCTTTTTCACAGCAGGCGTATAGATGAACGCCTTCCCCTGGGCTCGGTGTTTAAGGTATCCCTTCTCCTCGAGCCTACGAAGGAGCGTAGCCACAGTCACATAGGTTACCTTACGGTTTTCAGGTAGCGCATCATACACCTGTTGCACAGTGGCTTTTTTTGACTCCCAGACCAATCGCAGGACTTCCGTTTCAGCAGGACTCATTGCAGGTCTTTTTCGTCTGGTCATGATAATTCTCCTATGACATATGTCATATCAAATATATGACGTTTGTCATAAACATCAATAAGAAAAAGAACGATTCCCTGAGAATATTTTCAAAAGTCCTGTTTCTGCCTCAAAATGCGGAGAAAGGTGTAAGAGAAGAGTTGCCAGTCGTCAGTAGAAGAAAATCTTAGCGACATTGAGATGGTCCACCCACCCACCCCAATCAGATCGGACGATCCTGACACTTGCGAGGGGCCGTGAGCGTGTGGAGCAAGATCGTCTACGCCAGCCAGTGCATCCACCGCCCACCGCGTTTAGGTGAGCCCATAGGATAATAAAACTATTTTGCTTTTTCTCTTGATAACATGTTACACGTGTGATATTTTAATACATGTTACCTGTGTAATAGTTTATGGAGACACTTATGAAACGGTTACCACAAATCTCTGATGCCGAATGGCAAGTTATGCGGATACTCTGGCAATCCGGCCCCAAAATGACCAACGAAATAGTGGACGAGTTGATCTCGCGCACTGCATGGAAGCGAGAAACCATTCGCACGCTCATCAACCGACTTGTACAAAAAAAGGCCCTTTCTTTTAAGAAGAACGGTCGGCAATACCTCTATACCCCCAGGGTGGCGGAGGCTGATTGTGTCCGAGCCAAGACCAAGACGTTCCTGGATCACTTCCACGGTGGCTCTGTTGAACCGATGCTGGCTGCCATGGTGGAGCACGAACAGTTGACACCGGCACAGATCAAACGACTCAAACAGATCCTCGATGGCAAAGGCTCGTCCAAGAAAAAGTCATGAATCCCCTCTTATGGGAGAATCAAATGAACTTTATTAGTATAGAAATGTCTCCGTTTTGGGGTTGGTTGCTGAAAACCACCATTCAAGGGAGTGTGCTGATAGTCTTGATCATCGCGATCAAATGGTCTTTGCGGGCCAGGCTGACTGCACGCTGGCAATATGCCCTGTGGCTACTTCTCCTGGTTCGACTTGCCTCACCGTGGATGCCCCAGAGCAGGCTCAGCCTATCCAGTCTGATTCTCCAATTGGTTCCTCGTAGCCACTCTACGGCTATGACTGATAACAATGTCAGCAATAATGAGGTTCCCGATACCTCTGAACCGGCTGCGAAGTCCAAGCAGGAGACTGGGACCGTCTTGGCGGAAAAACAGATACCGCTTGTAGGAACTGCGAACGTTGAGCCCGGCACTGCCCCACAACAAACTGCGATGTCCGGAGCAGAATCCGACACTGGGCAAGTGCAGGATTCGAGCCTCTCGACCGTGCGTGCGTGGCTGTTTGCAATCTGGCCATGGCTCTGGCTCACTGGCGCGGTGGGCCTCGGCGTCTATATCGGCCTGCGCAACCTGCATCTCTGGCTGCTTGTCACCGCTGAACGCCAATTAGTGGATCAGAAGGTCCTTGAACTGCTCGAAGATTGCAAGCAGCAGATGCATGTAAAGACCCCGGTATCAGTGGTGGTCACGGACAAGGTGCGCAGCCCGGCCCTCTTCGGTTTTGTCAGACCGCGTATTCTGCTGCCGCAGGGCCTCCTGGAAATGGTGAGTCTCGATGAGCTGCAATACGTTTTCTTGCATGAGTTGGCCCACCTCAAACGCGGCGACATCTACGCCCGTTGGCTGACGGCCATCCTGCAGATCCTGCACTGGTTCAATCCGCTGATCTGGCTCGGTTTCCGACAGATGCATGCCGACCAGGAGACCGCCTGTGATGCATTGGCCATGTCCCGCATGGCGTCTGAGGAGACACCCCTGTACGGACGCACGCTGGTCCGGCTCCTTGAGCGATTCTCGCAGCCCCAATACCTGCCCTCCGTGGCCGGTATTCTCGAAGACACGTCCCGTTTGGAAAGGAGAATGATCATGATCTCACAATTCAAAAACTCTTCCTACAGTTGGTCGCCAATGGCAGCAGCATTTATTATTGGCTTGGCCTGCATCGTATTGCCGGATGCGCCTCAAATTACGAGAGGCGGTACCTCACCAGGCATGGATCCGCCTCAGTCCCAGATGAAACTTCGTCTCTTGCACAGCGAACAAGTTGGTGCGTACAAGAGGCTCTCGCCAGATGGACTGAAGATGGTCTACCCGGGTGACGACAAAGGGATGATCGTTGTCACCGATCTCTCCACCGGCGCGGAACGCAAATACGAACACTCTGCCCTCCTCTTCTCCCCCGTATGGGCGGCAGATGGCAAGAGAATGGCGTTTTTGGACGCGAGCGATCTCGATTGGTCGCCGGATGGTATGGCGAAGGTGTCTTCTAATCCGTGGGCGGAGCAAACGATAAGTATCCTCACCCTCGCGTCGGGAGATGTGGAGAAAACGACCATTCAAGGTATCCCGTGCGACTGGTCCAGGGATGGCCGTTTCTTACTCGTGGTCGATCCCGCCCTTGATCAGCCGGGTGAGGGCGTTCAACTCGTCGATCTGAAGACCGGGGAAGCACAAGCAGTTATTCGTCCGTTCAAGTGGGACTGGTGGGTACGGCCTCGTTTATCGCCAGACGGAAAGTACGTCGTGTATAATGAGAAAGAAGAGAAATACGGTGTCTTTGTTCAGGCCATTGACTCGGGCGAGCCAATTCGTATTGCTTCTCACAAAGCAGCCACCTGGAATCCGCTCTGGACTGCGGACGGCAAACACATTCTCTTCATGAGTAACCGCGACGACTGGAACCGCCACAACCTCTTCTCCATTGCTTTTCAGAGGGGAAAACCAATAGGAGAACTAGAGATTGTTGTGTCGGATATGGGAGAGCATGTCACGCTCTACTCGTGCTCGAATTCCGGAAGTCTCCTCTTTGACACAGATGATTATCAATCCGAGATCTTCTCCACAAACATCGATCCCGTCCGCGGAAGTGTTCTGGGAGAACGCAATCGGTTGACCAGCAGTAAACTAGCGGCCTCCTGGCCGACATGGTCGCGAGACGGCCGACATATAGCCTATTACGAAACTTCGGAATCCGGGGAAGGGGAACCACTTCTTTGCGTGATGAATTCCGATGGGCAAAACAAGAGGACACTGGGCCATGTCAAAGCAATTATTCGCGCTGGAACCAACACATGGCATCCGGATAACGAACACATTCTCTATCCAGGCAAGGGGGCCGATCCCGAGAATCCAGGGGAGACTCTTGCCGGTATCTATTCTGTTTCCATTCGTTCGCATGAACGGAAACTGATATACCACGATCCAAATTTCCGCGGGGGCATGCATCTTTCACCCGATGGGAAGCACCTGGCCCTAACCTCGGGAAGCGAGAAGAAGCCTCAGCTCTATATCGTTGACACCAACGGTCAGAATCGTCGGCACTTGGCAACATCGGATGGCGCAATCTCGAAGCCGATTTTCACGCCCGATGGCAAGGAAATAATCTACACGTCTACCGTGCGTTGGAGTCTGACAAATTGGAAAAAGCATCGCCTGAGTATCATGGCCGTGTCTATTGAGGGTGGAGAGCCCAGGGAAATCTATGCCAGTGAAGATTCCAAGGTCCTATTCGACACGTATTGTTCGTCTTGGCTCCAAGATGGCAGATATGTGTTTGATATAATACGTAGCCAGCGTCAAGAGGATCGGGCACAGTACGCCATCAAGTTGGACGGCAAATCGGATCCCGTGCGAATCTCGGACAGAATGGGTGGGGGGTACTGTGTTTCACCCGACGGGACCAAAGCCGCGTACTACCTGAGAGAATCGATGTCCAAGCTCTGGCTGATGAGCGACTTTCTGCCAAATGCCGAGTTGGCAAAGGAATAGGCGTTAATCCTTAGCCGAATAGAGCTTCAATTTGCCATGCATTGTCGCGCTTGATTTGAGAATATGAAAAGGGCTACACGATACTGAGCTGTAGTACCTAAATGCCTATAGAAAGGGAACTCATGAACCATGTTCGACTCGTTGCTTGCCTGCTTTCGATCTGCGCAGCCCCTTCGGTTTGGGGACAGGGCCTGCCACACGTTTCACCAGAGAGTTTGGGACTTTCGCCCGAGCGGCTTGAACGGATTGGAGCAGTCAGCCAGGCCTTGGTGGACGAAGGCAAAATCGTTGGAGCGCTGGGTCTGATCGCAAGGAAAGGCAAGATCGGCTACTTCGAGACCTGGGGCATGCAGAATCGGGAGAAGAATCAAGCCATGCGTCCAGACACCATCTTCCGCATCCGGTCTCAGACCAAGGCCATTGTCAGCACGGCCATCATGATGCTCTTCGAAGAAGGCAAACTGCGTGTGACCGATCCGGTCTCCAGATTTCTACCCGAGTTGAAGGGTCTGAGAGTCAGCGATGGAGAAGGCGGAACCGTGGCGACCGAACGGGAGATTACGATCCAGGATCTACTCCGTCACACCTCCGGTCTCAATTACCGCACTGGAGGCGACAAGACACTGGCGGAAATGATCACCAATCTATCGAAACGTCCCCTAAGAAATCAGCCGGGGACACAGTGGCACTACGGCGACCTCAACGCCGAGGTCCTGGGCCGTGTGGTCGAAGTCGTATCGGGGATGCCGCTGGACCGCTTCCTGCAGGAACGGATCCTCGTGCCCTTGAAGATGTTCGATACGAGTTTCACCGTGCCGAAAGGCAAATTGAATCGCTTCGCGGAACTCTATTTTCGCGACAACCAGGGTGAGTTGGTCCCGATACCTCCTGCCGTGAGCAGCCGATATCACAAGACGACCTATTTTTCCGGAGGCAGTGGCCTGGTGTCCACGGCGACGGACTACCTGCGCTTCTGCCAGATGTTCCTCAATCAGGGCGAGCTTGAGGGCGTGCGGCTCTTAGGACGAAAGACGGTAGAGCTGATGACGATGGATCACCTGGGCGAGCTGGAACTGGATTGGCGTCGCAAGGGCTACGGCTTTGGCCTGGGCTTCGCCGTCATAAGAGACATCGCTCGACAGGGTACTTTGAGCACCCCTGGGCTGTACGATTGGTGGGGCGGCAATGGCACTCATTTCTGGGTGGACCCTAAGGAAAACATGGTCGGCATCTATATGATCCAGATTCGCATGCAAGGCTCGCGGCAGCAGCAATTTGGCCATGATTTCCGCGCCCTCTGCTATCAGGCGCTCGTGGACTAGGCTGTACTTATCAAGGGCCGATGAGTTTACGGAGCCAGAATGAACGAACGCAGGTGAATGGGTATCACTGAGTGGGTAGAGTGATTTGGACGCTTAAATATCGCTAGAATGGCTCTGAGGAAGGCTTTGGCCAAAGCCGATGGGAAGATGGCCTGACGTTATCACCAGCTCGTGCACCCGCTACCCATCACGCGTTCATAATTGCATTTAAGTTGCCATGTGCTGGAACTGGCTGGGCACGTCCTGGACGTGATGCTGATCTCGCTAACATTGTAAAAGCATGGCCCAACCACCCAACCCAATCAGATCGGGCGATTCTGACGCTGGTGAGGGCCTGTGAGCAGGTTGGGTGAGTTCGATAGGCATCCCCCTCTTCAAGTTTTCCTCATAAAGCGTGAAAGGACTTCCAGGAGTTCTTGGTCCACGACGGGGGATACAAAGCCGGGACTCGTACACACGGATACCATATCATGTCTCTTGCCGAACGTCTTATGTGAGCGGAGCGGTTTTTTGTTTTTTCCATGTCTTGCCGGTTATTGCTTGGACTGATAAGCCTCACAGTGAAACTCTGGTTCACCTTGTTGGTCGGCGCGGGTCAGGGTGCAGAGCACTTCTTCTTTGCCAGGCACATCATCCTTTACACAGGTGATACAGAGATCCGGTTTGGGGATGAGGTCGGCGTTGATCTCTGTTCCGTCATCATCGTAGAATTTCATACTCATGGTTTTGTTCCATTATTCAACTGTATGCTTTTGTCAGGATTAGGAAGCGAAGTTAAAAACTACGTTTTAGATCATTTTATTGTTATCAAACGTCGATACATATCATCCACATCATGATCCTGTTTAGATTTGTGTGGGTAGTATATGTAAAACTCATCGTCTATTTCACTACAATCAGACCGTGGTCCATTAAAATCGACGAATGTAGAATACGGCATGAAGCGATTAGACTCCGATGCATCAATGAGTGTTTCGAAAACCCAGTTGACTCCATTTGATGAAGAGTAAAGCAGCAGTTTGTTGCCGATCTGTGATTGAACGGTAAATAGGTATCTTTTCAAAGGCACACAATAGGCTGCATCTGAATGGCAATCTTCGCCGCCATATACAGTTGGGATAACGGGTGTACCTGCTATTTCTGAAAGAGCCAGTGTCTCCCATTTGTCATCTCTGTATTTATGCCAACGACTCACCTGATGTTTCTCCGCGTTCTCCAGCACCTCTTGCATCGGCGCTCTTGCCACGCATATTCCCTTATGGCTGCTCCTGGCTGTTCCCCGATCGTTGTAATATATGTAGAGATGCTTATCTTTTATGATGTAAGCTCCTCCACCGACATTCGTTCTACGAGAAGCAGGCTTGATAATCTCACCGCAATAAGTCCAACTCTTGCCCTTGTCTATCGAATAACCAATACCAATTGAATAGTCAAAAGTTCTGTCGCCGAGGTTGTAGTTTGTTTCAGAATGGGTAATGGCTAATAGATCACCATTCGCTCTTTGGTACATACCCAATATCCATATCCCGCTCTGTACCGTATCCTGATAGTATCCGTGGTAATCCCATAATTTTGCCTCCGTCGTCTCTGAGACGAGGTGTGCGAGAGGATCAGCTTCCGTGCCATAAAACCACGAATGTCTGCTTCTATTACCAAGCTCTCGACAACCGTAAGAGTGAAAGAAGAACATGGTTGAATCATCTCTCTTGATCGTTGATAAAGACCCATCATACCGGATAGGTATCTTGCTGTCGTTGTATATCAACTCTTTCTCACCCAGCACAATCTTTCCCGTATACTGCTTAGCACTGGACGCTGCCGTTTCTTGATCAAGCGGTTCATTTGACAAACAGTCATCGGAAGCTGTAGCTACAGATATCAATACTAGAAATATTAACGACCGAACCATAGTGAACCTTCTATATAGACACATGCTTTGAACCGGAAAAGACAATAACTAACCAGTTGTCAAATCCATTATTAATGGTATCCTTGGAGTTTAAGGCATGCAAGCTCTATCTAGGGGGTAGGAAAAGGGCTATTATTTAACCAAGTATTGGAGTGAATGTGTTATGGACGAAAATACGATTGATAAAGAGCGGGTTATTAGAACACTGGAATGGATGATCAATACGTTAAAGCACCAGTATGATCAAGAGACAAACCACACACCGAGTATGGGGCCAAACCAATATAGCCCGGAAATGACTGAAGCAATCGCTTTGTTGGATGAACTCAAGAGAGGGTGAGCTTTTCTTAAGACTCATCGGGATGATTATGAAGACGGAACAAAAGGTAAGAAGTTGTTCCATTAGCCGCCCATTGGCCGGTAAATCCATCGAAGTCGGTATCTGCACAGCCATTTTTTATCATGTATTTAAAGTCATCCCCCATTTCATGGGCAAAAACATGAGGCATCGAACCACCGTTGAACATAGAATTGGGACGGAAGTAAAGCGTTGCCCCAGTTTTTTTCCACTTATCCCATTGCGTGTAGAGCCACTGCTGTTCACGTGGGTCACGAGGGAACCACCACCCGCCCCAAGGGCAAAAACCTAAAACAATGTTCTTGTGTAATTTTACATCATCGGGGGCCACAAAGAAATTTAAATAAACAAATGCGGTGACAACGACTCCTGTATCGATTTTCGCGGCCTGTTCGTATACCTGTTTCCAGAATATAGCATATCGCCGACCGGCATTCATTGGGATATATTGATCTTGTATGAATTTAGGCAGACGTTTGACTTGCTCAACTGTGAGTTGTGGAGTATCAAGGGCACGACAATTTTTGCAGGTACACAGGGCTTTAGTGTCATTTTCACCGAGCTCGATGAGGTTTTCCTGATCAGGATTTTCAACCATACGTTTTTCCCAGCCATTGACGATTTCTTTTTGAAACTCCTGATTGGACACACACATTGATGTACCAAATCCTTCTCCGGGGCCACGGTGATTTTTCCATCCTCCCTTGGGAATTCTGTCAATAGGCCAGAATTGTTTATAGCCTTCATGCCATTCATCAGCTAACTTACCCTCCGGCAACTTCTGAAACCATTCTGGATGTTCTTTTCCATATTTTTCCCACCAACCACCGAATGAATGCCCCGCAGTTGGATACCGATCTTTAGAACAACCCATACGATGCCGGCGCAAGAATATCAGTTCTTCCTTTACATACCGATCATATGCCTCTCTGGAAGAATAGCTGTTTTGGAGCGTTTCTGCTCCGTTTTTCCACGGGGTTGTTTGAGTACGAACATGACGTACTATCATAACAGGCTTAATTGTCTTGTTCCAGTTAACGACTTCGATTATATTGATAGCAGGGACATATGTTCCCAATGCCCCCGGCCAGAGCCAACGAACACCAAGAACCTGGTCAATCACCTCATAAACGCCCCATAAGGTACCCGAATTAGAGTTGTTAAGATCAAGAGGATCCCCTTCGCCATCGTTTCCGACAATAAAGAGGTTATTTCCTGCTGAACGGATGACACATTGCTCAGATTTCAATTTAAGATGATCAATCCCCGCATTTCGGGCAGCATCGGACTGGCCGATATAAATTCTGTACTTAGAAGGGAGTATTTTTTCAGACTCCTTTCTCACAGGAACTTCTACCTTGTTGGTGAATCCGATTTTCCAGTTAATATTACTGTTAGCGTGGAAAATTGGCGTCGCCAGAAGCATTACCTTAACACAAAAGATTTGATGTGCTACTGATACTAAGCGTTGAATTGTTTGGTGAGTTGCTCGGTTTCCCGTATGTCCACGGCTCCCGCACATGCATTTATGTGCCTGATGGGGAGAGTGTCAGAGACCTATGGGAAGTTCCCGCCCTCGTCAGCAACCCAGTG
>Ga0307990_1001097_pt1 | contig 23040 bp, 17 predicted proteins | sample EllFjometagen129_FD_203168 | JGI IMG/M metagenome (GOLD analysis project Ga0307990, IMG submission 203168) | Marine microbial communities from Ellis Fjord, Antarctic Ocean - #129 | ecosystem: Environmental > Aquatic > Marine > Unclassified | place: Southern Ocean | collected 2014-10-08
TCATTTTTAACGGCTCATTGATAATGTCGGGTTTTTCATACTCCCATATTTTTTCACGGCCTTGTTTTAAATCCATGCCGTTGATAAACCGGTGGATGCTTTCTGACGCCTCCTTACCGCAGGCAACCGCATCCACCACCGATTTGGGGCCGTAAAAGGCATCCCCGCCGGCGAAAACCCATTCAATCGGAGTTTGAAGGGTGACCGGGTCTGCAGCAAGACCCCCCACACGGGTCGTCGCAATATTCTGTTCGGTAATATGTTCCAGGTTGGTGGATTGACCAATGGCAACGATGATGGTATCGCCGAAAAAGGCCTGACATGCGGATTCATCATATTGTGGGCTGAATTTGCCGTCAGCATCAAAAATCGCTGAACAAGTTTTAAATTCGATGCCGGATACCCGATTGCGCTTATCGATGAAAAAGTTTTTCGGGCCAAAACTGTTGACAATATTAATGTCTCCTTCAAGGGCTTCTTCTATTTCATGTTCCCATGCCGGCATTTCATCTCTGGACTCCAGGCAGACGAGCGTGACATTGTCCGCCCCTTTTCGTTTAGCGCACAAGGCGACATCAATGGCAACATTGCCGCCACCAATTACCAGAACATCCTTGCCGATTGGAATTTCTTTTTTCATGGCCACATCACGTAGAAAGTCAACACCTTGCAAAACACCGTCGGCATTTTCGTTTTCAACGCCAAGCGGCCGGCCACCATGCAGGCCGATGGCCATAAAAGTGGCGGAAAAGCCGTCTGCTTTCAGGCTGTCTAACGTAATGTCTTTGCCGAATGTGATATTGGTTTTGATTTTCACGCCCATTTTTTCAATGGTCTGGATTTCACTGTTGAGCGTATTTCTGGGTAACCGGTATTCAGGAATGCCCACTGCCATCATACCACCGGCAATCGGCAGTTTTTCAAAAATAGTTACCTGGTATCCCTTAAATGACAGAAAGTAAGCCGCCGCCAGCCCGGCCGGTCCGGATCCGATAATGGCTACTTTTTCATCTCGTTTTTCCGGAACTTCAGGGATATAAGCGGTTTCCTGAGTCTGCTCCCAGTCCGCAAGGAATCGATGCAGTTCACGGATTGCCAGGGGTTCGTCATAATCACCACGGGTACAGATGTTTTCACAGGGATGATGGCAAACCCGCCCGCAGATACCGGGGAAAGGGTGGTCCTGTTTGAACAGCTTTAATGCCTCAAAATATTTTCCCTTATTAATCAGCGCGATGTATCCCTGGATACTGACATGGGCCGGGCAGGTGGCCTTGCAGGGGGCAGTCCCTGTTTTACTAATGGCAAAGCCGCCGGGTATGGCCTGTGGGTATTTTTTGTAAATGGCTTTACGTATGGAAAGGCCCTGATCATATTCATTGGGGACTTCTATGGGGCATACTTTTGTGCATTCCCCGCAACTGGTGCATTTTGAAAGGTCAACGTATCTGGCTTCCTGGCGGACTTTTGCCTTAAAGTTTCCCGGTTGTCCTTCCAGAGCAAGAATTTCAGTTCCGGTTTTTAGCTCGATGTTTAAGTGCCGGCCGACCTCGACCAGTTTGGGTGAGATAACTCACATGGCACAGTCGTTGGTGGGAAAGGTTTTGTCCAGCTCGGACATAAGGCCGCCGATGGCGGATGATTTTTCCAGAAGATAAACGTAATATCCTGAATTTGCTAAATCGATGGCAGACTGCATGCCCGCAATACCGGCCCCGACCACCATGGCAGCGCCGACCGTATTGTTTTTTCCTTTGTTTTGGACAGGTTCGGGTATCTGATCCATTCCGCTCTCCCTAATCTTAGATGCCGTGAATAATATCGTAAAGCCGGTCTTCCCAACCGATGGTGGAAATCATGGCTCCGCTGAACCCATTTTTTTTAATTTCAGAAACCGTATCTTTGGCAATCCGCACACACTCTTTTACTTTATCCGGTGCTTTCTGGATTCGTTTGATCAGGTCATCAGAGATATGTACATGTTTCATGTTCCTTGACATGTATCGCGCCATTCCAAGTGATTTCAGCAAAACAACGGTAGGAATAATATGAATATCATCGTTGGCGTTTATTCTATTCATGAACGGTTCGATGGCGGATACATCAAACAGGGGGGGGGTGATAAAAAAACGGACACCGGCATCAATTTTTTGTTTCATGGCATCCATTTCCCGGTCCAGTTCCATGCCTTTCAGGCCTGAATTAACCATTGATCCGGCTGTAAAATCAGGGCTTCCGGCCAGCTCAATGCCGGCCATGTCTTTACCGTTTTTAAGCCCTTGAATCGTTTGTAAGAGCTGATAAATAGTGATGTCATAGACAGATGCTGCCTGGTGATGATCTCCGAAGCTGGGATCTTCGCCGGTAACCGCCATCACATTCTTTATCCCGCAGGCAGCCGCTGCAAGAAGGTCTGCCTGGAGTGCGATTCGGTTGCGGTCCCGGCAGTTGATCTGCATGACCGTTTCCATTCGTTTGGCTTCAAGGACCATGGCAGCCCCTAACGCACTCATTCGCATGACGGCGTTGCTCATTTCAGGAATCACAAAAGCGGTGACTTCTTCTTTTACTTTTGCCGCGTTGTCAACCATTGCGGTGATGTCTGTGCCTTTGGGTGGTTCAATCTCTGCGAGAATCGCAAAGTCCTTGGTTTCCAACGTACGTTTCAGATCCATTTTATCCTCCAGAGAACAGGCTGAATAAAATCATTAATTTGTATAATGATTGATGTGTCAAAGCATTATGGCAAAAAAGTTCTTACATCAGTACTAAAAAAAAATAACACTGTCAATAGATGTAAACATAATTTTTGTTATGATAACAAAGCCGCATGAATTGAACAGTGTTTTCTATTGTGTTCGGATTGTGAATTAAGGTTTTTCGAATTTGATTGTATGTTTATACTACAATATGATATATTTTATGCATCAGGTATCGCTGGATTTTTTGGGGAACAAGGTAACAACAAACTCAACATTAAGCACTGCTGATTAATCGTTATTCGGGGTGTAATGAATTGATAATCCATCCGTCATAATTTCTTCAATCGTGCCGCCTTTTGTTTCATAAAGAATCAGCGCATCAATTTTTAGTTTTTCAGCCAGAGCAAGGCCTTTTGTCGCCCCCATAACGGTGATAGCCGTGGCGATGCCGTCTAAGCGTGCATTTGTTTCTTTGCTGTCAATGCTTACCGTTGTCACCCCCAGTATTTTTTCAGAAACCGGTTTGCCGGTTTGGGGGCTGAAAATATGGTAAAAATCGTTTCCGTTGATTTGTATCGGCTGACGATAATTTCCGCTGGTTGAAACCCTGAGGCTGTTAAATGACGAAATAACCCCCCAGACTTTATCCATTTGTCTGGGGTGTTGAATGCCGAAACGCCATGGATTTTCGTTGTTATTTCCGAATGCGCAGATTTCACCCCCCAGCTGCACAAGCCCTGCGGTAACTCCGGAATCTAAAAGAATCTGACGGGCCTGATCCACGGCATAGCCTTTTACCATTCCCCCAAAATCAAATTTTACCGGGTGATCGGTAAAGTAAATGGTGTTTTCGATGGCGTCTGAAAACTGAATTTTGTTAAACCCGGTCCATTGCAATGCTGCGGCAATATCTTTTTTAGACGGTATTTGCTGATTTTTTTCCGCAGTTTGCCAGAGTCGTTTGATTTGCCACATGGTCGGGTCAAACTGCCCGTTGCTGTCATGCCATAAATATTGGGATATGTGCATGACGGAATACACGTCTTTTGCCACCGTAATGGGGCAAGATTGTTTTATGGCATTTAAGCGGCTGATTTCAGATTCCGGGTCAAACGGATTAAAGAGCCGGCCAATGCGATCAAATTCATGCCATACGGCCTGATTGATTTTATCCGGGGACTTGTTTTTTGATAAGGGGGTGGAAAAAAGAATTCGGGCGGGGATATTATGATAGATTAATCGTCTGGCCTCCCACCATTCTCCACCGATATTTTTAAGGGACGGTTCGTTATTCGCGTTGTCTGTGTGAAGGGGTCGGTGCGCAAGACCCTGAGTCAAGAATAATGACATGGCATAATAGCTGATGCCGACTGAAATGAGGACCAGCAGTGCGATGAAAGCGGCGGCTTTATATTTTTGAAAAACAGCGATTTTTTTTTTATTCATTCGCTTATTTGAGATACATTTTATTCATTAAAAGACGGTACCCGTTGAATTCAGTGCCTGTACGGGTCATGCTTCGGGCTTCATTTTTAAAATATTATAATACGTTAAAACCCGGTTGACATACCGGACCGGTTCCGTCCCTCTGGCATAGCCAAAAGTAGATTTTTCATGGTACTCCCGGTATCGAAGTAACGGCAGGGTTTGCTCAAGAGACCTCCATTTGTTTATATCCAGCCCTTTTTTGAGTGCGATATTGCGTGCATCTTTAATATGTCCATAACCCACGTTATAACTGCCGAGGGCAAATTTTAATTTTTCATCCGGGTCCAGATCGCCAAATTGATTATAAAGTTTGTGCAGGTACTTGATTCCCCCTTTAATGCTTTCTTCAGGGTTTGATCGATTAGAAACACCCATTTCATATGCCGTGGGCATTGTCAGCTGCATGAGTCCCCGGACACCTGTATAACTGATGGCATTCGGGTTAAACTGAGATTCCTGGTAAATGACAGCGGCAATCAGTCGCCAGTCAAAATTATATTTTTTAGATTCATTTTCGATAATCTGTTTGAAGGCAGGTAATCGGGTTTTTAAGCGGTTATGGAATTTTTTGATATCCACATAGTCAAACCTCTCCGTGCCGGCATAGTATTTATTGTAAATTTTATCGAAAGTGCCGTCTTTTTTAATTATATCAAAGAACCGGTTAATTTTTTTTAAAAGTCGGACGTCATTTTTTTTAACCGCCCATCCAAGGGATTGCTGTTCTGAAACCGGAAAAGCAATTCTCAGGTCCGGGTAATACCGGCGATTTAATCGGAAAATATTTGAATCAGCAATGGTGATTGTGATTTCATTATTTTGAACCTGTCGCAAAAGTTCTTCCGTCGGGGTATTCTCATAAAACACTAAGTGAATATTTAGTCCGGATTTTTTTAATTCTACCATGCGCTCATGATATGAAGTATTTCTCCGTATATGAACGGTTTTTCCGTCTAAATCCGAAAGTTCTTTTATGCCGTGATATCCTTTGCGGACAATTACCTGCTGCTGAACCGGCATGTATTCGTCAGAAAATGTCAGCCGGGTTTTGCGCTTTGCCGTTTTTGTCAAACTCGATGCAATAAGATCGCCTTTGTTACTTAAAAGAGTATCGAACATTTTTTTCCAGCCCGGCGTGATGACCGTTAGTTTAACATTCAGAAAATCGGCAAATTTTTTTGCCAGCTGATATTCAAAACCCATTGGGCGATCCTGATACAGGTAAAATCCATGGGCGCTGTTATCAGTGATAATAACTATTTCGCCGTTGTTTTTAATTCTTCGTAATGTGTCGTTTGGGTTATAGCATCCGGGGATCGTTAATCCCGGGATAATTAACAGGAAAAATAATGCGAGGGTTATCTTCAATAAAATTTCCTTGTGTTCACACACTGAGTCAGAAGAAAATAACTTTTTTTTGTAAGCATTCACAGGGTGCTACAGATGTGAGGCGCCGAGCACATAGACGACCTTTTGTACTTCAAGTGATCGGCAATAAAACAGATGCGGTGCCCTGTGAATGCTTACATGTGATTTATTTAACGGGAGTTCATGCCGCAAGTCAAGAACGGATCGATGAAAGCCGGATCAGACTTACATCTTGACAATTTTTCAGATAAAGATTTAATTATTTTTTACTGATCCCCATTGAAGAGACATTCGCTATCATAGGGGGAATGAAAATACGCGATGGGCGCGTTTTTTTTGATTGAATGATAAATATTTTTTAAAAAAATTAGGGTTAGACGGAAATGACGCCGATTATATCGATTGTAGGATATTCTGATGCAGGGAAAACAACCCTTGTGGAAAAGTTGGTTCCTGAGTTGAAAAAAAAAGGATACCGCGTGGGAACCATCAAGCATTCAGCGCACAAATCAAATTTTGATACAAAGGGAAAGGACAGCTGGCGGCATTTCGAATCCGGAGCGGATGCCGTGGTGGTGGCATCTGCCGACAAAATTGTGATGATCAGAAAACACGAGAATTCATCCGGTGACAGTCATTCCCAATTGTTATTTATAGAGAATTATTTAACAGATGTGGATGTGATCATCGCTGAAGGATATAAAAGCGCCGGGTTCCCTAAAATCGAGGTGTTTCGGCATCAGGCACAGAATGAGACAAAGAATACACCGGTCTGTTTAACTGATGATACCCTGGTTGCCTTAGTGACGGATGCGGACGTGAATATCCGTGTACCCATATTTGGACTGGCAGCGTGTGATCGTCTGGCTGATTTTATTGAGCAGGAATTCTTGTCATCTCAGAATAATCTAAAATAATCATTGGTGCGGATTGAAAAAATAAATGATTTAAAATTTTAAGTTATAGCTTATAGCACATGAATTGATACCATTTCATTTAATATAAGGTGAAGAACGTATCACTTCATTTGCGAACCACTATAGGCACAAGTCTTATGAAATATAAAAAGCCGCTGTTCCTGTCAAAAGAACTGGTGCAGCGGCTTTTTATATCTATATTTTGCTTATTGGCAGGTTGAGAAAATTAAATACCTGCCATTGCTCTAATCTCATCTGCTTTGTTCGTCTTTTCCCAGGTAAATTCCGGTCCGGTGCGGCCAAAATGTCCATAAGATGAGGTCTTTTTGTAGATAGGTCGCAAAAGATTCAGGTAATCAATAATGACAGCCGGTCTTAAGTCAAATACCTCTTTGACGATTTCAATCGCCCTGGCTTCGGCAATGTTGCCGGTGCCCAGAAAATTTACCATAACAGAAACCGGTTCGGCAATGCCGATGGCATAGGCAATCTGGATTTCACATTTATTGGCCAGGCCGGCGGCAACCAGATTTTTGGCGATATGGCGACCCATGTAGGATGCGCTTCGATCGACCTTGGAGGGATCTTTGCCTGAAAAACAGCCACCACCATGACTTCCCTGGCCGCCGTAAGTGTCCACAATAATTTTTCGTCCGGTCAGGCCGCAGTCACCCATGGGCCCGCCGATGACAAATTTTCCGGTTGGATTGATAAAATAACGGGTGTCGCCGTCCACCATATCTTTGGGGATTACTTTTTTTATGACTTCTTCAATCACCGCTTCACGGACTTCATCATAGGTCACATCCTCTTTGTGCTGGGTCGAGACAACCACCGTGTCGACCCGCTTCGGGGTGCCGTTATCATATTCAATGGTTACCTGGGACTTGCCGTCCGGTCGTAAAAAATCAATGGACCCGTTTTTTCTGACGGTGGCCAGTCGTTTGGTTAGTTGATGGGCAAATGTAATGGGCATGGGCATGAGTTCCGGGGTCTCATCAGAGGCAAATCCGAACATCAGCCCTTGGTCACCGGCCCCCTGGTCCTTGTAAAGGCCTTCTCCGATATTCACCCCCTGAGCGATATCAGCTGACTGATGGTCAATGCTTGTCAGGACCGAACAGGTTTGCCAGTCAAATCCCATTCTTGAGGAGCTGTATCCGATGTCACGAATGGTTTCCCGAACCACATGGGGTATGTCAACATAACAGTCGGTGGTGATTTCTCCGGCAACAAACACCAGACCGGTAGTTACCAGTGTCTCGCAGGCTACGCGGCATTTTGTATCCTGTTCCATAATCGCATCTAAAACAGCATCTGAAATGGCATCCGCCACTTTATCCGGATGCCCTTCGGTAACGGATTCGGAAGTAAACAGCAGGTTTTTTTGTGTCATATTCATATATCGCTCCTTTGGTTATTTTGAGTTGTGTTAATGATAAAGTCGGGAAGAATAATTTTTATAGACTTCCCACTAATTTATTTTTAAATTTTTGAAATGATTGATACGTTATTTTTTTTAAAGAGTAGTGATGCGTCACCATGAAACGTTTGTCACCAAAATTTTATTGTATATTAAGTCAATTATTATTTATTCGGATGTAAAATCATATTGTCAATCAGTCGGGTGGTTCCGACTATTACAGCCAATGCCATCACCACCGGCCGGTCGATTTTTGCAATATTATCTAATGTATCGGGATCACAGATTTTGATATAGTCAATTTCCGTGCCCGGGTGAGAAGAAATGGAATCTGTTGCATTTTCGATTAACGTTCCTGCATTGGTGATTCCGTTCTCTACGCTGCGCTGCGTATTTTTTAGTGCGGTGATCAGTGAAAGCGCAGCAATGCGCAGATCCGGAGTCAGTTTGGAGTTTCTCGAACTCATGGCCAGGCCGTCTGCTTCACGAACAGTCGGGTGCCCGATAATTCGGATATTAACGTTCAGATCTTTGACCATGCGCTGAATAATGGCCAGCTGCTGAAAGTCCTTTTCACCGAATACCGCAATATCCGGAGCCACCACGTTAAAAAGTTTGGCAACAATGGTCATTACACCCTGAAAATGTCCGGATCGGGAAAGCCCGCAAAGATGGCTTGGGAGTTTTTTCTGGTCGATAAATGTATCAAATCCCGGCGGGTAGAAATCGGCCTTGTTCGGTATAAACGCAACATCCACGCCGATATCGTCAGCCAGTTTCAGATCCCTGTCAAGATCGCTGGGATAAGATTCAAAGTCTTCCCCTGGGCCAAACTGGGTGGGGTTAATAAAAATACTGATAACCAGTTTATCGCCATGGCGTTTAGCCTCTTTCATCAAAGACAGATGGCCTTCATGAAGAAATCCCATTGTCGGCACAAAGGAGATTAAATTTCCTTCCCGGCGATGGCGGCTTGACCAGTTCGTCATTTTTTCTAATGACTGGATAGTTTCGATGATAGACGCTCCAATTTCTTTGTTTGATGGGGTCCGTCTAAGGGGTCAGGGACCGCATTACCTGACCGGATATCGCTTTTGGAAAATAGTATGTTGATTTTCGCGGCATGATCAAGCCTTTTTCTGCAATCCGTGTCACCTGGTCATTTTGGGTCGGGTTTAAAATAAATACCATGTCATGAGTTCCGGCTGTTGCCGCTGTGATCGCGTTGATTTTTTTGCTGGTAAAATTAATCAGGTCGTGATCGTCTAACATGTCATCATCAAAACCAAGAAGTTTAACAAAAATAAGCCGGGTCAGGATAATAACATCCAGTTCTTTTAGCGGCGCCTCGATTTCATTGCCAAAAATATTGTCCATCACGCCTGTTTTCAGTTTAAGGGCATAAAATTCTTTTCGGTTTTTGATAAAAACACTGAATTTATGCTCCCCGCCAGTGCCTGCCATTGCCTGATCCAGTTGCTGCTGTGTTGTGACCGGATCTGACGGATCAAATGAATATTTTGCTATGTCAAAAAAGGTTTCCGCTTTTTGCAGAAAACTGTTTTGCGTCTCTTTTGAAATGGTTGTCAACAGACGGTGGGTGGGCAGAATAACCAGGCCGGGATCCTGGATGGAACACAGGTACATCATGGTGTAATTGGCCGGATGGACTGAGTTGAATTCTGGATCATTTTCAATCAGCCATTTTCTATAATTTAAAGCCGTTTCATACCGGTGGTGCCCGTCGGCGATAAATAATTTTTTTTCTTTAAATGCATCAGAGACTTTTTGATGCATCAACGGATCGGTGATTCTCCACAACTTGTGCCGATGGCCGGCATCATCGCTAAAATCAAAAACAGGTGCCATATTTTCAATGGAATTTGTTAACAGCCCGAGAATATTTTCCTGATCGGAAAAGATGGAAAATATCTGGCTGAAGTTGGCACGACAGGCTTTGATCAGTTCCAGTCGTTCGGTTTTGACCTTGGAAAATGTTGTTTCATGGGGAAGCACAATACCCTTGTCAAAGGGTTCCAGTCTGACCCGGGCAATCAGGCCAAAACGGGTAACCGGTTTATCGGCAACATTAAATTCCACAGCAGTAAGGTATAATGCCGGATCAGAATCCTCGATCAGGATGCCGTCCTTTACCCAGTTTTTAAAATATGCCGCAGCGCGGGTGTGGGGATTGTCATGGCCCGTATCGGCGTTTGTTGGTTTGCCTTTGTCCAGGCGAACAGCGCTGTTCGGATGGCGATTATAGAAGACGTCCCGTTCTTTGTCAGAAATGACATCATATGGCGGCGTTACGACATCTGATATATTTTTGATTTTTTCAGTATTGTAAAGTATGCCTCGAAAGGAAGTTATTTCTGCCATTTAACTATGTCCTTATGGTGGAATCCAATTATTTTTTTTGGCGTTTAATTTTTTACATTAATAATAACCATTGAGAAATAAACGGAAATATATAATTTGTCAACTGTATTATAAGCAGAGCGATTGTTCGTTTTTTATTGACAAATATCAGAGGGGTGCGTAGAAATTTATAATAAATAGAGCGATTGTTCGCTTTTTTATTCAGATTAAATCCTGCTATTTTAATTTTTGGGGGGTCGGAAAAACAGTGTTTTTCCATAATTGATGGCGTGACACAGGGAAAGGCGTAATAAAATGAATATTGATGATATTAAACAGGTGTTGATTGTCGGTTCCGGCAATATGGGGCAGCAGATCGGGTTCCAGATCGCTGTCAGTGGTTATGATGTTGTATTATATGATATTGCACAAAGCCTTCTTGATAAGGCCATGGACAGAATCGGGAAGCTTGCAAAGACATATATTGCCGGCGGCCGTTTAAATGATCAAAGTGCTGCAGATGCCTTAAAACGAATCCGAACAACCATTGATGCGGAAGATGCCGGTAAAAAAGCGGATTTTGTGAGTGAATCCGTGCCTGAGGATCCGGATCTGAAGGGAAAGGTGTTTGCCCAATTCAATAAAATTTGTCCAGCGCATACGATATTTACCACCAATACGTCGTCCCTGATTCCCTCGATGATTGCCCAGGCTACTGGCCGGCCGGACCGGTTTTGCGCATTTCACTTTCATGATGTCCGGTTTAACAATATCGTGGATATTATGCCGCACCCGGGGACGTCAGAAGAAACAGTGGCATTGATCAAGGATTTTGCCGAGCGTATCGGTCAGGTGGCCATTGTATTGCAGAAAGAAAATTTTGGGTATGTTTTTAACGCCATGCTGATGGAGCTTATGAAATCCGCCCAGAGCCTTGCGGCCAATGATGTCGCGTCCGTGGAGGATATTGACCGGGCATGGATGGGGGTGATGCATACCATACTTGGCCCATTTGGCATTATGGACAGTATCGGATTGGATACAGTTTGGAAGGTGACCGACTACTGGGCCAATATTTTAAAAGATCCTCAGGCCATTGCCAATGCGGCTTTTTTGAAAAAATATGTTGATGCCGGAAATGTCGGCGTTAAAACAGGAAAAGGATTTTATTCCTATCCCGACCCGGCCTTCGGGAAACCGGGGTTCATAGAAGGGAAAATTAATTCTTAAAGGAGGATGAAAATGGGCAAACCTGTTGTTGCCATTGTCAAATATGAAAAACCCCTGGCGTCCGTCCGAAAGGCGGTGGAACTATCCAATGGGCTGCAGAATATGCCGGCCAATGCCAAGGTGTTTATCAAACCCAATATTGTTTTCTGGACCAAGGCCACCGTGTTCCCTAAATGGGGGGTGATTACCACATCCCGTGTGATTGAAGACATGGTGATTATTTTAAAGGAACACGGTATTTCGGACATCACTATTGGTGAGGGAATCGTGGCTGCGCCCGGGGATACGGAGACACCGGCCCATGCGTTTAATTATCTGGGATATGAAACACTCCGGCAGCGATACGGGGTCAAGTATATCAATGTCATGGAACGTCCGTTTGAAAAAGTGGATCTCGGGGATGATGTTTCCTTAAATTTTAATACAGATATTATCAACAGTGATTTTGTGGTGGATTTGCCGGCCATGAAAACTCATAACCAGACCGTTGTCAGTCTGGGGATTAAAAACCTGAAAGGCACTATTAACATTGCCTCCCGGAAAAAATGCCACAGCGCGGACCCGGTAAAAGATTTAAATTTTCATGTCGCCAAACTGGCCGACAAGATGCCCCCCATATTTACATTGATTGATGGTATTTATACACTGGAGCGTGGGCCGGCATTTGACGGAAAGATCCGGCGCAGTAACCTCTTGTTGGCTTCAGCGGACATTCTTTCCGCTGATATGGTGGGCGCTAATGTGCTGGGGCATCCGGTGGAAAATGTGCCTTACCTGGTTCATGCGGCAAATAACCGACATCGTCCCATGGATTTATCGGATATTGAAGTGAAGGGGGAGAAAATAGAAGACGTGGCATCTTTTCATGAATATGATTTCCCTTACAGTGATTCGGATGACGGAAATATGCCCACGCCCCTTGCCAAGCAGGGAATAAAGGGCTTGTACTACCGGAAATACGATTTGAGTATGTGTACCTATTGTTCGGCATTGAACGGACTGGTGCTGACGGCTATCCGGTATGCCTGGAAAGGGGAGCCCTGGGAAGGCGTTGAGGTGCTGACCGGTAAAAAAATGCAGCCCACGCCGGGAATGAAAAAGACGATCCTTTTGGGAAAATGTATGAGCAAACTGCATAAGGACAATCCGGATATCATTGAGGCAATTCCGGTCAAGGGATGCCCGCCGGACCCGAAAGATATTATTAAAGCGCTGCACCAGGCAGGCATTGAGGCTGATCCGGGATTGTTTGACCAGGTGGATATGTTGCCCGGATTTTTCATGGCCCGGTACCAGGACAAGCCGGAATTTGATGAGGCATTTTTTCAGGTGAAATAGATTGTGTATCGCGTATTGAATTGTATTTTAATCAGGCCGTTTGGGGATATTCCCAAACGGCCTGATTGATTATCCGGATAGTCAGATTCTCTTTAAAATATCATCCGCCACACCCCTCGATGGGGTCCGCATAAAATCGGGATAAAATAGTGCAGGGTAAAACCGGCTTCTATGTAACTCCATTTATAATGATTTTAAATAATTGATAAGTTATTTTCTCATACAGTGGTGACACGTCACCATGAAAAGCTTTTTACTTTACCCCGATTCCCATTCTTTCAGGTAAAAACAATCGAATGCCCCATTGCTTTTTTAAATGAATCATTATATTCAAAATTCATATTTATTAACATACTTATCATATTCACATCACATGATATTTAATTCTTATTTGGTTTAATGCACATATATTTTACTGGAGCAATAATGCTGATGAAAGAGAGCCTATCTAATGTAGCGACAACAGGAACCGGGCATTCTAATGGAAAACAATTGAGCCTTGGCATTTGCCTGGGCGCTTCCACCATATCGGTTGTGCAGGTGGCGGCAAACCGCAACGACGACCCAAGTGGAAGTGCGGAGAAAGACAATGGTCAGCGTATTGTTGACTTTTCGGTTCATTCCCATGGCGGTGATCCAAAACAGACCATGATGTCCGTTATAAAAAATCTCGATTTTAACACATTTGACAAAATCGCAGTGACGGGAAGAAAATTTCATAAGTTTGTTAACCTGACCGCCATTTCAGAGCCGGAAGCGGTTGAGTATGCATTTAAGTTTGTAAAACCCAAAGAGGGTGTCTGCCCGGCAGTGGTGTCGGCCGGCGGTGAAACGTTCATGACCTATGTGCTGGACAGCAACGGCCGGATATCCAACGTGGTGACAGGCAATAAATGCGCGTCGGGTACGGGGGAGTTTTTTCTCCAGCAGCTTCGACGAATGGACATATCGCTTGAAGACATCGAGGACTGGACCGACACTGAAGATCCTTACCATGTGTCTGGACGATGTTCCGTGTTTTGCAAGTCGGACTGCACCCACGCCACCAACAAGGGCATTCCAAAGTCAAAAGTGACAGCCGGACTGTGTGTCATGATGTCGAACAAGATTTTGGAACTTTTGAAAAAAGTAGATCGCAAAAATATCATGGTGACCGGCGGAACCGCATTGAACAAAATGATGATTAAAAACCTGAAAGCTGAAATTCCCGGGTTGATTGTTCCGGAAGAAGCCCCGTATTTTGAAGCTTTGGGTACGGCGTTATGGGCACTGGACCATCCGACCGCCCCGTTTCCCGGGAAAGCGTCGCTTTTTCGTACGGAGATTGAACCGTTTGAATCTTTGGCACCTCTGGCAGATTTCAAAGATCAGGTGGAATTTAAAACCATAAAAACAGACACGGCAAGGGACGGTGACAACTGCATTCTGGGGCTTGACGTAGGGTCTACCACCACCAAGGTAGTGCTCTTGCGAAGAGACGACAATGCCATGCTTGCCTCCATCTACCTGAGAACCAGCGGTGATCCGGTCGGCGCGTCCCGGAAATGTTACGAAGCGATCCTTGAGCAGGTGGCATCCGTGGTTGATCCGGACAGCATCAAAATTACCGGCCTGGGCGTCTGCGGTTCCGGCCGCCAGATAGCCGGACTTCATGCCATGACAGACGGCGTGATCAACGAGATCATCGCCCATGCGGCTGCCGCCGTATTTTTTGATGATCAGGTGGATACGATTTTTGAAATTGGCGGCCAGGATGCAAAATATACGTATATTACCAACGGCGTATCTTCCGATTATGCCATGAACGAGGCATGTTCTGCGGGGACTGGATCTTTTCTTGAAGAATCGGCGCTGGAATCGTTGAATGTTGCCATGGAAGATATCGCGGATATTGCGATGAAAGGAAAACGGCCGCCGAACTTTAACGACCAGTGTGCCGCCTTCATCTCGTCGGATATTAAGAATGCGATTCACGAAGGCGTGGCGCATGAGGATATTGTTGCCGGCCTGGTCTATTCCATCTGTATGAACTATACAAACCGCGTCAAAGGGAACCGACAGGTGGGCGAGAAAATTTTCATGCAGGGTGGTGTATGCTATAACCACGCTGTTCCGCTGGCCATGGCCGCCCTTGTGGGGAAACCGATCGTTGTCCCGCCGGAACCCGGGTTGATGGGCGCTTTTGGTGTTGCCCTTGAGGTGAAAAAACGAATTGAAAATAATCTCATGGCGGAGGGACTGTTTGACCTTAAAATCCTTGCGGAACGCGAGGTAAAGTACGGTAAATCATTCATATGCGGTGGCGGCAAAGAAAAATGTGATCGAAAATGCCATATCGCCATGCTCGAGCTGGAAGGGGAAAAATACCCTTTTGGCGGTGCCTGTAACCGGTATTACAATTTAAGACGCAAGATTGCCTATGACATCAAAACGCTTGATCTGGTGAAGTTTCGGCAATCGCTTATTTTTGATAAATATGCAGCCGCACTGCCGGCGCAGACACCGCCGAAGGGCCGGGTGTTTATCAACCGAAGTTTTCTGGTCAATACCTATTACCCACTGTATTCAACTTTTTTTACTGAACTCGGATATAAAATTATTTTACCGGATACGCCGTCCCAGGAAGGGATCGACCGGCGGGGGGCGGCTTTCTGCTATCCTGCGGAACTGGCCCATGGATTTTTTTATTCACTGTTCGAGGCAAGTGATCAACCGGATTTTATATTTCTTCCGCATTTTAAAACCGTACCCTGTAGCAGCGAAGATGAAAGTTCTCAATTATGCCCGTTTGTTCAGGGTGAAACATTTTTCCTGCAGACCACATTCAGAGATCAGCTTAAAAAATTAAAGGCAACGGGCACCCAAATATTGTCGCCGCTTCTGGATCTCAGGAAAGGACTTGCCGCCGGAATGGATCCGTTTGTTGAGACGGCCGCAATGATGGGCGAATCAAAAAAAACGGCTGTCAACGCATTTAGGAAAGCGATTGACATACAGACCGCATGTTTTAAGGAGATGACGGAAACCGGTAAAAAGGTGATGGCGGACCTGGAATCAGATCCTGATAGAAAGGCAATGGTGATATTTGCCAGATCCTACAACGGGTATGTGGAAGAGGCCAACATGGGGATCCCTCACAAACTGGTATCCAGGGGCGTCCAGGTTATTCCCATTGACTTTCTCAGCATCGAGGGGGAGAGGGCTAAAAAGCATATGTACTGGGGGATGGGCCAGCTGATTTTGAAGGCGGCCAGGGTTGTAAAAAAACATCCCCAGCTTTTCGGCACATACATCACCAATTTTTCCTGTGGACCGGATTCATTTCTTGTCGGTTATTTCAGAAGCATCATGGGCAAAAAACCTTCTCTGACGCTGGAACTTGACAGCCATTCGGCGGATGCAGGGATTGAAACACGGATTGAGGCGTATCTGGATATTGTGGCGACATACCGGCAGCTCAATGAACAGGAAAAGACCCCGGCCAAGATTATCCCGTACAGGGCATCCGGGATTTCTCTTGAAAACGGTGTCCCGATGGTGACCACATCATCAGGAAAAATTATTCCCATGACGGATCCGTCCGTTACGATCCTTTTCCCGTCAGTGGGACTGTTTGCAACGGCAGCCCTGGGCGCGGTTTTTAAAGCCAAAGGGTATAATACATTTGTTCATCCGCCTTCCGACGATGCGATTCTCAAACTCGGCCGCGCTAACACGAGCTGCAAAGAGTGTCTGCCGCTGTTGCTGACCACCGGATCATTACTGAATTATATTCAAAGTTACAAAAAGGACGGAGAAATAATCGTTTATTTTATGCCCACAGGATCGGGACCGTGCCGGTTCGGCCAGTACTATGTTTTTATGGAAGATTTGCTTAAGCGATTGAATATTCCGGATGTGGCGCTGCTATCCCTTTCATCTGAAAACAGTTACGCGGGTCTTGGAAACGATTTTCAAATCAAGGCATGGTGGGCGGTGATTGTATCGGACGTTATGGAAGACATTCGTTCCATGATTCTCGCCAATGCCGTCGATGTTAACGAAGCCATGAGCCTGCTTGAAAAAGAATGGGCCATGATAATCAAATCTCTTGAAACAGAAAATTTTGCGGGGCTGGAAAATCAGCTACTGAAAACGAGCTGGAATCTGAGCGAAATTCCCATGAAACGGCCGCAGGAAGAAGTGCCGGTGATTTTTCTTTCCGGGGAAATGTTTGTCCGGCGGGACGGGCTGTCTCGCCGGTATTTAACCGAACTTCTGGCCAAAAGGGGGTTTGCCACTGTGTGTGCGCCCATCGCGGAATGGATGATTTACTCAGACTACCTGGTCGACAAAAAGCTGGTCTATATGTCCATGACGCTGCTGGAAAAATTGGGCTTCATGATCAAAAAGCGCGTCATGGCAAAACATGAAAAACGCCTGAAGGCATTGCTGAGGAAATCAGGTCTTGTTCATGCGGCGGTAGTGGATATGAATACCATCATCGATACCGCCCGGCCCTATGTTTCCCCCAATTTGACGGGTGAAGTGGTCCTTACCGTCGGAAGCGCTATTGCCGAAGTGGCGAACCATGCATGTGGTGTCATTGCCATCGGGCCTTTTGGCTGTATGCCGAACCGGATGTCCGAGGCGATATTAAACGAGACCATGAACCGGACGGACAAACTGATGACCGCCCCGAAAGATAAGCATCTTAAGTCGATTCTTGAAGAGGTTGAGGAACTGCCTTTTCTGGCGGTGGAAAGTGACGGATCGCCATTCCCCCAATTAATTCATGCAAAACTTGAAGCCTTTTGTTTGCGGGCTGAAAGACTGCATCACAAGATGATGCAAAGCCGACATTCGTAATGGACGGGCGGGTGTAATTAATGTCTGAACGAAAACCCTGAATTTCGGCTGTCATTACGAGAAGTGAGGAATGAACGACGAAGTAATCCCCTGGCCACGTCCGGGACCGAGCCTATAAATAATTTTTTAAAACGGTTAAAAATTGAGTTAACACCTTGTTAATAATGATTATTTCTACATAATTCTTAAATGAAATTACATAGAAGTCGGATTCCGATGGCAAAGAATTTGGACTTTATGAAGCCATCAATTTTGATAATCCAATTGTTAATAAACTCGTAAAAAGTATTTGGATGGCTAAGTTAAAAGTTTCATATACAAGGCGTAGTGGTTTTTCAGGATTGAAATAATACATGTAGTATATTGAAAGTCTGAAAAACTGCTACAACGCAGTAGATGGGACTTTTTACGACGCCATCAATTGTTTGTTCTTTTGGAAGAAATGGGGTATGAATAAAATTTATCACGGTATAAAGGAGACCCGATATGCACAAACAATCATCGGTCAAACAGATTCTTTTATTCATCGCAACCGTTTTGCTCTTTGCCTGTAGCGCATCAACCCCCCGGTTGACTCCTGAGCCCCCTGAAGCGGTTTTAAATCCGATTGATGAAGTCAACAAGATAGAAAATGAAATCACCCTTGCCAGGCAAAGCCAAATAGATGTTCTGTCTCCCGATATATTTGCCCAGGCGGAAGATTCACTCGCAGAAGCCAAAACAGAAGTTGAAGAAGGCAGTGGTATCTCGGTGGTATCCGAGTATACAGACATTGCCCGGACATATCTTCATAATGCTGAAAAGAATGCAGAAGTGGCCCACACCATTCTGGCCCAGGTGATCGAAAGTCGGAACAAAGCACGAATCGCCGGTGCCACCAAATTGGGAAAAAGCTATCAAAAGGTGGAAAAACGATTTTTAACACTGACCCGTTCGATTGAAAAGAACAACATTCATTATTCTCAAAAAAATGCGCCGGATGTTAATAAACTATACAGAAATCTCGAATTACGGGCAATTAAAATTGAAACGATCGGTGAAGTCAGAACCATACTGAATAAGGCGGAAAATGATGATGTCACCCAGTACGCCCCGGCGTCATTTGCGCTTGCCCAAAAGCTGTTAAATGAAACAGATGCGTTTATTTCTGAAAATCCTTATGCCAAGGAAGAAATGTATAAAATGGCCTGCAATAACCTGTTTATGGCCAGGCGCGCCCTTGCCATCGCGGATCAATGCAAAACCATTAAATCCATGCCGCCGGAAGAAATTGCGTTTTACGTGGAAGATACGTTAGAACTTTTTACCAGCAAACTCGGGGCGCCAGACATGCGGGACCAGAAATTTTATATTCAGGTGAATAACATTGAAGGATCCATTCAGTCCCTTCAGAACGACAACCAATTCATGGTGGAACAATTAAAAACGAAACGCACTGAAATTGAAACAATGCAGGCAGCGTATGACCAGCATTTAGACGAACTCAACCAGAAAATTGCTTTTCTGGAGGGAAAAACCAAAGAGGAACAGGTCGCCAATGAACATCTGATAGCAAGACAACGGGCCATGGAACAAAAACTGGCCGCAGAAAGACAGTTTAACCAACGATTTACTGAAGTCCAGAATTATTTTGCGGCCGATGAGGCCGATGTTTATAAACAAGGCAATCAACTCGTAATTCGTTTGAAAGGCATCCAGTTTCCTGTGGGGCAGTCGATTATCATGCCAGATAACTATCTTCTGCTCAGCAAAATCCAGCGCGCAATTCGAACTTTTGGCGAATCATCGATCGTCATTGAAGGCCATACGGACGATACGGGAACCCTCGAACTCAACAAGCATTTGTCACAGCAACGGGCCGAGTCCGTTCGGGAGTATCTGGTCGCCAACCAGACACTCCCCGCAGAGAAAGTTATTGTTGTGGGTTACGGCCCTGCCCGGCCGTTGGCATCAAATTCAACGCCTGAGGGCCGGGCCGTCAATAGACGAATTGACTTGATTATTGTCCCGGAGCCGTTACCGGAAGAATGATGTGAGCGGTGGCATGATCATATTTTGATTTACCGTTTATTCACTGAAATCGCGGAATCCTGAAAAAATTCCGCGTTTTTACTTTTAACCTTGAAAAACTCGTAAAAAGTCGAATTTCGATGGCAAAGAAAAAAGCGCCACCAATCTCATAAAACTGGCGAGGCGCGCAAATTCTGAGTGATGATTATTGCTTAGCGTACTTTGAAGAAACGAAGAATGTAGCGCAACAAAGAATTTGGACTTTTTACGAAGCCATTAACCCTGAACCATCTTAAACCAAGGAGATTGCCGGATCACCGGCCGAAGAATAAAATGACAGATGCCATAAATATGTATGAAGTAAAATGTCGCACATGCCGTGCCAGTTTCAAGGTGCCGCTTTTTGACTCCCATGAGAAAAACCTGTTTATCGTGGATAAAAAGGAGTGGTATTGTGATAAATGCAAAAAAGAATATTTCAGGCAACAGACATCTGAGCTTTCAAAGGTTCACAAAGGAATCGGATTTCAGGAACTGAAAGGCTCAGAAAAAATGATTTCATGGGCGGAAAAGATCCGCTCGGAACTCATCAATAAGGTGAATTACCTCAAGGGAAGCCTGACGTTTAAAAATGAGGATGAAAAAAAAATATCGGAAAAGGCGTTTGAAAATTTTTTCATCCAATGGCATACCGAAACCGACGCAAAATGGTGGATCGATAATCGTAGAATGACTGTTCGGAATATTTCAAACCAGATCGCAGCTATATCTGAAGAAATAAAAAAGGCATAATGCCGGCATCAAAATCGTTAAATCAAAAAATCGGGATCGCTTCTCTGATCATGATGGCATCTGTGTTCTTAAGCCGGGTGATCGGGCTGTTCAGGGAAATGGTTATTGCCAATGCCGACGGTGTAAACGCCTCGGTTGATGCTTACCAGATTGCCTTTGTGCTGCCGGAAATTTTAAACCACATTGTTGCCAGTGGTTTTCTTTCTGTTGTCTTTATTCCCATATTCTCCCGCTACCTGGCCGAAGACCGGGAAGCAGAGGGGTGGACGGTTTTTTCCATCATTCTTAACGGGTTTGGGAGCTTATTGCTGCTTCTGATTATCCTCGGAGAATGGTTTGCGCCGGAACTGGTCGGCATTGTCGCTCCGGGTATAAAAAATCCGGCAGTAAAAGCGGACGCTATTTATATGACCCGGATTATTCTGCCGGCCCAGTTTTTCTTTTTTACCGGCGGCATGCTGACGGCTGTTCAGTTTGCTAAAGAAAGATTCGCCATTCCCGCACTTGCGCCCCTGATCTATAATGCGGGCATTATTGTCGGCGGGGTGTTGCTGCATCAAAGGTTTGGGATGGCCGGATTCTCCTGGGGAGTGCTGGCCGGCTCATTTATCGGAAATTTTGCCATACAATTCTGGGGGGCCAGGCGTGTGGGCATGCAATTTTCCGTTTTTTTTGATTTTAAACATCCGGATTTGAGAAAATACATTCTGCTGACTTTGCCGCTGATGTTTGGGATGACCATGACATTTTCAACGGAATTCTTTCTTAAATTTTTTGGATCATTTCTGCCTGAAGGCAGCATTGCGGCCTTGAATTATAGTTTGCGGGTTGTGCTCATTCTGGTGGGATTTTTCGGTCAGGCCGTGGGGGTGGCATCTTTTCCGTTTATGGCCCGCCTGGCTGCTGAAAACAAGCTGGCAGAAATGAATCGACTGATGAATAGCATACTTCGGTATCTGGCGCTGGTCATCCCTTTTTCCGTTTTATTCATGGTTCTTCGCCATGAAGTGATATTGATTCTGTTTCAGCGCGGGCGATTTGATGCATCCGCCACCGCCCTGACATCCAACGTATTGATTTTTATGATGGTTGGCGCGTTTGCGTTTGCCGCCCAGACGATTGTGGTCCGGGGCTTTTTTGCTATCCAGAATACGCTGTTTCCGGCTATTTACAGTACCATTGCCGTGATACTGAGTCTGCCCTTTTATTATTTCGGCATGCAGAAAATGGGGGCGCAGGGGGTTGCCCTGGCAGTTTCCCTGTCTACCATCGTCCAGGTGATGCTGCTTTACATCATTTGGAATCAAAGAAGCCGAAACAGGCACAGCCGTGATGTGTACTTTTTTATTATAAAAATAATTTTTTTAAGTGCTGCGATGGGGCTGTTCCTGGAATGGTTCCATAAAACCGCGCTTGCCGGTATTAATATAATGACGCAATCCGGCAGCTTTCTTGTCTGCCTGATTACTGGAATACTTTTTACCGCATTGTTTATTGCTGCGGGCCATTTTCTGGGAATCCCCGAGATTTCGGACCTTCTGCACCGGCTTGGAAACAAATTGTTTAAAAAAAATGAAATCCGGCCGATCCCGTAGATTATGAAGAATCATGTGAAAGAAAAACCCTGGACAGTATATATTTTAAGAAATGAAAAGAATGCATTATACACCGGAATTACGACAAATCTTAAACGGCGTCTAAACGAGCACAAAAATAAACTTGTAAAAGGTGCCAAATTCACGCGGTCATGCAAAACGCTGGACGTGGTGTATCTCTGTGAAATCGGAGAAAGAGGACAAGCCCTTAAAGTGGAAGCAAAAATAAAACGCCTTAAAAAAGATAAAAAAGAAATAATTGTTGCCACAGGATTGAAAAAAAACGAACTTTATCAGTATTTATCATGGATATAAAATCATACGCATTTCAGCTGGTTGAAAAAATAAAAAGGACGTCTCCGCTGATCCACAATATTACCAATTTTGTGGTAATGAATTCTTCCGCAAACATTCTTCTGGCCATTGGTGCGTCTCCGGTCATGGCCCATTGCCAGGGCGAAGTTGAAGAAATGACATTACTGGCTGACGCCCTGGTTCTGAACATCGGCACATTGCAGGATGATTGGGTCGAATCCATGATCTGTGCTGCGAAAACCGCCAACGCCAAAGGCATACCGGTAATTCTAGATCCTGTGGGAGCCGGGGCAACGTCGTTGCGCACGCAGGCGGTTAAAAAAATCATGAAAGCGGCACAAATATCGGTTCTGAGAGGAAATGCGTCTGAAGTATTTTCACTGACATCAGCAGATGTCCGGACCCGGGGGGTTGACGCTTCTCTTTCCGTTACCGATGAAATTATCGACGCTGCCCAAAACTTTGCTTTGAAAATGAATTGCATTATCGCTATCTCCGGTGCGACAGACATGATTACCGACGGCCGAAAAATTTTCCAGGTTTTCAACGGCCATCCGATCATGACGAAAGTGACCGGAATGGGCTGCGGCCTGAGCGCGGTTACCGGTGCTTTTTGCGCGGTGTCCGATGGGGAGCTGCTTGCCGCCACTGCT